>Ga0041059_1003467_pt1 | contig 10777 bp, 10 predicted proteins | sample AraColnosormetaG_FD_56232 | JGI IMG/M metagenome (GOLD analysis project Ga0041059, IMG submission 56232) | Arabidopsis roots microbial communities from North Carolina, USA - Col MF nosort | ecosystem: Host-associated > Plants > Roots > Unclassified | place: USA: North Carolina | collected... | reverse complement strand
TTTTTTTTTTGATCTAAGGGATATTTGAAAGTCTTTTAGGCAAAATTCTGTGTAAAAATCTTTGCCACTGAAAACAAAGGAGCAGTCACATTCGCACTGAACCATTTTAGTTTGTCTCCTTGTTTTGGCAAGTTCCTTTGGCAAGTTCCTTTGGCTAATAATATCACAATTCACAAGCCTCTTTTTGTTTCTTGACTTAGAGAAGCATGAGGCATTGAACATGGTTCACTTTACATGAGGCTACTAAGTCTCCAAAACAACCCTGTGGTCATAAGGAGACTACTCTTTTGGTGAGTTCTTAAATAAAGTTAGTTTGTCTTTAAAATAGGGTAAAACACAGACTGCAACTAGACGTTACATCAGAGTATGGACCAATGCAACAACAGTCTATAAAGCATTTTTGAATCATAAAAAAAGAAGAAGCAAAACATTGCAGATCATTATCACTCAGATTACATTGTCATAGATCAAATCCTGATAACCTAAATCGAGTCAGATTCTTTCAAAGGGAATGATAAAGCTACAGAACCTGAGGCGATTCAAACTCTGTTGGGATCTTTCTCTTGCTTGTAATGGCAAGAGCCAACATGTCCTCACTGTGAGTTGCTTATGTCATTGGCCACTGTTATCATTATTTGATGATCAGTCTCAAGATTTGCATCCTGCAAAGATAGATCAGACATGCACAAGTTATGATAAAGACGAATGGATTCCTTTTCGTACAACAAATTGTTTGGTCAAAACATGATGTTGCTTACTTCATTCTTATTTAAAGGAAGATTCTGGGCTGTTTGAGGAGAGGCTTTGGATAAGTCCCTAAAAGCACCCTGAAAGTATAAATGTCGTCCTCATTTAGACAGACTAATCATCGAATCACTAGTGCTACAAAATGAGCAAGATAAAGAGAGTTGATCAAATTAAGAAGCAAGTATTGTCTTGCCTTGTTTGCCCACATAAGTCCACATGCATTGCAAAGTGTTCTTGGCCCGGCAGGTCCACGTCGCATCATTGGAGTTGACTTCTCGCCAATTCCACAGTGCCGACATCTTACAGGTATCAAGCCATTCAGAGGAAGTAAAATCAGATATGTTCTTACCAACTAAAGTAAGGCTATCAAGAAGAAAAACTCAAATCTACAAAGACTTAAACGACAATTGTCTATTCCAAAGTTATTATAAAAATTCTCAGTTCCAGGATACAATATTAGTCATCACAACCTGTCTTAACCAATCATCTATCACAGAAGTCATTTTGCTTCAGGCATGGAAGAGCTTTTATATAATATTTTGTCTGTATTGGTCCTTCAATGTTACCAATTCGTATAGGTCCATGCTCATGTTAAATATTACATATGCAATGTGTATGTCTTGATATTGAATCATTGATAGGTTTCAGAGTTCTAGTACCTCTACAACGTTTCTGAAACCAAAAACAACATCTAAGATGCTTAATAAACCTATCATCTCTACATTAGGATGGTTCAGTTTAATAACTAAGTCAGATGCTACATTAGGTTGGAAGCAAAAACAACTTCTAAAGTTGCTTAGCAAACCCATAATAACTACGTTAAGTTGGTTCAAGTTAAAAAGTATGTCAGGAACTCGCAGTTTACTTTCAAAGCATTTCTAAACTTACGAGATCTCTTGATGCTGAGCCTCACTACTTTCTATGGCCCAGGTTTGATTCGACCCCCAGCTAGATCCAGCAGATGCAGCTTCATCATTGTTTGACTTGGCAGATGTGAACTGACCTTTATTGCGTTGCATCCTGTATACCAGAAAACAAAAAGTAATCAAGATGCGAACCTTAATTTTGGGAGAGCAACCATAAAAGAAGTATAACTAGACCAAGTTGTTGATTTAGACATCAATGTACCTCAAAGCTACCTCCTTGCGGACTGTATACCGAATCTTCTTATCAAAATTCCTTCCTTTCCGTTTCTCTCGAAATCTGACCAAAGAAGCTAATCGCTGCGGAATACTAAACCTTTGAGGAGTACCAGGTAAACTCTGTTTCATTGATTAGTCAGTCAGTCAGTCAAGCAATGTATCAAGGAAGGGAACTTATGTCCCATAAATGCCATCATATATTTTATTACCGATACTCTGTTGTTCTGATGAGGTGATCCTAGGCCAGGAGGGGCTGCCTGAGGTAATTCACGACCACCCAATAATAGAAGCACAGCTTGAACCTGCAACAGGCGTCGAATAGCAAGAGGCACTCACACATTAGAATCAATAGATGGAAAAAACTCAAAGCTAACTAGATCCTTCAACCACTTGCTAAAATGTGGCTTGGAGTAAGAATATAAATTCTAATGGAATGAGACAATCAACGAACCAACTCAGTAACAACTTAACTCACCTTCTCAGGCAAGACACTGTCAAAAACGTAGACTTGGCCCTGAAAAGACAATGTTAACTGATCTCCTTGTTCACTACCACGGTCGACCACTTCACCACGATTGTCAGTTACATTTCCAGGGTGAGAAGGAATGTCTGTTTCCACACCCTCACTCATCCCACCAGCATTGCCATCATCAGCCTGGTCATCAACCATACCGCTTCCATTGTGGATGTGATGCAAAGCATGATGTTCAAATTGCACATGCATTGGATCTTGAGCTTCTCTAATGTGCATTCGAGCATTGCTTCCATGTAGGTCATCCATGGTTGCTTTTCATCAATCTACCTAATGATAACAGTGAAAGTAAAACAAATTAACATTAAAACTGGAAACTTCAAACAAAAACACCTAATCTTCATAAGCACGATTCATGGATGACCAGACAAATCAAATCAGCTCTAAGCAAAACATGATTCACATACTATATAACCTTACTTCCTCGGTCATTGGAGCAACTTACATATAAGTTCTAACTAACACTATACATAAATTCAGGAAACCTTATGGATCAATGCTTGTTTTCAAGAGATTAACACAGACTTCTAACATATTTGCATCAATCAGATTCAATCCAAAGTTTCAATATTTCCACGCTCTAAGCCTTACATAAACCATATTATACCAATTCCACAAACTCACTTATAATTTCAACAAACAAAATAAACCCTAAGAAACAAAAGCAAATCCTGAAACAAAGCGACATCCAAAACCATTGAAATATAGGTTCCTCATTACGACACACGAAACCAATATAAGAGTTAAGATGATGTTACCTGTTCGTGGGGAGCAACACCAAAAAGAGAAGAATGAAAGATGTTCGAAAGACCCAAACGAGAAACACCAAATAACACGACGGAAACGATGAAGATGACAATTGAACCGATGGATAACGCCACAAATAGAAGAACAGAGACAAACCAAACCCACCAGAACACCAACGAGACGAAAATGGAAACCAGATAGAAAGAGAAATCGAAGAAAGAGACGAACCAGTGGGGGCTAAAGAGACTCGATTGATTATTTTATCATCAAAAGAATAAATAAGCAAAAGTGCCGGAGATATAAATAAATACTTTTCTTTTGGTTTTTGGGTAAAGTTTCGTTTTTTAATTCTTTCTTCGTCTTCCTCCTTCTAACTACTAAAATCGGATCTATAACTTTTGTTCTTTGAGAGACTTATTTCTCTCTCGGTTTCTTACTCTTTTCGGATCAGAAATTTAAAAGCTTTTAACTTTTGTCTTGCTCTGTTTCATGGACACTGATTTCTCAATTGGTCTCTGTTTTTGTTGAGTGGGTTGAGAAGAGAGATGGCGAGAAGTAGATCGATTAGTGGTTATGGGATATGGAAATATTTGAATCCTGCGTATTATCTTAGAAGACCGAGACGTTTGGCTTTGCTTTTCATTGTCTTCGTCTCTGTTTCTATGCTTGTCTGGGATCGTATTAATCTTGCCCGAGAACATGAGGTATGTTTTGTCTAATGAAATCTGGTTAGACTCTGCCTAGGAGTAGGAGATAGTTCTTGTATCATAGCTTATTGGTAGGCCAATTCGAATTTTGGTGAAGTAGGTTATATGGTTTAGGCCTGGAATGGTTTGATTGCCTTCATAGCTCAAGGTCTATAAGTAAGACAGTTGGTGTTTTATTTACTAGAAAAGAGCTGTAATTAATATCTTCTGGACTCAATTCATGTATTCGTTTATAAGAAGCTATGTAACCAAAATAAGAAAAATGTCAAGGAAGTGAACAATTTCTCTTGTGATCATTCTCTCACTTGTCCTGCTTTTTTTTGTCTTGCAGGTTGAAGTTTTTAAGCTAAATGAAGAAGTTTCACGGTTGGAGCAGATGGTAAGATTAATATTTTCCCCTCACTCTAGGCTCAGATAGTCTTTCTAATGTTTTAGCTAACTAACTATATTTTCCGCTAGTTAGAAGAGCTTAATGGTGGTGTTGGCAATAAGCCTTTGAAGACTCTGAAGGATGCCCCAGAAGATCCAGTTGATAAACAGCGAAGGCAGAAAGTAAAAGAGGCAATGATCCATGCTTGGAGCTCTTATGAAAAGTATGCATGGGGGAAAGATGAGCTTCAGGTATACAATTATTTTCCAAAATACATTTCACCCTTGTGAATACGAAATCTAGTTTACGACGGACTCTATGAATCAAATTTTATTTTGACGTTTAGTGCCTGCTCTTCCAGTATCCTGTTGAGCCTTTTATTATGAGCTTATCTGAAGTTACCAGGCCTACAAAGATTTTGTTAAGAACTAAGATTATTTTCTTCCTGAACTCTGCAAAAAAAATATTGGTCTGAAGCTATTCTTGTTTCTTTCCTTTTTTTATTGTCAGCCTCGGACAAAAGATGGCACTGATAGCTTTGGTGGCCTTGGAGCAACTATGGTAGATTCTTTAGATACACTCTATATAATGGGTCTAGATGAGCAGTTTCAAAAAGCCAGAGAGTGAGTAATTGCAGGCTCTTCATTTATTCATATGTAACTGTTTTCGTCCCAGTTGCAAATCCAACTTTTTACTTCTTCATCTTTGCTAATCTTCATTTGCTTATTGTCTTTTATTTGCAGGTGGGTTGCAAGCTCATTGGATTTCGACAAGGATTATGACGCCAGTATGTTTGAGACAACCATAAGGTGGCTTTAACAGGTTTACTGTGGTTGTTTTCTGTAATTATCGTAGGAAGAGTCAGTTTATTTGCGATTATCAGTTGGTGACATAAGATGGGGAACGGATATTGCATCTGCTTATATTCTTTTTCTTTATCTGCCTTCAGAGTTGTAGGCGGACTTCTTAGTGCGTATGATCTTTCTGGGGACAAAATGTTCCTTGAAAAGGCTAAGGATATTGCAGACAGATTATTGCCTGCATGGAATACTCCAACGGGTATACCTTACAATATTATCAACTTGAGAAATGGAAATGCTCACAATCCTTCATGGGCGGCAGGGGTGAGTCCTAGATTACTGAGTGCCGTGTATGTTGTATTGTGTCATCTTGTGTCATGTAGATCTTTTTAAAGCCTAACCTTGGAATCCAATGATTGGATACAAATCTTTATTCGTTTCTAGAAAAAATGGCTCCTGAAACTCTGTGCACTTGTTCTGTAGTTGACTTAGGTTCCTGATTATGTTTCTAAAGGACTCCTTAGAGTCTATTTGATAGCTTAAATCCAAGTTCTGACCACTTTCTTAGATGATTCAACCCCGTATAAAAACTAAGATCTGGACTCGGCAGAAACAGCCAAGTTATGGTTTCTCTGTATGCAACAATTAACATTCTTGTTTGGGGTCTAGACTTTTAAACAGGTGTTACGTTTAGAGTTTATGGTAGCTATAGTTTCTTAACTAACTATATATTCACTAGCAATCATATGCAGTGTCTTTGAAATGAGTACCAAGTGTGATCAGGTTTAGATATGTTTCAGTTTCATTGAGGACATGTGCTGTGTCAGTTTTACTGATTGCTACACTTTTTTTTTGTTTTACTAGGGAGACAGTATTCTCGCAGACTCCGGCACTGAGCAGCTCGAGTTTATTGCCCTTTCCCAAAGGACAGGGGACCCAAAATATCAGCAGAAGGTAGATACTAATTTTGAGTTTGTCCAACAGATTTTCTTTATATCCTAACTCGGTGTGAAAAAGTGGGCAATCAATCTGCATTAATGCTGAAGAAAATATTGGCTGCTCAAGATTGACACGTTTGCTAACTCATGTCTCTCAGGTAGAGAAGGTTATTACAGAACTGAATAAGAACTTTCCTGCTGATGGTTTACTTCCCATCTATATAAATCCGGATAATGCTAATCCATCGTACTCTACCACAACATTTGGTGCCATGGGAGATAGGTAGTTTCTTCCTCCAAATTTTCATTTTGTGTTGGTCGGGTCTTGTGACCATGACTTTGCTCTCTAACTTTTAATAATAATTTGGTTTTACAGCTTTTATGAGTATTTGCTCAAAGTTTGGGTGCAAGGGAACAAAACATCTGCCGTGAAACCCTATAGGTAAGTAAAGCTCGACGCTGTGTATATACACCCAAGTAATTCAATATCAGCAATAAAGGATAAGGACTAAATCTTTCTTAATGTATTGAATCAGAGATATGTGGGAGAAATCAATGAAAGGTTTGTTAAGCTTGGTCAAGAAATCAACACCTTCATCATTTACGTATATATGTGAGAAGAACGGAAATAATTTGATTGATAAGGTAAAAACTATTCTAATTTCAACTCTCTACTTTGAGAATTTTGTTGGTTTTGACATAATTTCAACATTCAGATGGATGAATTGGCGTGCTTTGCTCCTGGAATGTTGGCTTTAGGAGCTTCAGGTTATGGCCCTGATGAAGAAAAAAAGTTTCTTTCACTTGCTGGAGAGGTGCCTTAGAATCTCAATTGTATGTTGAGTATAACTTTCTGCTGTGTCCTTATTGCTGTTTCCCTCACTTTACTGCAGCTTGCCTGGACTTGTTATAACTTTTACCAATCGACACCAACGAAACTTGCTGGAGAGAACTATTTCTTCACTGCAGGGCAGGTTGGTAAATACTTTTTGCGCATCTGTTTGTATGTTAGTTGGTTGGTTATGTCGTATCCATAAGCACATGATTGTTTCAGGACATGAGTGTTGGCACATCTTGGAACATTTTAAGACCAGAAACCGTTGAATCACTGTTTTACCTCTGGCGATTAACTGGGAACAAGACATATCAAGAGTGGGGATGGAATATATTTCAAGCATTTGAGAAGAACTCTCGCGTAGAATCTGGATATGTAGGCTTGAAGGATGTAAGTTTCGAGCCGGGCTGACCTTAACCAATCAGATACCCTCCTCGAGTGGGCCTTTCCATCTTTCGGAAACACGTTGTTAACGTTTGCTTCTTCATTTTCAGGTCAATACAGGTGCTAAAGACAACAAGATGCAAAGCTTCTTCTTAGCTGAGACTCTTAAGTATCTATATCTTCTCTTTTCGCCTTCATCTGTTATTTCATTAGACGAGTGGGTTTTCAACACAGAAGCCCATCCGCTTAAGATTGTGGCACGGAATGATCCGCGTAAGCCAACTATAGCACTACGCCAGAGGAAGTTTGGTCATCAGATTAACGTTTAGTAGACAGTTTCTGCTCAAATGGAATTTGATATTATTATATATTACCACAAAGTTTGAGGCACATTGTTGTATCAGTTTAAAGAACAGATGGACAACGTTTTTGCCACAGCAATTTGTAGAGGTACTTTACTGTTTCCTATGATTTTTGGATTTGTAGAAGAGCTTTTTTTTACTATCATGTTAAAATTGTACACACTTTGAAAAGAGAGCAATCAAGATTGACCACAGAGAATAAAAGCATGAAGAAGGCTTTGAGCAAAGTGAGCTTGATCCGATGTGCCTGAGACAACCACCAGTCCTTCTGTAGTCCCTGCCTTTGGATCATGCACAACCACATTCGCTCCTGATACCTAGTTGATTAGGTTTACAAACGGTAATCAGATGCAGCCTTTCAAAATGACCAGCTGCTCATATATTATCGGCAACATACCTGTTTGATGTAATTCAGGTTACTGCAGTTCTCACCATAGACATGACCTAAGTATGCTTGAGGAATCACAATCTCCACATTTGCACTTGTCATTACTGGATTCTCGCTGCCAACACCATAACCAAAAGGCAATAATGTGAAATTAGTGGATAAAATTCCTTCGTACAGTTTCTGGCATTTCAAAGTCATTTAGTTTTAAAGTGAACAAAGACAGCGCCGGGAAAGTGATACCTGCCAATGGGCTCATTTCTCAAAGCAAATCCATGGTTCACATCAGGAGGAACCATACCACCGGGATGGCCATCGATTCCCGGCTGGCGATTGAGAAATGTTGAATTAGAAAGAAATAAAAGGACATGACAGCTAACGAAGGAATAAAGATCATTGAGTTCACATACCTGCGGGGTCCAAGACATTGGGGAAGGTGGCCTGTCAAATCCAGGACCAGGTGGCCTATCAAATCCAGGACCATGACAATGCCTCTCTGTATCATATGTAACAAGTAGACATTATTAAGAAACTGAGATTGATGCATGTATCAACTGGTGATCATGGGTCGGAAATTGATGAAATACCATGGAATGGTCCTACTGGAGAATGGTAACGATCTGGAGAAGCTGGATATTGTCTCGGTCCAAATGGGGGAGGCGGTTCTGGATACGGACCCATGAACGGCGGAGGTGGACCACCCATTCCTTGAAAAGGAAGTCTTCCAGGAAACATTGCTTCCCGAAGCCTACATAATATTTGGAACAAAGCATCTTGAACAGTTTTCAAATTACCAATGACCTGCCAATCCAGCAAAAAGGTGTCAAATAACAAGAAAACTACAGAGTTGAAAAACTTATCGAGGCCGCGGATGTTATATAAAATTTACCTGAACAATCTCATCATGTTGTGATTCATACTTTGTAGCTTGATCTTTCGCAAAGACGCGGATGCTAGCACCAGTTGCTCTCCTCATTTCACTTATCAAATGACCCCCTTTACCCAATAGACGTCCGATATATGGAGAATGTACAAGAAGCCGGGCAACAACAGCAGCACTAGGTTCAAATCCAATCTCAACAATTCTATTATGCACACGCATCACACCATCTTGGGCAAGAGAGTGCCTTCTCTCCAAGTTCTACAACAATGTAAACCAATGAGACAAAGTATCCAATGATATACATAAACCAAATCCATGGAGCAAATCAACATACCTCTCGTGCCGATATCACAATAATCCGCTCCTCTGAATCATGAGTTGGATCCGAAACCTTGATTGACGCACCGCTTTCGTTTTGCAGAGCTCGCACCACAGCTCCACCTTTCCCAATCAAGCTTCCAACTTTATCAGCCGGGCATAACAACCTGAACGCAACCTCCTCTTCAACAACCGGTCTATTAAAGGGTCCAACATCTTCAGGCATTGGATTAGGAGGAGGATGATCCCATTGAGGATGATACTCCATAGAATGATACTCAGGCGGATAACCAGGCTGCGGAAACGGACACTCGTCCCATGTTGGAGGTGCACCACTTTCTTGAAGACAGTTTGTAACCAACAAAAGCGCCTTCTTCACACTCGAAAACTTTCCATTCATCTTCATACAAAAACATTACTAAATCAGCCAAAAAAGCTCTATAAATTGAATAGCCACAAAGACACAAGAAGCTGTGTATACCTGAATCACAACATCTCCAGGGAAAGCACAAGGAGGAATCTGATCAGTAGATGAGATCCTAACAATAGCTCCACTATCTTCTCTAATCTTCTGAATCATCTTCCCTCCTTTACTCATCAAGTAATCTACTTGATTACCTCTAACAATCATCCTACACAAACCTTCACTCTCACCTTTATCCAATTCATCACCATCAACCGTAGCAGCGTCATCGCCAAACACTATTCTTTCGAAAACCCTAAGTAAAGCCATCTGCGCCGACGACGGCGCTTCCTCGTCATCTCCACCACTAGTCCCCGCACACTCGCTCCCTTTCTCTTGCTTAGGCTCTTCAGAGCCAGGGTTTTCGGAATCACACACATTCGATTCGTCCTTCTTCTTTCCACTAGGTGCGATTATCAACACTACACGCTCTTCTGAAGGAACGGGAATATCATCGATGACGCGGATTTTTGAACCGGTTACAGATTGGAGGTGTCGAATGACTGAGCCGCCTTTTCCGATTATTGCACCAGTTCTTGTTGCCGGACAGAGAAGACGGAAATGTACAGACTCCGCCGCCGTCGCTGTCGTCGCCGGACGTTTTGAGGTAGAGAACTCCATTAGTCGAATAAGCTTAACAACGTCGTTTTGAGTTTAACTCAAAGGCTCTTAAATGTTTTAAAATCTGTTTTATAAAATACCACTAAACTATGTTTTTTCTCTTTTCCAAAAATATTTTAATGAGTTTATTTTTTCGAAAATACTACAACAAAAATTTTGTTCCAAATTTATTACAAACACCAAAATTAATTTTTCAAGGTTTATAATTTAAACTTTTGAGTTTAGAATTTGTTGTTAGGATTTAGAGTTTATTTTTACGGTTTAGGATTTAGTTTTGAAAGTTTAAAATCTAGTTTTTGTTTTGTGGTATGTTTTGAGAAAAAAACTAGTGACAGTATTTGTGGAACAATAATACTCAATTTAGGTATTTTTGAGAATTGCCATAGTATGTGAGACTTTTGAGTATTATTTGAAATAAAAGTTCTATTCATATTTTCGTACTTAAAAAAGGAGAGAAAGAAATAAAAATTTATATTGTGTAGTCCTTTTCAAATCAAATTTCATGATTATGAAGAAAATGTTTTTCACTTATTGGCCTTTTTT
>Ga0041059_1003466_pt1 | contig 10780 bp, 9 predicted proteins | sample AraColnosormetaG_FD_56232 | JGI IMG/M metagenome (GOLD analysis project Ga0041059, IMG submission 56232) | Arabidopsis roots microbial communities from North Carolina, USA - Col MF nosort | ecosystem: Host-associated > Plants > Roots > Unclassified | place: USA: North Carolina | collected 2013-09-02 | reverse complement strand
TAAAGAGGCTGATGAATGACGACCACTAATATATCAAACCTAATTAAGATTGTTAGTAATCTTTACCCTCCGATGCAGATGCTGTGTCAAAAGTCTTCTTTTTCTTTTTTGCAAGGAAACAATAACCAACTAAAGCTATGAAAAGCAGAACAGCCAGCACAACAACGGCTACCACTAACACTGTTGAGTTCCCACTTTTCCCTGCTTTTTAAAGATCATTGGCTTAAGATCAGATAATGCCACAGAGTATAAAAATACAAAAATTAATCAAAACAACAAAACTTTCCCTACTAGTATTTCAAGAAAGCAGGGGAAATAAAAAGAGAGGACGGAGAATGAGTTCACCAGGTAATGAAGAAGATGATATCGGAGGAGTAGACACCAACGACTCCCTCGGTGGTGGTGGTGGTGGTGGTGGTGGTAGTGGTGGTGTTTCAATGGCGCTTTCATTGTAGAACGGGTAAAGCTCGTACCTTGCAGTACAACTCGGCCAGTAAAGTCTTGCTCCTATTCTGGAAAGAGCCATTCCATTGATGGAACTTTGCAAACAACTCAAGCAGTCTGCTCTTGTAAGATCAGGAGTGCACTGAAGCAGCCCGTACAAATTCTGGTATGCGGTCAATTCGGTATTCACCGTATATAATTTTCTAGAACTGTTGGCTGCTTTACCGGCAGCTTCACTCATCGTGGAGGAAACAAAACTTGTGAACCCGTCTATTTGTTTTTGATTAGGAGAAATAGTGTTGGTGTTACTCAAGATAAATTCTCCTTCGTTTGTAATGGCCGTCGATAGAATATTCTTGTGAGAATATCTGAGTATACATTGCTCGTAGTAAAACACGGCTTCTCTTACCTTGGGACAAAGATTTAAGGTTTGATTGACAGAAAAGGCTACGCAGTTACGGCAAACTTCCGGTGAGACGTCTCCGCGGCAAAGGAAAAGTCCGGTGACTCTGTCGGGGGCTTTTCCTGCAGTGGCGTTTTGGAATCCGGTGGAGTAAGAGGCGTTACGTGAAGATAGAGAGGACAAAAGGGTTCTGAGATTGGTGGAGTAAGTGCTGTTACTTGAGTAAGTTGTCGTATTTGGACAATAATGATTTAAGTAAAAAGGATCTTGAGCAGAAGCTGTGAAGGAGCTAGTGAGGAATGAGAAAAGGAAAAGGAAGTTGAAAGATATAAGAGAAGACATTGTTTGAGTACCTTGATTTGAGTTTCACATCATAGAGCTCCCATTTATAAGCTGATCACTAGCGTGTAGTATAAGATGGGTTGTGGTGACTATAAGAGTCAACAAGTCAAAGTAAATGATTCTTTTTCTTATTATTGTCATTTCTCTTAAACAACATATATTTTTATTTGGGAAAAGCCCACGTTAAAATTAACTTGAATTTGAATCAAAATTTAGTTATTTGATCAGTGATCCACATATCACCAGTTGAGCCCAATAATGAGTGTATAAACGGGAGCTCCTTAAAAGTTGGGAACCACTAGCCTACTACAACTTGGTATTAGAAACAAAAGGAATTCAAGAATGAGATTCTTGTTGTAGCAAAGCTTAACGCAGAATTTCGGTCAAGCTTCGATTTTTCTTAGTTAAATTACTTCCATTTTTGTTTCATAATATTTTAGTGCCTGACAAGTAAGTGTAAGATACTCTTGTCTAGAATTTTATTTACTAGAGAGTGAAAACAAAAGGGTGCAGAGAATTAATGGCTTATCTGCTGATTCTTACACAATCAGTTTGTTTTGTTGGAACAGAGATGTGATAAGTAAGTACGGTTTTCTGCAGAAGCAAGAGAGTTTGTGAGGAACAGAGAGATGAAATGATGTAAGTAGGCAAGTTTCAGTTCTTTGTTTCCCAAAATGACTCTAAAATTCTTATACACAGTTGTAAAGTTCAGAAGGAAAAGTACTAAAATATGAAGTCAACGACAATCTTTAGAGTCAACCTTCCACTAAGAGTGTTGATTGGTTTGATGAAGCAGTGAAGGCTAGAAACTGAAGCAACTAGGGTTTGGGAAGTTACTGTTTTAACTTGTAACTGTTCGTTTGTTACTTCTTTGGTAAGGAAGTAAAACGGTGTTGTCTTATTGACCCAAAGTCTCCGCGGCTTGCTGAATAATCACAAACCTATTAAATATCCAACTCCAATAGGTTCATCTTTTTCCGGAAACAGATTCATGAAAACTTAAAAATTTATAATTGTATTTTCTCTGGTTTTCGCTTTCACATGTTTATTCTAACATTTTTATAGTTGATTCATTTTAGTTAACATCAATACAAGTTGATGTTACTCGTCTAGTTGACCTTGACTTGCAAGATATTGTATTATTTTACAAAAACCAAAATTTGACTGGCTTGGCTGGTTTCACATTCATTCATTAGTACTCATAAACCAATCATTAAAAGTAAGAAAAAAAAAACAGAGAAGAAAGGTGAAGAAATTGGATAATGTCTGCTTATACCTCATTAAACTTTCTCTTCCTTCTAACCTTCTTCATTGGAAGCTTGAGAGTTTCTGCACAATTACAAGACCCTACTTACGTTGGCCATGTTTGTACTAACAGGATATCAAGAAACTCCATTTACTTCTCAAATCTCCAAACACTTTTGACCTCTCTTTCTTCTAACAATGCTTACTTCTCTTTGGGATCTCATAGTCTCACAAAGGGTCAAAACTCCGACATGGTGTTCGGACTTTATCTCTGCAAAGGAGATCTCTCGCCAGAATCTTGCCGTGAGTGCGTCATCTTTGCTGCTAAAGACACTCGGAGTCGATGTCCAGGTGGGAAAGAGTTCTTGATTCAGTATGATGAGTGCATGCTTGGATACTCAGACAGGAATATATTCATGGATACTGTAACCACAACTACAATAATCACTTGGAACACTCAGAAAGTTACGGCGGACCAATCTGACCGGTTTAATGATGCAGTGCTTTCTCTGATGAAAAAGTCTGCAGAGGAAGCGGCTAATAGTACAAGCAAGAAATTCGCGGTTAAGAAGTCGGATTTCAGTTCGTCTCAGTCGCTTTATGCATCGGTTCAGTGCATTCCTGATCTGACTAGTGAAGATTGTGTAATGTGTCTTCAACAATCCATCAAAGAATTATATTTCAACAAAGTTGGAGGAAGATTTCTTGTCCCAAGTTGTAACTCAAGGTACGAGGTTTACCCCTTTTACAAGGAAACTATAGAGGGAACTGTTCTTCCTCCGCCGGTTTCGGCTCCTCCACTGCCACTGGTTTCAACTCCTTCCTTTCCGCCTGGTTAGAGCTCTGTTTTATTTATTTACCTAATAGTTAGTTTGGTTTTAGTTCATGTCTAATCTAAGACTTATGCAGGAAAAGGCAAAAATTCTACAGTGATAATCATAGCAATTGTTGTGCCAGTCGCTATCTCAGTTCTTATTTGTGTAGCTGTTTTTAGCTTCCATGCATCAAAGAGAGCAAAGAAGACTTATGATACACCAGGTGCAAATGATGGTAAAGATTCCAAAATCTATGTGTCCGTTGCTTAAACTTTTATGGATTTGAATTCTTAAATATTTTGCAGAAGAGGATGACATCACAACTGCAGGGTCACTGCAGTTTGATTTCAAGGTTATTGAAGCTGCAACAGATAAGTTTTCGATGTGTAACAAACTCGGTCAAGGTGGATTTGGACAAGTTTACAAGGTACTACTACCGGTTCATTGAGTTTCCTTGTTACTTGCATAAGAGGATCAAATAAGGGGATGGCTCTGTTTAATTCACAATCTTTTTAGGGCACACTTCCTAATGGAGTACAAGTTGCCGTGAAGAGACTATCGAAAACATCAGGACAAGGTGAGAAAGAGTTCAAGAACGAAGTTGTTGTTGTGGCAAAGCTTCAGCACAGAAATCTGGTCAAGCTTCTTGGATTTTGTTTGGAGAGAGAAGAGAAAATACTTGTCTACGAGTTTGTGTCTAATAAAAGCCTTGATTACTTCTTGTTTGGTAAGATTTAGCTTAGGAAAGATATTTCCTTTTGGAACTCATGTTTTAGGTATTCTAACTATATGGATGTGCAGATTCTAGAATGCAGAGCCAGCTGGATTGGACTACACGGTACAAGATCATAGGAGGAATTGCTAGAGGAATTCTGTATCTCCATCAAGATTCACGACTCACAATCATACATCGAGACCTAAAAGCGGGTAACATCCTTTTGGATGCTGATATGAACCCGAAAGTTGCAGATTTTGGAATGGCGAGGATTTTTGAAATAGACCAAACAGAAGCCCATACGAGAAGAGTAGTTGGAACCTAGTAAGTTTTGGTCTTGCCATCTATTAAATATAAAAATTCTCTATTAACTCAAACATTTATGTATCGTGGCAGTGGTTACATGTCTCCCGAGTATGCGATGTATGGCCAATTTTCAATGAAATCTGATGTCTATAGCTTCGGTGTCTTAGTTCTTGAGATTATAAGCGGGAGGAAAAATAGCAGCCTCTATCAGATGGATGCTAGTTTTGGAAACTTGGTTACATATGTGAGTATAATAAACACTTACACTTTTTTGCTCTACTAAACATTCATAACATATAAGTCTTAAATTGTTCAATAGACTTGGAGGCTATGGAGTGACGGGTCACCACTAGACCTCGTGGATTCTTCCTTTCGAGATAGTTATCAAAGAAACGAAATAATTAGATGCATCCATATTGCCTTATTATGTGTCCAAGAAGATACTGAAAATCGTCCAACCATGTCAGCGATCGTCCAAATGCTTACTACTAGCTCGATCGCCCTCGCTGTACCTCAACCACCTGGATTTTTCTTCCGGAGTAATCATGAACAAGCAGGTCCATCGATGGATAAGTCTTCTCTTTGTTCCATTGATGCTGCATCGATTACTATTTTAGCTCCTCGTTAAAGACAAACTTGTTTCATAAACTAGAACTAACTGCAAATTTCAACATTTGGATTTTGGTGTTCATTTTCTAATACTCTAGGAGATTGTTACTAGAATTGAGGTCACGGTGTTTTGAATTGTTTGCACATAAATGTACAAATAATTTACAAGTTGGTCCCATCAATGTGCCTTGGGTTGACTTGTGTTTAGATTTTTGTTGAGTCAACCGCAAATGTTTACAATTATACCGTAGGCTATGGAATCTCTCTTAAGGCAGAGATTCACAATTGGAACAAACAAAAAAAAAAATGGTCCACGAGGAAAAAAAACAAAGATGATCAGAGACGAAGTCAACAAGAAAGCGAGAGAGAGCAACCAATATCGAAGAAGACGAATTAAAGTAAAGAAAAATGCCAAGACTCTTAGCTGTTTTACAATTATTATTAGCATCTCTTCGGTATTTTACAATTCGTATTTTCTTCTCTTACAAAACAACATCAAAATTTATTTCGAAGAAATCAAACTCAACCATCAATCGAATCGTATCCATAGATTTCACCAAGATGGGATACAAATTATTTAGATCCTTTCAGACGAAAAAGGGAAAAAAAATTGATGTGTACAAAATTACTTGAACCCACTCACTTTTGATGATCAATTGCTTGGGAAGCAAGCAGTCATAGCGGTGCCAAACCCTAGTTCTTAGTCCTTTGTCGAGAAGAATATAATGTGCATTTGTGATGTACAACCCCATTAAGATTGAGATGAAGCCCGTATATCATGGCCTCATGGGCCTCAGGGCCATAAAGATAGGAGGACAGCGATGAAATTGCTTCTTACAGACTAGATCAACAACTAGGTGAAGACAATATAAAAGAATTCGTTCATACAATAAATGTGAAAAACAAAATTCCACTTTTAAATAGATATTTAAAAAGAAAGAGAAGGAGGTAAAAAATGGAAATGAAGAAAGAGGTTTGAATGATAAAAAATATTTTATACTATAAAATTTGAATTGTTTTCCTTTTATTGGCAATAAAAGTAAAATTGATTATATAGTGTGAGTCAACCATTCATGTTTTTTTCTTGTGAATCTGTAATTAACTTACAACGATCCAAAATTGTATGAATTTTCATTTGCCATTAGTGCTAATGCAATGTTATTTGGTTTATGTGTACAAAAGTAACGTTCTAAACTTGGGCAGTCACGCTGTAAGTGCATGTGTTTACCTAAATCTATATATGGTGACAAAAAAACGGTGACGAGTTTTGTTGGTTTAGTGTTGATTTTCTCTATAGAAAAATCTAGAATTAGTGCAATTAAAAAAATGAATATAGTCATGTATATGGGAAGAGAGAATAAAATAAAATATATAAGAAGGAAAGGAAAAAATAAAATTTCGTTGATGAGTAGAGGCCTCTCCTAGGAAATTATGACAGGAGAAGAAGAAACTGAAATCAAATAGAGAGATCGTGGAAAAAGCTAAAGAATTTTCTGCCGTATATTGTATGTGTCGATGTCAAAGGAAGTGTGTACAACATGCAGAAGTAACAAATGGGAGAAAACCTATAAAACGCGTGCAAGCTTATTCTCTAAAAGTGCTTACTTAACATTTTTATCCAAAAGAAAATGCTTGCTTACATAAAAAATACTAAAACAAAACATAAGAACATAGTGCTACAAAATCTCATACGTTCTATGATATAAAGCAAATTACCGGAAATAAAAACCAAATACATACAATATTTCTAATTCGTTGTTGAATTGCATACATGCCAATCATTGTTGAATTGCATACATACATACCATTCGTTGTTGAATTGCATACATGCCAATATGACAGTCTAAAAATATCTAAGCATTAATAATTGAAATTTTACATAATAAATCATGAAAGAAGTCATCATCTTCAACATAGTTTGAAAGAAATCTTAGGAAAAAATCCTTAGAAGATTTAAAGGAGGAAGCAATATAACACTAAATATATTATTAATTTAAGGTTATTAATTTTAACATCCGTTAAAAAGTTAACAGCCGTTAACTCGGATGTTTGATTTTGCCAAAATTTAAATAAACGAAGGTTTTTTTTGTTAAAGGGTTTAATAAACGAACAAAGGTTTTTAAAGGAGATAAAACGGACAAATAAAATATAAATGGAGACTTTTTTGGGTTCTTTTCCCTTTTTTATTCTTCGAAAGAATCTTTCCGCCCAACACTTTTGGAGATGGATGAAGAAGCATCATCCTTCAATATTGGTTCCTCCAAATCAACCTTTAATTCATCAAAAGTGAAACCACGCTGATTCCGGGGAAAAAAAGAAGAAGCTAACCTTAGTCACTTTAATTAATATGTCAAAATCATTAAAGAGTGATTAATAATTAACTAGTTTGTTATTCAGGTTCAGTGGTATTGGTTCATCAGAAAAATTCCATTTTCACTAAAAGAATCCGCTTTGAAGTTTATCCCGATATAGTAGGCAGCAAAAAAACATTTATAATTAAGATTCAAAAGTCTGTGACTGAAAGAGATTACCAATAGCTCATAACACGTCATCTTTATAATTTGTTCAGGTTTTAATTCGCCATCAAGAAGTCGTCTAGCTAGCACTCGTGAGTTCTGCAAACAAAAAAATAAGAGATCACTACGAAGACACTCAAATACCAAAAAAATAATTAAAATGTGAATTTACAACAAACTGAAAACACCTCTAAACAATTTCTAAAATTCTCCAATATAAACAAGATAAACGTAGCATAACATATATTTTCTCCAATATAAACCAAAAACATTTCATAGTTTAGAATTAAATGTTTGTCTAACCCTTGGGCTTGCACGTTTAGTAACTCATGGCTCATTGACCAAAAAAAAAATGGAATGGAGGAGAAAAATGAAGTAAGCTGACCTTGAGTTTACCAACCAGAATCTCCACCTTGTTACTATACTTTGCTATATCGTCTTTCAAAGAATCATATAAAGCCTGCTCAAGAGCACTCACCACCGAAACAACATCATTTGGCCAGAAAGAATCATAATCACCAGCTTGCTTCTTTCTACTTGTACGACACTTGGGCTTAACTACTTCCAGAAGCTCCTCCAAACTCTTGTCACGATCCGAATCACCGGTCAACAAATCAAAACTTTCCAAGATGGAGTTAACCACATTATTGCTTTCACGACTTGTTTCCACCGCTTTTATAATATAGCTTTGAGGAACAGTTCTTTTACTCCTCGAGATCAAAGTCTTTTGCTCCTTCACAATGTCACGAAGATGGCCTATTCGCAAAATTGTCTTTTCCACAAAATGATCTATTTCACGCTTTTGCTGCAAGTCAAAGCCATTAAAAGTGAGCTTCCTAAGCTTCTTCTTAACATTATCATAAACATGCTGCACGATGAAGCCAGGATGCTTTCTACGGTTTGGGATTTGCTTATTCTCTTGAACAAAATGCACGATACAATCATCTTTTACAGATTCAGCAAATACTTCGTCGCGATGGAAACTGTAAAAGAGGTCTCTTGAGCCTTTGGATTTCCAGTTTCCAACATATTTTTTCTCCACCTCTTCTGGACGATAAAGCCACTGCACTTCAAGCTTCACGTGACCTTCTTTTCTTTGTGTATAAATATCCTGTCCAACAAAGAATTTATATGTGATAAGACAACAACAGAAAATCATATCAGTTTTTCTTCTTATTATTTTCTAACCTTTATGATCGCAACATAGGGCTTTTCTCCATCCTCTGGAACCAATAGCACTGAGTCCTCCTATGAAGATTTAAAAAAAAAAACAAGAAGAAGTAAAAATCTATTAGAAATGGTAATACAATAGATACAATGAAAGAAGTGGAGACAAAAATAGGTTTCACTATAAATATCGTTTGAGTCTTATTACACAATTGTTTTTGAAAAAGTTGTTATGCTTGGCATAACTCTTTAAAAGTTGATCTAAACTTGATTTAAAAATTGTTGTTATAAACTTTCATTAAGTGATAGATCGCATTTATAGTGACAAAACTAGTACTGGTTTAAGATTTTCATAAGATGATATGAAACAAAAAAGTTTCAGATTTACATCCAAAAAATGCAATATATCAAATGAAAAGATCACATACAATTTAGCCAGCATAGTAAACACTCAAATACTAGATAAATGTTGTAATCAGTCAAATGTCAAAATCTTCAAATCAGCATAATCTGAAAAGCAAAACAAAACTCACCAGTCCATATTTATTGGCATGAAACTGAAATGTCTTGTAATGACATTTCTTCTTTTCACCCTTACCAGTACACTTATGAGATAATCCAATTGCCTGCGCATAATCCTCCGGTCTCCACTCTAACTTTGCTTTCTTATTCAAAAGCATTTCCTCACTCTCCTTCTTCCGCTTTCTCTGCTCCATCTCCACTTCTTTGGTGGTCAACTTCAAATCCCTCAAACTTGGCAATGGATATTGTTTTTATCTTTGCTCATCAACACTTCTTTCAATAGTTAGGTCAAAATTTCTTTGGTTAACAGCTTTCTTATGCGGGTTATAAAAAAAAATACAAAGTATTATATCTATATATATATCGTAATTAGCAACCCGTTCTAATAATTTCATATTTAATATAAGATAAATGATGAATAATTTGGGCAACCTAGAAACTGAATCACCAAAAACAAAATCCAAAAATATTCAGTTGTACTCACCACCAAGGAAAAAGAGTCTTCACAATTTTAAAAAAAAAAACTCAAAAATTTACCAACCAACAGAAAATTATTTTACCTATATAATCTTTCGGTTAGAATCTCAGAATAGTAATTGTCTCTGTTAGATTTTCTGGTCGAAATACGGAAAAGGTTTGCTGACAAAAAAAAAAAACTATGTAGTAAGTCGTCTCGGCAGTTAAATATTTTTAGCAAGTAACGGGATAAAACAAATAACCTACAAATATATCTATCTATAACGGATTTTAAACTTTCATCCACACATACACTTTAATCATAACAAATACATGTACAATATCTAGTAATCAATATGGGGTTGGTAAGGTAAATCCCAAAAACACTAGAAAAAATTACCAACAGAAAGCTCCTTAACGTCTGAAATATGTCTTTTTGTGCAAATTTTGGATATGTCTTAGCTTCGTTTTACAGATAGATAGCCATATTTAATATGATTTCTGTAATGTTTTTCTGAACCTTTTTGTTTTTAATTAATTGGTTTTAATAATCATATCTCTAGTCTAATTAGTTCTTAGGATAAATATGTTTTTTTTTTACTTTTAAATTTAAAGAGGTAAAAAAAGAAGAAGAAAAAAGAAAAAAAGTTTTGAAATCAATAATATATATATATATATATAATTTTAGATATTTCGTTTTAATAGCAATAAAAGGAAACCTATATAGGGACAAAACCACTAATTTTCTTTTTTCCTAGTTTTGAAATCTATGAACTGTCATCTGCCAATATTAATAATGTCTATTAAAATATACAAAATCTACCCCTTAAATGCCAGTTTTACAATAAAACGACACAAATGGTTAACTCACGTGTTAAAGCTGAATTTTAAGAATGGACGTTCAAGAAATTTTCTCACATTTCTAGGGTTTGTGAGAGAGTTGGTGAAGGAATTTGAAACTATCTTCAATAAAGAGAATTCGGAGAAAATCTTTAGGTTTCTGAATCTTAAAGTTTAATATTGGTTGGAAATTTTGAATATGTGAAATAGATTTAATATGGGTCAAGATTTTTTTCATTGACATCTTCAACTTTCCTATACAAAATCATGTGTTGATGTTCACTCTATAGCTTCAATATTTAATTGTAGGTTACATGGACCTCTTATGACGGATTTTCGATAATCAAACAAAAAAAAAAGTAAATGTTAAGACAAAGGATAAAAACTAAAAAAAAAAAAA
>Ga0041059_1003465_pt1 | contig 10783 bp, 6 predicted proteins | sample AraColnosormetaG_FD_56232 | JGI IMG/M metagenome (GOLD analysis project Ga0041059, IMG submission 56232) | Arabidopsis roots microbial communities from North Carolina, USA - Col MF nosort | ecosystem: Host-associated > Plants > Roots > Unclassified | place: USA: North Carolina | collected 2013-09-02 | reverse complement strand
AAAAAAAAAAAAAAAAACTAAATGGGCTTTTAGGACAATTTTTCAACTTCAAGGTCTGAGCGCCATTATCGACCCACTATCATTAACGATAACCGGAAAATACCAAACCGGATTTTAGATTCTGTGTCGGTTATTGATACGGTATAGCAGACCCGTCATCATCCCTACGAGTCAATTAATTTCATTTCCACAAGCGATCTTGCATCTGAGCTTAAAGATCTTAAATTGCTTCCAAATTTGAAAACTTAAGGAACATATGGCAAAACCCAGAAATCTTTTTAGGGTTTGCTCTCTTCTAATGGCGTTTTTATTTGCTTACTCTGCTTCTGTCCAGCTTAATGATCCTGGTATTCAAAAATCTTCTTCTTCTTCTTATATTCTTTCTCTATAGATTATGTAAAATCTCAACATTTATGTGTTTCTGCAGATTGGTACTTTTGGTTTCCACTGTACACACTTGCTTGTGTAGTTAATCTAATAAACTACAGAAGAAGAATCAAACTAATGATGATGAGAACAGCTCTTAGCTTGGGTGTGTTCTTGTTGGTTAAAGTTATTGCAGAGGATGTAATAACCGAGAAAGTTGGAGTCTTGTCTTTAGATCTTACTCATAGAGTTGTTAGAGAAAAGATTGGAAGTGGTTTAGTAATAGCTTCCATGGTTCTGCAACTACAAGCTTCTTCTTCTTCTTCAAAAACCATTGACTTTGGTAAGTAGAAGAAAGATTCAATCCTTCCAAAGAGTTTCAAATTTCAAAACTTTGATTAGTTTTCTTAATGATTTTCAGGGATGGTTGCAACTGTAATCTTTGGCTATGGACTTCCCTTTTGGTTTTTCACAATTGAGAAAGGAGAGATCAAGATTTGATTATTTCCAATGGGAAAAAAAGTTACAAGCTTGAAGGAAGATCAATAGTTCCAAAGGTGTCTAAAAGATTCAAGGGCAAAAAAAAAAAGTCTTGAAGGAAAATTATCAAAACAGATCTGCAAAGAATGTTCCTAAGAACCAAAATCTAACTTAAGAGACCTCTGCAATTAGTTGCTTTACAATGGCATGGATGCTCATTTTCTTGTTCAGATGGTACCGGTCTGCGTCCATAGTCTCGGGTGATCTCTTCTCCTGCAGCTATCTGTTTTACACAAATGACAGAGAGATCGTTATCGGTCCAATAATTTGATACTTCTTCTTTCAAGCAAAAGGGAGAAGAAGAGCCTTACATCCATACTGGCGTATAGACCGATATGAGCGAGCGGGGACTCCATGCTTTCCACAATAACTTGGTGATTAACGAGATTTGGTGAGCAGCTAGAGATTAAAAAAGATTGAAATCATCAGTATTGTAGTAATTGTAAAGGTTTTGGTACATTTGTATTATAAACTCACCTGTGATTGATGAATCGAGAGATGTTGCCATGAGTAGTAGCATCAATAGCATAATCGAGCTCTTCTTCCATCAATCTACCTATGTCGTTGATATTAGCGTCAATGTCCAGTATGTAGCTGCAATCTCCATTTCCATACCTATGAAATCAATAGCAGGATTTAAGTTCAAGTTCAGCTCCAGATCTTCTAAGCTGGAGGACAAAAAGGCGAAAAGATATGTACTGGTTTCGCCTCTTGTTTGCTTCTTGCTGATCAAGAACCTCCCCGATGTATTCGCAAACAAATGTGCCACGCAGTATATGTTCACAAGCTCGCAATCCCCATCCCTGTTGATCAATCAGTTGGATATTGGAATTGAATCAAGACAAATGGGTTAAAGACAATAACTCAAAAAGGATCACACCTTGCTTTCAGTTCTAAAAACTTCTAGTTTCGCGCGAATTCCATTCTGCAAAACCCGATTCTGACATGTTCTAGAGCATCCACAGAACTTATTGCATTCATAAACAGGATAACCCTCCTGTTACATTTTCAGAATCGACGACAACAATCACGGTTAATCAGAAAATGAGGATCCACAAATATGTTGTCAAGTAAGTAACAACCTTTAAAAATACCACAAAGTCACTTCAACAGAGACAAAACTAAAATTTACCTCCAAGATGATACGTTGTTTGCCATCATATGGGAATCTACACCTCATGGATTTTCCATATATGTCTCTAGCGTCCTCAAAATCGTTACCGAAAAGGTATACGTGATCACAAGTTACAGGCGAGCACACTGAACTGCGACAGCTACACCTGAGTTGCAGATTCTGCAAACAGCGGACAAAAAACAAGGTTACAACATGGAGTCACATCTCTGTTTCAAGGGTATGACAAGCTAGAACAAGTAAGATACCTCCTTTACAAGATCCATTGACGGATGAAGAATTGAGTTTGTAACATAAGTAAAGCATTCCCAAGGCATCTCATACGGTTTTTCAGAATTCCAAAGATCATCATCGACGACACAAATTGGAACTGATTCCTTACCAAAGCTGATGTCCTTGCACAAAACCGCAGTGTTTCCAAACGGTCTCTTACTAAAATGATGAGCCTCCATGATACAATGGCACTCATCAACTTCCAACTCAATATTAGAATGTTGTCCAGCGTCCACAGCTATCCCGAATCGATCATTCTCTTGTCGCGGGATCAAGGGATGTAGAAGATTTGGGTCTTTAACAGGCTTACATCCGTTAGAGCATATGTATCCTTCCTGATGCCATTGCACTTGTACACCTTGCTCACCGCAAAGTTTTGCTGCCTTGAGATATATCCGGTCAGGCAAATCACCGAATTTAGCCTCCAAAGAGGTCTCAACGCTCACCCTACAGCAAGCTGATCGAGCAGCAGACAGGATATCGAGGTTATTGGGGCGATGTTTTGCTTTCTGAACCTTTGACAACAATATATCCGAAACCACAGAGCAATGAGCATCTGTTACGCCATCAAAGTTTCTACTATCATCCAGAGGCGGCGATACTCCAGCTTCAGTGTTTCCTTCTGTGCCGAGCGATTTAGAACCTTGCATCCTCCTCTTCATATTTACACCAGCCCTATTTCTAATCCTATATGAGACAGCTCCAAGACTTTTTTTGAATTTATTTGGACGACTAAGCCTACCAGATTTCATCCTATATGTATTAAACCTTATTCCTTTCTTCGGACCACGAGAGCCAACTAGACTCGGTCCCATGTGTTCAGCTTGATGGTGACGGCCAAGGTCAGGTAATAAATTGAATTTCAGCCCACAGAACTTGCAAACAAATTTATGTACGCCGCTTGTATTCTCGTTGTTTTGGCTCACAACAATTTGTGAACTGCCTGCTTCAGGTTTCTGAGAAAACTCACCATTAGTCAAATTGCATTCAGAAGCAACGGTTAGCGATTTGCACTCAGAAGGATGCACAGCTTGCACATGTACCAGCAACTGTTCTTTATCTCCAAAATGGCTGCCACAAGGAATACACTGAAGAAGCATACACTTTTCCGCAAACTGCACGTGATGTCGCTCCTCCACATGAATTTCCAAAAGCTTTCTTCTCACAAAAGAATCTAAGCAAATAGCACAAGCAAATCCACTAAACGACCATTTCTCTTTATCATCATCATCATCACAGGTATTGGTGATGGCAAGTAGTCGATTAGGATATTCTGATAATGATACATCTTCTTCATCAGCACCAGTAGCGAAACCCCATATCCTAGTTAATCTCTCTCTTTCATTGGATACCAACTTCATCAAGAATTCTCCAACTCCAGCGTCAGCGTTTCTTGAAGCTTCTGTTTTCGCCCAGTCGATCTGTACTTCCATTGGGACAGAGTTTCTTAACGATAAGACACTTTTGAAGAGCTTGTAGAAAATATCACAAGCTTGATGTAGAGCCAACTTTTCCTCACGCGATAAACAACCCCTTAAGAGATCTACAAACACTTCCTTCGATATTATTCGACTCTTACCATTCCTTGCACGCTTAAGCCAGTTAGGAAGGTGCTGTTCACAGTATAACGAGTGCTTTGTCGAGAACTCACTGCAAGAAATATAGCTGTTTTCTGAGCAAGAACCTATACACAAGTTATCCTCTTGGCTACAATGTTCAAACATCTCCGTGAAGCTCGTGGCTCCATGGGGCTCCTGTTTCTCAAAAGATGGACCTTCTGGTTCTCCAAACGGCACCAAATCTTGACATTGATTTGTTTCTAATGTTGACATAATTTCCGATACCTTTCTCTTCACCAGAAAAGATGAAGAATCATCAGGTTTCACCATCCCTGTATGAGGACGGTGTTTCTTGCAGTACAAAAACCCGGGTAGAGATCGGTGCTTGCATTTGGTACCAAGAACAGTAACCCCTCCGCACATAGGTGCTTCAACAGCAGGAGAGCCCTCGTTCTTCATAGATTTTGTGGTGAAACGAGAAGCTAAATGCACGCAACAATAAACATCACCTTCATTCGCCCACCTCACACATTGCCTTCCTTTCGATTCAATGAAAGCTATGCATTGCTGACTCTTATTTCCCGAACCAAATGGTTTCTTCAGAACTGATTCATTTATATGTTGGTCTTGCGGGTGAGACAGTCCATTAGTTTCTTTTGTCTTCATGAACTGTGAACCACCTGCTTCAACAACAATGCCATCCCATAGATCCAAACCATTCTCTGGTGTATTCATTACAGGATTTTCTTCTTTCATCGTCTCAGGAGAATTTGTGTTGCCTCGAGAACTGAAAAACTCTGAGTCAATTGCAGATAATCCTTGTGGCGAAGTATCAGACTCCATATGTGTTGCATTTGTTGTCTCTGCACGTCGAATCTCAAGTTTTGGTCTTTTACGACTAGCCTGGACATCTGAGTTAAACACACTTTTACTATCCGGCTGTGCTATTTCGCCAACACCACGGCGAGATATAGAGAACCATTTTGCAATGTCATGCTTCCACGTTTTCCATTCTGACAACAACATTGGTTGCATTGGAGACTCAGAAAGTGATTTGACTTCATTCCACTTGATACAATTGTCAAATTCCTAAACACAACCAGATAAAGTGGCTTCAGTTAAGGAAACAATACACATCAATGACACTATCAGCCTCTGGTGAAGCCATTACCTCATTCAGCAATTCAATACTCTCTGCATTCACTGCATTGTTACATTTTTGTACCCACAAAGGAAACGAGTTCTCAAGCCAGATTGGATCCATGTATCGTTGCAAAATCATCTGAACAACATTACACAAAGCCGAATCAAACCAAAAATACTCTAAAACTTTAACAGCAAAGAGAGTAGCTTACGCTATGAAGCTTCACAAGCATTATCCCAAGATCATGATAACTTGTGCTTCTAGTAGCTTCCATTGCAAATTCTTTCCAGATTATAATATCCCTAGCTGCTTCAGAAACAACCTGCAACATTAAAAAGCGTTAAAACCAAATGCAATCCAAATCCTTCGGTATATCAAATACTGAGCTTATACCTCTGAAGGGAACTGGTCAACTATATTGAACATCCCAACTGTAAGCTTCCGCATAATATAGCGTCTAGCAGCAGTTAAATCTTTAACTAACTTAAGTCCAATCTTGTGAGACTTATAAGCAATAGGATCAGGAAACTCATTGATGGATCGAACAAGCTGCATATCCGCCCACGAGTAATTTTTCGTATGCGGAAAAAAAATCACACAATACTTCTTCCTATCATGAGTTGGTTTGCCTCTTAAAGTCGTCAATGGCCAGTCCGCTTTCGCACATCTTATTCCAGCTTGCCATTTACCTCTCCACTACAACACCACAACAAGACACCAAACATTAACCATACAAAAATCGAATTTAAAGATTCCGAATTTGGAGATAAAAAACGCGTATTATTATTACCTTCACCCACAAAGCTATTGGTTCATCTTGTTGCAGCCATTTAGGCTCAGAAGGTGACGACTCGCCTTCGCCATTTTTACCAATAGGTCCGGTAACCGTGACTAAATCGGTACTAGACTTCACCGCATTTAAATCAGCCTCCGGCTCAGATTTCACCAACAACTCACTACCTGTTGCTTCCTCAACATCCACGTCAAGAACCAACTCATCCATTTTAACTTCCATAAATCACCACTTAGAAGATATTTCACTTCTTTAAACCCAGGATTTGATACAAACACACAATTCTGCAATAAGAACAGGGGAATACAAAAACAATAGTCAATATAAATTGCTTTCCTATCCTAATCAAATTTCTAACATTCACCATAAGAAATTTCTAATAAGGCATTTTCAGACATACGAAGTCAATTATATTACATGACATTGTTGGTACTAATCAGAATTACTAATCTAAACAATTCAGATCTTAAGAAGTAAAACTCCTAACTGGGGAAGAACAATTAGCTAAAACCCTGAATTCCACAAAACAAAATCAACACCAAGAAATGAAGAATTGATCTAAACCCTACATTAGAAAGAACCCAATATTGAATTATACAGATATATATAAGAAAAAAAAAAGTTGGTCCAAAGATACCAAATTGAAGATCAATAACATGACCAATCAACAAACCCAGGTGGAGGTGACCAAAAATGTTAAAATGCTGCCACAAAACAAAAACTTTAACATTTGGGTTTTTAATAACTATGAGAGAAGGTCAGGTAACACAATAACTTGTTAGGACTTAGGATATGGAAACAGACATGGCGGAATCAAAGGCTAGGTCACGGAAGAAGAACCAACGAAAAAAAAAAAGAGAGTTATAAAGTGGGAACACGAAACACATCATGTATGTGACATATAATAAGAAGCAAATGTTTTTTTTTTAAACCTAAAGATTTGGATTTTGGGCATGGAAGGGTCACACACCTTTGTGATTTGATCTGTGGTGGTGCGATGCAAATTAAGAGAGGATTTGGTTTTTGAATCTATGAATTTTGAGATTTGTATTATAAAAGGAGAAAAGAATTACTATATGTGTGATTCTTATCTTCTTCTGGATTATGAATGAAGATTTTATTGGTCGATGGCATCGGTATTTGGGCATGTACCATGGCCAAAATGTCGAAAATATGGAAGATAAAATATTTTCTATGCTAGGGAATAGGGATAATTATTTTTATGTGTGGTTTATAAATTGAATTATAAGATAAAAATAATACTATAGGATTGGAAAAATATGATTAGGTATATTTATCTATGTATGTATATATGGTTATGTTAGCTTTCCAAAATAAAAAGCAAACAAACAAATAGTTACACATAAATTTAGTTTGGATTTTAAAAATTGGGTCAGTTTGGCAGTATTATTCTCTCTCTTTTTTTTCAAAATAAAATACTTTTATATTAATAATAAATAATTATGAGAAAAAAATTATTCGGAAGAAAAAAAGTTACTTGAAAAAAAAAAAAGTTACTTGACATAGTAAAGGATCAGAAGCATTTTTGAATACTGTTTTGGTTTCTTTTAAAAGCAAATTCAAGGTTTTAACACAGTAACAATTGTTTCTATGCTAGGGAATAGGGATAATTATTTTTATGTGTGGTTTATAAATTGACTTATAAGATAAAAAAAAATATAATACTATAAGAAAGGAAAATTATGTGCAGGTTATGTTAGCGATGTGATTAAAAAAATAAAATAAAAAATAGTTACAATTTTTAAAAATGGATCAGTTTGGCATTTTTATTCTTTCGTTTTTTTCAAAATAAAGTACTTTTATATTAAGAAAAATAATTGTGAGAAAAAAACAAAGTAATTTAAATGTCAGCGAAAATTTGTTACGAAGAAAAAAAAGTTACCTAACATAGTAGTAAAGGAGAAGCTTTTTTTAACACTGTTTTGGTTTCTTCTTAAAGCAAATTCAAGGTTACACACAGTAACAATTATTTTTAATACTTAAAATTCATTGAAATTATATATTGGTTGGTTAAACTTTAACTTGGGTTGAATGGCAATATATCATTTCACCAAAAATATCTTAAATATATATATATTTTTACCAACAAATTCAGTATAGTATAAAACATGTCACTAAAAGAAAACAGTCTATTTCCATGTAAAATACAGAAAAAAATGTTTTTCCAAATATATTACAAAATACTTTTTAGAAAAATCCTAAAACTTTTAGGAGTAAACGCCTAATTAATGGCTGACCATATATATTTTTATTGGAAATATTTGAATCAAACAAATATTGAAGTATTTTTTTTTTGTTAATAGTGGTTGTCGCATTAAAGATTTAAGAAATCTTTTTTATTGAATTTGTTGACAAAAAAATTATAAAATTTTAATCAGCATCAAAATTAAAACTAATTAGATAGAGTTTTGAGATCTATAGCTTTAGTAACTTGGAATTTGTGTCCAAAGTTTAAAAGTTGCTGACAATTTATGAATAACGGAGTTAAAAAGAAAACTTAAAATTTTTGGTGTTTTATCATTAGACTTAAAAGGACTATACTGAATTTTGGAAAAGTTACTGGGTCAAGTGAATAAAAAAATGTTAAAATGCACAAACCATCTTTCTGCTTTCACATAGAGATCTTATTTCTCAACAGTCAACACTAAAGGCCACATAACACAACAATAACTTGTTAGGATACATATGGTGAGTGGTAACAGGAATGTCGGAATCAAAGGCTAGGTCACCAAAGAGGAACCAAACGATATTGGATTAAATATATAGAAGAAATTTATTAAGAAACACATCGTTGTTTGAGACATAAGAGATCGAAGCAAAAGCAAATGATTTTACCCTAAAGATTGGAGTTTGGGTATGGAAGGTCATACCTTATGATATGTGATGGATGCAAGTGACTACAGGAGGTTGAATCTACGAATTTCAGATCTATACTTTGCTTTTTTGGATACGATTCTTCTCTTCTGGATTGTGATAATTTATAGGTCTAGGGGCTAAGGCATCGGTATTTGGTGAATGTACCATAGCCACAATGTCAAAAAAGGGAAAATAAATTTCTATGTTAGGGGTAACTGTTATTGTGTGGTTATAAATGGGATTATAAGATAAAAAGATAATATAGGGAAGGCAAAAATGTATACGTTTCAATCTTCTATGTTTGTATGTAAATGAGTTTGGTTTTGCTAATGATTATGTTAGCTGTCATTGACAAAAAAAAAAGTTAAATAATAGTTACCCGTAAAGGGGAAGATAAATTTGCATTTGGAAAATGGGCCAGTAAATATTTTTATATTAACAAAACAATAATTATGAGCAAACTAAATTATTATCTTTTAATTAGTTGTAGGGGAAATGATTTGTTTCTTTCTTAAACTCAAATAACCCTATAAGTTGGATATTACTACTGAATAACAACAATGGTTGGTTTCTCTATTACCACACTCGGTACGAATCATCAAAGAATAAAACATACTTAAAAACTTCATAAACACCTAAAGAAGTTACTCAAAGAACATCGTCATAAATTACGCAAATCGTAAATGTTTGGAAGATTTTTTACAACAGTGGTTGGATATCGTTCTGAAAAAACTAGACGTTTAAGTTTATACAACAATGGTTCTAATGAGTTGAACGTCGGAGAAAACTATGTAGTGACTAAATTCGAATTCATTATAAGGCAATTTTGTTTACTATAATTTTATTGAAGTTCTTTTTAAAAAAGTTACACAATATAGTAAATGATTAAAACTTTTTGAAATATCGGTTTGATGTCCTTCCAAAAAAATAAAAAACATATAACGTTTAAATCACAGTTTATTAAAAAAAGTGTTCAAATGAGTAGAAAAAATGAGAAATTTTTTAAAGTGATTAAATTGTAAGTCATAGTTAAATGGCAATTTTAGTTTAATATAATCTTTATTTAGCTTTAAAAAGAAAGAAATATTGTAGTCAGAAAATGTTAATGCAAAATGACAAATGTAACAGCGAAAAAAAAAACGGTCTAGTTAGAGCGCATGAATATTGTCGTGGAAAATGTTCGTCGGAAACCCCGATGTTTTTTGTCGATATATGATATTATGTCAATACTTATAATTCTTGAGCTTTTTTGTCAACTTGATAATGTTCAACCTTATAATCTAGTCCAGATCGAGAAGAAATATTAATATGTGTATCATTAATAAATCACATTTTATATCTCGCATAAAACTCATATGTTTCATTTTCGTATCTAGTTCTAAAGTTAGTTCTCTCTTTTTCATGAATATGTATGGTGTAAGAAGTGATGAATGGAGTTTAGAAATCTTCTTGTAAATTTAAGAGGCATGTTTCAATTTCCGATTGCAAAACCAAAGAAAGAAGGTTGGACACAAAGAATACATGACTATCGTGGGTAAGCTAATTGTAGGCATCTTGTAGTTTCGTGGTCACTGACTTGAATGAACAACCAACCAAAAAAAAGTTTACAATCATCCATAAGTAAATTATGCAATGTACTTACTGCTTTTGTAGATGAAATTTTCTACCAAATTATATTGATGATTAATATTTGGATTCCATATATCCATAAGTAAATTATATTTATAGACTCATAACTTCCAAGGCTCCAACGACCGCCGTTACTTCTACATAAACCAGCGTAGTTTGGTTTGCTTTGTAGAAAGTCCATTAACTATGCCTTAAATGATTTCTTGAGGCCCATATATGGTCCATTATCCACCAAACTTAAACGTGGCACAGTTCGTATTTGTGTATTCCACACTTTTTCTTAGTGCATGCATATACTCAAAGAGTAGAGATAGTTATGCACTCCACTTCACTTGAACTTTTATCACTTATGCCACTTTTTTGAAAAAACTGATCTGGACTGCTATCAGTTAATCTGAATGCCACCGAAAATGTGATATACCAGTTGTACCCTTAATGAGTTGATTAAAAAAATGAAAAAGAAATNAANA
>Ga0041059_1003464_pt1 | contig 10786 bp, 4 predicted proteins | sample AraColnosormetaG_FD_56232 | JGI IMG/M metagenome (GOLD analysis project Ga0041059, IMG submission 56232) | Arabidopsis roots microbial communities from North Carolina, USA - Col MF nosort | ecosystem: Host-associated > Plants > Roots > Unclassified | place: USA: North Carolina | collected 2013-09-02 | reverse complement strand
AAATTGATATTACTATAAGTGGATTAACTCATAGCCTTCTTTATTTTAAAATAAAAAAAAAAAAAGAAAAAACTCATATAGAGTCTTTTTTAATTATTTGTTATACAATAACTTTAATTGTAGGATCTTAAGATCAGCAAACATACTCTATTTGACTCAATGTGAAATCCAAACGCTAGAAAAGAAAAAGAGTCCAGGTACATGATGTGTCGGTGTTGATATATATTTGGATCTAACAACTTTAAGACTAGCTACAGTTTTCTTTTTTCTTTGATAAAGTTTTAATAAGACTAGCGACAGTTCTTAACTTCTTATGTTTTTTCTTTCTCATTTTTTCTTCCCGTCCAGTTCATATGTTTATCGTATCACATAACGAAGTTTATATCAGCTTAATATGCATGGATTAATTTTATTCTTTAGGTAAAAAGTTATACAATGTAGAAGTGTATCCTCTGAAGAAATTAATCAATATGTCAATATCAACATTTAGTTTAAATGAATTTGGTAACTAGCTACTCTATTTATTTCGATATTTTATATTTGGTAAAGGCATGCATCATATAAAGATGTTCTTATTTATTCAAAAAGATAAGTGATTAAAGTCATCATAATCATATTCTATTAATTATTGAATTAGTTAAATTCTAACAAAAAAAACGTGGAAAGTGATAAAGGGTGAAATTAGGACGCGTTTCATTAACCCACTTTATCCTTTTTCTTTTTGACCAACAGTGCATATTATTTGAGTATCAATGTATCATACCAGATAAAATTTTAAGAGCATACATGTACTTTAGACACACAGTTTCCTAATTTTCATTCTGAAAACAATTCGTCAAAAAAGCAACTAATTATATAGCTTTCACTCACACTTTTCACTAGCCATGTTTTTTTCCGGTTTAAATTTTGATTTTCAATTCAATTCAATTTTTGTTTTCTTTACTAAAATAGCAACTTATAGCCAAATTCTTAATATTTCAAATTACATATAGTTTTTGGTTTTCTCACACAAATTAAGAAAATTATTAAAAACTTTGTCTTATCTTTCATTAATATATTTTATAAAAAGTTCATTGGCCGAAAACAGTAAATAGTAACCGAAACTTTTACCTAACATCTACATTGAAAATTTAAAGAAACTATTAATATAAAACAGAATTTAAGTCCTAGAACGACAACTAAATTGAAACGGATGGAGTATGATGTAAGGTAGTTCTTATTCGTTATAGGAGGTTTCCATGGGCTTTACTTGGTCACTTTGGTAATTAAGTTATTGTCTTAGGATCTTCATGAGCTAAGAAATTCTTGTAGTTGCAGTATATGCTCGTTAGATTCGTACTTAAGCTAATGTTTTCTTCTATCTCAGTTTTGGGTTTTAGTACTGAGTTGTAATTGTATTTTTGTTTGCTTCTCTTTTTTCGGGATATTGTCGGCTTAGTATCCGAAGATTTTCAATCAGTTCAGCTTTTGAAACGCTTTATGAGAAATTTCGTAATAAAAAAAGTTAGACGAAAGTGAAAAAACATGTAATAACTAAAGATTTTCATGTTAACGAGTAAATTCTGGTAGCTAGTGTCGTGAGCATTGAGCAATGACATCGGGACCAAAATACACAACAATATTTGATGTATTCAGCATGTGCTTATTAAATCTGCATCATATACTTATTATAGTCACCATTCAATTTTTGTTCAATTTGTTATGCATCGCTTATTACTTTGTACTAATAACATTTATTATGTTTGTCTGGTCGATTCGCTACAACTTTTTCATAGCATACGAGTATACGACCAACTAAAAAATAATTACTACCAATAATAATAATTTGGCTGGAGAAGAAAACACTATTTAGTTTATAGTTTTTATTGGATTCAAACAAGTAAATAAGTTCACTTTAAAATACAATACAAATTTAGTTTAGCATTACCTGTTTATAATTGTTATAGTACCATTTTACTAATTAATTTTAATTATATGTTTCTTTTTCTTAAAACATTTTTAATCCATCACTTGAAACGGAGTTGAGATGTCGGCTCCCACTGTATTTGATAGCAACCTGATTTTATTCGCCACACTAGTTAGGTTATGTTTATAAATTGGTATTAATTGGAGTTTGTTGCAACACCACTATCTAAATTATTACTAAAAATCTTGAAAATACAAATCCAATAGTTTTATTCATTTTTAGAAAGTATTGTTAAAAAGGTTATTTCAGTAGGTCTTCCTAAGCTATGAGAGATTCCATAATTGTCGTTGAAAGCGGAAAGTTCGAAGATTTGGCTAAAAGAATTAACTGATTTGAATTCCCTTTGAATAATCCAAAGATGTATATATACATCTAAATTACTTACAGCTAGAGAACGGCATCTGAGACTACGATATTTGTTGATCTTAATCTTTGACTCTCCATTTTTTTTTTTTTTGATTGATGGGTTTGCGTAGCAAGGTGGCTGACTTCTCCACGTACGCGTCAATTTTTTTTCCGATATTGCTTGACAAACCGAAGCTTCTTAATTTGTAAGCATGCATCTTTTACGCTAGTTACGGTACATAGTTAAAAAAGTTGTAGATTGTTTTAATTGGTAAGTGATATATTGCGTTTATAACTAAATTTGCCTCATGTTGATGACAAAAGAAGATGGTGATCTGTATGTATTTGCGTTTTTTTGGCTGCATGCATGCCTGCATGTTTATACGTTTAAAAAAAATGTTTATACGTTTTAAAATGAATTTAAAAGTAGATATATCTAAACATATAAGAGACGATGTTAGCACTTTAAATTTAAACGACGGAGAGTGACTAAATTATGATCTCCATTTAATGAAATTATGCATCTAGACCCAAAACTGTTTTGTTAACAGAAAAAAAGAATGTTATAATCTGGTTATTCTTATTATTTTCATACTATGTCAAAAAAAAATTGGAATAAGAATATCTTCTGACTAATACTCAGGATAATTGCTGAGAATGCCCTTTGCAAACTACTCTTTTCCAATTCTACCATTTTTCTATTTGCCATTTTTATTTCTACCCTCTTTAATTTTTTATTGACCATTTTACCCCTATTTAGAAATTGTTTTAGGTTAACAAAATGAAATATTAATATTTTTCGCCTAAAATATTCCAAAATAAAATTCCCGCCAAAATTTTCCCGCCAAAATTTTTTGAAAAAACGATTCCTGCCAAAACTTTTTTCAAAAATATTTTTCCCGTAAAATTTTTTTTTTTTGGCGGGAAATAGATTTACAAATGATTTTAAAAGAGTTTTAAAAGATTTTAAAGCGATTTTAAAAAAGTTTTAAAATATTTACAAGGGATTTTAAAGGGATTTTAAAGGGATTTTAAAAGATTTACAAGAGATTTTAAAAGGGTTTTAAAATATTTACAAGTGATTTTAAAAGGGTTTTAATACATTTACAAAGGATTTTAAAGGGCTTTAAAAAATTTATAAAGGTTTTTAAAAGATTTTTAAAGGGTTTAAAAGCGTTTTAAAATATTTACAAGGGATTTTAAAAGGGTTTTAAAGATTTACAAGAAATTTTAAAAGAGTTTTAAAAGATGTACAAGGATTTTTAAAAGATTTTTAAAGAATTTACAAGAAAATCCTTTAAAAACTCTTGTAAATTTTATTAAAACCTTTTAAAATCTCTTGTAAATCTTGTAAAACACTTTTAAAATCCCTTGTAAATATTATAAAACTCATTTAAAATCCCTTGTAAATCTTTTAAAACACTTTTAAACCCTTTAAAAATCATTAAAAAACCTTTATAAATCTTTGAAAGCCCTTTAAAATCCCTTGTAAATATTTTTAAACCCTTTTAAAATCACTTGTAAATCTTTTAAAATACTTTTAAAATCCTTTGTAAATCTGTGTCCCGCCAAAAAAAATTTACAAGGATTTTTAAAAGCATTTCTTTTGCTGAGAAAAAATTTGTCACGAACTTTTTTTTGGTAGGAAAAATTTTGGCGCCAAAAATTTAGCGGGAAAATTTCAGTTTCCAATTACATATTCCTATTAGATGAGGGTAATTTGGTCATTCTGTTCAATGGAAGGGGTATTTTTAAAAATAGAAAACACAAAAAGATATTAATACGAAAGGGTAGTAAAAAAATGTAGTTTTGCAAATTTCCATTATAAACCATTCATATTTGCGTTTACCTTTTGCCATTAAACCAATAGTTTAAAGAACTGCAATTTTGTTTACGTTTTCTACGACCATGTGATTTTCAAATTTGTAGAAAACAAGTTTTCCGTTAATCAAAAAAAGGATTAAATGGTTGCTTTGACAACTTCTTTTTCGGGTTGGAAAACCGTAGTTGACAAAAAAAAGGACAAGACGTTTACTTTTAAAAGCCATCATAAGTAATTAGTTACGTAATATAGAATTTGTAGTCCAAATAGACAACCCAATGGCTCCTATTTTGTGTTACCATGATTATGCGACCAGGATAGTATAATAATAGATATTTTTTTGACAACAATATAATTATACTTACTAGAATTTACAAAACATAAACAAAAAACACGTTTGTCTCTGAAACACGCCTTGCCACTTTCCTAAGGGTTATGCTGGAGATATTGAAGTTACTATAAAATCATATGACGTATTGATAAAGTTATGGTTTTAGAGAGAAATATAACGTATAAGTTGTTGGTGGCCAACGAGTATAAACAAAATATGTTGCGATTTTTAACAAAAACTTGCCAATATTGGATATTAATACGTTTGACTCTAGAATGAAAGATGATATATGTGAAAATAGGATTGACAACAGGATAAAGAAAGAGAAGACGTACGTACGATTTTAAGGATTTTTAGTCCTAGAAAATCCTATCAAACATATTTTTTCTGATTTGTGTTTTCAAACTGTTTTAGTGTATACCATCTTACGTACCATATAAATGTTCTATTTTAGAGAAGACAATATTTTCATAAAACAAGAATGCGTGTTAACCTCAACTCATTCAAACGGTATGAGCCTAAAGTCATGGCACGAATTCAGTAACATGAAACTTGTACAAATTGAACAATCATCCGTCCTACTCAATTTTCTCTTTGTTTTATACAATCCAATTCACACTTTTTTTTTTCTCTTTTCCTTTTTAATTCATTTTTTCGTCTTATATATTAGAGAAATTGTAATAAATGACGACTTGAAGGTAGAGAAAAAGCTACTCCACCTTCAATTGTAACTAGCCGGGCGGTCTGGTGTCCGAGTCAATTGGTCAGACGACGACTACACAATGACAACACCAACATATAACCTTTTATGCATAGGATCATTCATGTTTTTACTATGTTTCAGCATTGGCTTTGGTCGCAAAAACCTACAAGACAAGCTCGGTGACACTCTATTTGCCTCCAAACCTGTTGAAGCAACCGAGCTTAGAGCCGCTTTGGTTTCTAACACCGAAGCTAGAGACATTTCAGGTAGTATTGGTTTGGGAGAGGTTGGAAGTCAAGAGATGCATCATATTTACATAGAAACAGGTGAAGATTCAAGTCTTGTAAATAAACAAGACAATATAAACTCTATGCCTAGGAAGGTTATAAGGGGTACCGTTTCCATCTCATTCTCATTTCCTATCATCAGAATTAAGGTTCCTATTCCGAAGCCAAATATTACGGTGGCTGAAAGAAACCAACTCAATGAAGAAGAGATTAAAGGCATTGTCATAACTCCAACGAAGACTAATGAGTTTGGTCTTTCCCTTGGAAATGACGGTGCAGAGCTCGGATACAACTACCAATAACCAACCACAAGAACCACATATTGAAGGCCTTGCCACTTTCCTAAGGGTTGTGCTGGAGATACTGAAGTTACTATAAAAGCATATGACGTATTGATAAAGTTATGGTTTTAAAGAGAAATAAGTTGCTGGTGGCCAACGAGTATAACAAAATATGTTGCGATTTTAACAAAAACTTGCTAATACGTTTGACTCTAGAATGAAAAATGATGTATGTGAAACATTTTTTTACATTTATTTGCTATGCGCTGTAAGTATCTATGATTTTTAATAAAAATAACCATATATATACTTTTCTTAAACCTGAGTTTAGGAGATGAGAAAGAAAGATGGAAACCCGTACAACTAAACATATTTCTATCTTAGCATTCTCTTCTCAATATTGGCAATGATGACCTTGAGAGTGATTCTTTTGTTTCTGTTTGTAGCCTTGAGAAAGTTGTTAAAGTTATTGAAGCACAAGGCCGCAAGATCTATGTTTCACCACTACTAGCATTTTTCACAAGCTCCCAATTATTGAATAAGTTCAAACTCGATACCTTGAACTGGAGATGTTTTGAAAACATATTCAAGCACCTGATCATTGTATTCTTCAAAAGATGCAATTGTGTATGGATTTTGAGAAAAAAGTATAGTATGGATTTATGAAGAAATTAGGACAAGACATTCTAATATATATAGCTTCCAACATCTTTGTGAAGTTGAGTATGAGATCGCTATTTATTTAAATTTAAACGACGGAGAGTGACAAAATCAATATTATGCTTATTAGAATTTACAAGAATATTAAACCTATAATATGTATAGATATCCTTTACAAAAATAATGTGCATTATTGTGCTAGAAAATCCTATCAAACAAATTTATATTTGAGTTTTCAAACTGTCTAGTGTATACCACCATCTTACCATAATAGTTTTCTATTTTAGAGAAGACGCTTTTCCCATAAAAACACGAATGCGTTTAAATCTCAACTCATTCAAACGGTATGAGCCTAAATTCATGACATGAATTCAGTAAAATGAAACTAGAAAATTGAATAATCATCCGTCCTTCTTATTTTCTCTTTGTAGCATCAAAGTCACACCTTTTTTTTCCTCTCTTCTATTTTTGAACTCATTGCTTTCTTCTTATATATTAGAGAAATTGTAGATAACTGCCAATTTTAAGGTGGAGAAAATGACAATACCAACATATAACCTTTTATGCATAGGATCATTCATTTTCTTACTATGTTTCAGCATTACCTTTGGTCGCAAAAACCTACTAGACAAGCCCGGTGGCACTCTATATGCCTCCAAACCTGTTGAAGCCGCCGAGCTTAGAGCCACTTTGGTTACTAATACCAAAGCTAGAGACATTTCAAGTAATATTGGTTTGGGAGAGGTTGGAAGTCAAGAGATGCATCACACTTACATAGGAACAGGTGAAGATTCAAGTCTTGGAAATAAACAAGACAATATAAACTCTGTGCCTAGGAAGGTTATAAGAGGTATCGTTTCCATCTCATTCGCATTTCCTATCATCAAGATTCAGGTTCCTATTCCGAAGCCAAATATTACGGTGGCTGCCATAAACCAACTCGATGAAGAAGAGATGATTAAAGGCATTGTCATAACTCCAACAAAGACTAATGAGTTGTGTATTTCCCTTGGAAATTACGATGTAGAGCTCTCATACAGCTAAAAACAATTTCAAGAGCCGTATGTCGCAGGCCCATTGCCAGTTTTCTAAGGGTTATTCTGGAGATGGAAGTTAGTATAAAACATATGACGAATTGATAAAGTTGATGGAAGTACTTTTTTTTTTTTGGACAAAGTACTTGATGGAAGTACTTAAGTTATGGTTCAAGAGACAAATAAGTAGTTGGTGACCAACGAGTATAAACAAAATATGTAGCCATCTTTAACAATGACAAAAGGATATATGTGAACCATTTTGTAATATCTATTTACTATGCTATAAAAACCTATGATATATAGTAAAAGAAATTCATATAACTTATAACCCTGAATTTAGGAGATGAGAAAGAAAGATTGAAAATGGAACAACTAAACATATTTCTATCTTAACATTCTCTTCTCATTGGCAATGAGGATGACCTTGAGAGTGAGTCTGTTGTTTCTGTCTGTAGCCTCGAGAAAGTCGTTGAAGATATTGAAGCACAAGGCCGCAAGATCGGTGTTTCAACACTACTAGAATTTCCACAAGCTCCGCGAATAAGCTGAAGCTCAAGCTCGTTATCTTGAACTGGAGAGGTTTCGGAAACATCAAGCACCTGGTCATTGTATTCATCAACAGATGCAATTGTGCTTGTTTCTGTTCGAATAGTTGAATCATCTCCATATAAACCATGTCTTCTTTTCCGTCTTGTTGCTTTTCCCCAACCATTAATTGTCTCTCTTACCCTTTGAGGTAACAATGCTGCCTTGTAGTTTGTTCCCATCTGTAATTAACATTATCTTAGCTTGTTTTATGAGTTATAAGAACTATTGTAATTAAGCAGAAGCTCCAAAAGTTTTTTTTTCCTGAAAATGTTACCTGAGTGACAAGTGCATAGAGTGGCAGTGTGCTGTAGCTACATAAAAATTGTCCAGAAAACCTACAAAACATAAGAAATTAATAAACCGTCCAAACGATATAAATACACAATAGTCTCATGACTTAAACGAGAAAACTTGATTACCCTAGAATAAGTCGCAAGTAGACAAGTAAATGGTTCCTTAGGAAGCAAGAATTGTATCCAAATTGCCACTGAAGAAACAAGAATAGATTATGCCAATATATGAACATATCTTTAAAGCGTAAGAGTATACTATATGTATTTCTTATCTTGCATATATGGCAAAAAGATGATAGAAAGACAAAAACTTACCCAAAACCAGAAGAAAGAAGCCAGTTCAAAAGCATTCTGTAGGACACAGAAAGCACATATATATGTTATTACAAAATAAGAAATTCCTTTGTGACTGATAGAGTTTTCAAAGAATTATACAGACCTGAAACTGAATGAAGTGGATAAGGGATAAGAGTAATTCCGGTTTCTTGAACCAAAAAAGTTCATCGCGAGGTCTCAGCTTTATACCAGAAGCATATTCTGTTATACTAGCGTTCTCCAATGCTAAAGTTGCGATGACATGTTGCAACTTTGCACCAACCAAAAGAACAAGCTGTTCAAAAGAAAGGGATGCAAACCAAAGTGGAAATTTGTTATGATATAAGACTCACTTTCTAAGGAAAAACAAAAACATAGAAACATGAAGTGGAAAAATAGTTCTTACAGTGATTGGAATGATCGCTAGCCAGAAATAAAGATTTGATCCTACATTATAATATCAAATAAACTCTTAAAACGACATACAAAAGAGTATTAATTCATAAGTACTTTGCACTATGATTTATGCAGTGTTATAATTTATTATTAATACATTATATGCGTACCTTTTATGTTGAAAAGCATGAAACCAACTACAAAACCCCAAAGTGGCCCACTGCAAAAGATCATAAAAAAAAATACATCATTACAATCTACTCAACATAATTTTTGGTATAAAATCAATTAATTTGTAAGTTGAATGAATAATGGCTAAAAGTTTTATATGAAAGTAAGTTAAACTTGGAACAAGAGAGAAAAGAAGTCCTACAAGTATAAAGTTAAGAAAATGCACCACACTATTTTTCCTAAGGAAAAAGTGTAACCCACCTGACGCCAACAATCTTTTGGAACTCTTCTTCCATAGAGCGGATCATATAGCTATGAAAATCGTATGTCAATGTTAAGTGATGGTTCTGTTTAAAGGAAGATAGAAATGATTATAATAACATAATGGACATACGTTTCTTGAAAGAAATGATATGAACGAAAATAAAAGCAAAAGATATATGAAGGTAAAAGAAAAATCTAAAAAGGGTATGAAAAAGATTGGCAAACTTTTAGCATCACCCAAACAATCAATCTTTTGCATGGATATAAGTATTCTTCATTCAAACCCAGTAGGTTATTAACTCAATATTTTCCTTGCCTGACTGATTTAATTTAAAACTTCTACTACACAAGAACGATTTTCAAGCTCCATCAATTTTTAGAACATCAAAAATGTAGATTGCGAGCATGCATAAAAAGAAAAAGAGTATAGTGCAAGTGAAAACATTCAAATGATCCGAGAGTATCATCACGCACCATGATGAATCCCTTTCGGAGTGTAAGATAGTCAGAACGAACAACAGAATGTCCAAACTGTCTGAAGAAACATATCTGTAAGAATAAACTATAAATATTTAGCAATTGGTATCATAATAGGATATTTGCTAGCTATTATCTAAAATTTTAAATGACCTATCATATTAGTAAAATTTTAAATGACCTATCATATTTACCTTTGTGTTCAATAAGGCATCAAATATATGTAGATGAATATTGATGTATAGTAAAATTTCTTGATGAAGTAAAAACCTACCACCCATATAAGTAATCTATTCTTGACCAGAGGAGCAGATGTATGATACTGGACAAATGTTGTTTGCCTTCGGAAAATCTTTTCGCGTGCAACCACTGCCAAAATTATCAAATTTTCTCCTTCTTAAGATAATGCAATTTACTGAATAAATAAAAATATGACTGCTAAGGAAATCAAAGCCGTTAAACCATAACACTAAGCCTATGTGATGTACAGTCAAAACAACATCGTGAGCTAAACTTGTAATAACAGATATGAATCATAACAACTCTTTATATTAATAGACATATATACAGATATACTCTTTAGTGTCTAATATGAAAGGAGAAGATACCATCTATATATGCTCACCAGTTAAGCAATCATTTCGATCCATATGAACCTCGTCTTCCCATATCCTCCATCTATGAATCTGAACAAAAAATGATAATCAAATTGAACTTGTACTAACATAGTAATCAGTATACACTATCAAATGGAGTATATATACATCAAAATATTCTAAGAATTATATGAGGAGAAGCAAGAAACTCATAAATCTTACACATGAACACTTCAGTGGAAAAAAAAAAAAAA
>Ga0041059_1003463_pt1 | contig 10789 bp, 12 predicted proteins | sample AraColnosormetaG_FD_56232 | JGI IMG/M metagenome (GOLD analysis project Ga0041059, IMG submission 56232) | Arabidopsis roots microbial communities from North Carolina, USA - Col MF nosort | ecosystem: Host-associated > Plants > Roots > Unclassified | place: USA: North Carolina | collected... | reverse complement strand
TAAAAGTAAAAAGCTAAAACTCAAAAAAATACAAAAAAAAAAACATCTATGAAAATGAAAAATAATCAAAATTACTAAGAAAATTTGAAACAAAAAGTAAGAACTTGTCTTTGAAAAGCATGAAACTCCAACACCAAAGTTTTAGAGAAGTTGATACTTGAAAAAAAGGTAAGAAAACTTAAGAGAGAAATTGGATTCTTACACAGTCTTTGAAGATCCTTTACCCAGAACTTCATTGTACTAAAACAACAAGAACACACACATATAACAAAAAAAACTCAACAAAACAAAAGAGATGATCATAATAAACAAACAAATTATTGAGAGATATAAAGGAAATTTACTCTTCCATATCTTCCAGTAGGATCAACTTCAACATACTCAGAGTAATCTGATTCAAGATGGCTGAGATTGTTCATCATACACCCCAACAAAGATCAGAAAGAGCAATACAATAGCTGGAAAATATAAAGAAACCAAGAAGTCCCAAAAAATGAAAAGAGCTAAGCAAATATATTTAAATATCTATGTTATGGGTTTCTTATAGCCTTTTCATCATAATCATCTTTGTACTTCTGACATAATAAGTTAAACAAATTAAACATTAAACTCAGTGTAAATGAGGAGACAAAAAAACTAGATTCCTTTTTTTCTCTGTTTTTTTATTGCTTCTTTAGTTGTTGTTTTTTTGGAGAAAGAATTTTCTTTAGTCGTTCTTACACTGAAACATGACTATTATATCTCATGAAAGATGTAAATAAAGGTGGGTGCAAGACGAAATGAGCGTGGTTCATACTATGATACGAATAAACAAATCTTTGATTTTTTTTATTGACATCCACAAATCTTTTTTGTTTCTTTTTCGCAACAAACAAGTGTTTGATTAAGATACATTTTTCTTAGATATTATCTTTATATCAAATCAAAGATATAGGAAATAAACTTCTTATCTTATTAGTTTCTAACTAGACGCGTGGTGCTTTTTAAAGATATTTTCTTGTTCAATATTATTTAAGATATTATGTTCATGTATACACACTATATAATTGTAATATTTTTAACGAGCAAATTTATATGTACCTTAATTGTAAAATATATATGAGTGAATCACTTAAAAGTCATATATAATTATTTATTCAATTTTATTGTGCCACATAAATTTTAGTTTACGCAAATCACTAAATATCATTGCTTCAGTTTTTTTTTTCCAAATCTTTTGAGCCAATCTTTGTAGATATTTTGGCTTGATTTTACAAAAAAATACGAATAAAGCGACATGCCACTCCTTTGTATTATATAAATAACCACACTATTCACTATAAATATAACAAATACGCAACAATTAAGCAGGTAAAAAGGGACGAAATCATATACCATCTGAGAAGAATCTAGCTTAAACATTTGGCCAAATGTAGTTGTATGCATATGATATGTGCCCCCAAAAAGGTTTAGGCAATTGAGGCTAGAGTTAGGTACGTATACTAGTTGTATCGCAATCGATGGTGTGACCTTAAAGCAATAACTAAGTTGGTTAGTCACATTTTTTGCTTGTACAGCTATATATGTTCTTCTCATAGATTCATTATGTGATGATAGTGGTTCTATTTTATATTGAGCTATCGACGAGAACTCCAAGAAGTATTGCATGAGGGAGGTCTATATGGACCAAGGTACCAAGGATTTTGGAAATTAAGCATCAGGGCAAAAAGTAATGTTGCTTACTCATGTTTTACCACTTGATTTACTGGTCAGGTAAACTGAAATTTCACCCTCCAACAATTTGCCTTCTCTTGGCAGTTATGGTTTTTGAGAGTATGAAATGAAAAATTTAATATCCCGTTTATTTAATTAGAATTTTTTTATAATTTTAAATTTATTTGAAAATCTTTCTTAAAATTTATGTTCATACCCAAAAAAACTTTCTGAAATGCGATAAGAAAATATACTCATATATGATTCATGTCTTTATTTTAATAGTAGAATGCAATCTTAGTACTGAATATATATATATATATATCCTCAAAAAGATTAAAAATAAACATGTCACCTTTTAAAGAAATGCGATGGTGGAATCATGTCGACAAACACGCTGTCCAACTACTACCGGATATTTTTGTAAATTGCTTATAAAAGTTTTCATTCTTTTCAATACTAAAATTTGTCCTAGATGACAAAGTTGATATGATTAAGATAAGTATCAAAATGGAAAAATAAAAAAAGTCATTTTACAGGTAATGATAATTAAACAATTAGTTTATAGAAAATTAGGTTACATGCATGATCATTAAATCACCAATAATTATTTCACTGGTCATATGACTTCTTCGATTAAGTTAATGACTATTTGACCGTATATATATATTTATTTTATTTTTTAATCTATAAATTTTCTGAAAAGAAACAAGTTACACGGTCCAAAGCCCAAAAAAGACACGCAGATCTAAGCGTTTAAGGTAAAACACTGCCATGAAGGCACACAGGTCTAAAAGAGAAAAAAATACAAGTACAAGGCCCAAACAATTCTAGACCAGAAACGACACGCATGCCTAAAGGAAGAACTGCAGAAGCACGACCAAAGAGAAGGGAAAGACTACTCCAAATACCTGAACCAAGTTGAGAGGAGAGAGAAGCCTGGAGGAGCATTAGTCTGATTCCTAAACAGAGGGTCGAGACGTGATCGAAGAAGTTTGCACATCTCCTTGATGAGGATTGCAGACGGTCTGCTGAGTTGAGTATGAAGGCAGGCGTTACGCTCTTTCCATAGAAGATAAATTGACGCCTGGAAGATAAGCTTAATGATCAAAGCAAGGTTAGGGTCCCTTGTTGCTGATTTCACCCACCAGAGATAATCCATGAACTGGACCGGAGGAGAGAAATTTAGCATAGAGGTGAAATAGAACCAAACAGCATCGCTGAAGGTGCACTCAAAGAACAGATGCTCCCTAGACTCATCATGCTGATTGCAAAGGAGGCACGTCGACAGAATGGAAAATCCCCATCTCCTTAGTTTATCCCGGGTGTGCAACCTGTTCTAAGCAACCACCCAACAGATAAAAGCATGTTTTGGAATACGATCTTTGAACCAAATTGAATTGTGCCAAGACACAGAAGGGCCAAGCGGATTAAGAGCCTGCCATGTTTTTGGGGAAGAGAAGTTTGTTGATGGAGGAAGATGATCAAGCTTCCAAAGATAAACATCGTCCTCTTCACAATCAATCATGGGACCCACGTCAGGTAAGATAGACTTAATGAGAGATATGATGGGGTTCCTACTGCGACTTACAGAAATCCACCAATTGTTATCACGGATACCGTCTCTCACCACAGAATAAAGAGGCAGACCAACAATCTGCGGACCAATAAGGCCAGACAGGTTGATTAGAGGTCCTAGACCAGTCCAGTTGTCGAGCCAAAAGCTTAAAGTAGTACCAGACCCAGCTTCACAGACCAAAAAAGGTCTAGCTAAGCTCCTTAACTTACACAGCTTCCTCCAGATCCAGCTGCCAGAGTTAGCAGGGTTTAAATCCCAGAAGTTCCTACTACCAATAAGGTTTATTTTCACCCAAGAAACCCACAGAGAACCAGCCTTCGTAAAGAGCAGAACTTCAAAGCAAAGACCTTATTCCAAGAGACTAAGCGTTTAAGGCCCAACCCCCCCCACAGTCCTTAGCAGTACAAACCACCTCCCAAGCAATTTTTGCACCCCGAGCTGAGTTAGGGGTTCCTTTCCACAGGTAGGAACTGCACATTTGTTCCAACTTAAGGAGACACTGAGTAGACAGCAGGAAAATAGAAGTTCCAGAAATTGATTGTTGAGTAAATAACAGATTTCAGAAGTTGAAGCCTACCAGCGAACGACAAGTGTCTAACAGTCCAAGAAGCAAACTTGTGGTTAATTCTAAGTATTTAACTCCAAACTTGTGGTTAATTCTAAGCAAAGTTGAAGCCTACCAGAGAGGCTGGTAGTCCTGTCTGCGCATCTTTTGGGCCATCAGAGGAACCCCCAAGTATTTAACTGGAAGAGAGCCTAGAGAGATACCAAATTTGTCAGAGATACCTCTCAATCTAGTAATATCGGCACCATCAATGAGAAGAGCTGTCTTTTGCTTGTTGATACCCAACCCCGAACCTCTTTTGAAGTCATCCAAGATAGAGAGAATCCCAGCAATGGAGGAATCAGAGTCATCGAAGAAGACCAGGACATCGTCTGCGAAACTCAGATGAGTGACAATCAGAACTAAGCACCTGGGATGAAGCTGAAATAAGGAGTTGATGGCGCTTCTGTCCAAGAGCTTAGCGAGAATATCCATCACGAGAACAAACAGGTGAGACGACATGGGGTCCCCCTGTCTGATCCCTTTCTTACCCGGAAAATAGCCAATCAATTCACGTTAAACGCAATGCTATAAGATGGAGTGGAGATACAGATTCTTATCCAATTTACAAAAGTCGGAGGGAGATCCATTGCCTTAAGAACGTTGAGAAGAAATTCCCAATTCACATTATCATAGGCCTTAGATAAATCTATCTGTAAACAGCCTCTAGAGACTTCCCCCTCAAGATGAAACCCTTCCATTAACTCTGAAGCAAGCAATACGATTTCAAAGAGTAATCTTCCCTTTATGAAACCAACTTGGTTATTTTGGACCGCCTGAGAGATGAAAAGCTTTAGAAGCTGAGATAGATTCGAGTAATAACCTTGTATATCGTGTTGCAGCAAGTCACTGGGCGAAACTGAGATAGCTTATCCGCCCCTATCACCTTAGGAATAAGAGTTATAGCCGTCATATTGAACCTTCGCAGCAAATGACATGTGGTAAAAAACTCTTTCGCAGCAGCAATAATGTTATCCTTAACCACATACCAAGAATCCCAAAAGAACTCTGCTGGGAACCCGTCCGACCCCGGGGCCTTATTCTTTGGCATAGAGAAGACAGACTGAGTGATTTCTTCAACTGAAGGAATAGCTGAAAGCTTTGCTGCAAGCGAGGTATCACAACGAAAGCGGTGCAGAGCCTTAATCGTGTCAATAGACAAAGGAACTGTATCCTCATTTTCAGAACCAAAAAGCTGAGTGTAATATGCAACAATCATATCTTTTAACTGGCTGACATTATCCACCTTTGAATCATCATTTCCTCTGAGGTACTTGATGAGATTAACAGCTTGATGAGCAATTACCATTTCATGAAAGAACCTCGTATTTGCATCTCCCTCATGAAGCCATCTTATTCGAGACTTCTGTCTATAGAACGATTCTAAGGCCAGAGCAAAGAAGTTCTAATTTTTTCTGGCCACATGCTCTTGTCTGAAAAGAGAAGTATTAGGAGTGGAAAGAAGGAGCCTCTGAATGTCTTCCAACTGAGTAAGAGCGTCTCTTGTTTTCTGATTACCAAAACCAGACCTGTTCAAGACTCTACAAGCAAGCTTTGCATTCTTTAAGCGCTCCTCTAACATAAATATATTAGAACAAATAAGAGTATCTTTCTCCCAAGCAGCCCCAATACAATCCAAGAATGTCTGGTGAGTCGCAAGGAAAGAGAAATATTTGAAGGACTTCTTAGCACGAGCATGTTGATTTACCAAGTGGATTATACAAGGTGAGTGGTCTGAGTCACCAGGAGCCTCAAACGAGGCAATGGCAGACGGAAAGGAATAAAACCATGGCCCGTTTCCTAGAGCTCTGTTCAGCTTCCTAATAATAGGATTCCCTTGCTGGTGATTAGACCAAGTACAAAAAACACCACGACTTGGAAGATCAGCCAAATCATTGACCCTCAAGCATTCTTGAAAATCATCAAGGCCCCTGATAGAAAGAGCAGTCTGACTTATTGAGTAATGCTCACTTGATGCTGCAATTTGATTGTAGTCACCCATTAGCAGCCAAGGAGTATTTATCAAAGGTGAGGTTGTAGCTAAAGCTGAAATTTCCTCTCATAACAACCGACGATCGAGTTCAGCATTCTTTTCATACACAAAAGCAGCAGCAAACGAAGTGGCAACAGAAGGAACTTTGATACTGCACAAGATCATTTGTTCAGATTTCTTAACGACCAAAACGGAAACCAAAGGATCCCAGACTAGCCAGATCCGACCCAAAACAGAACGACAATAGTTGCTCTCCATTCTCCAACCGGGAAGAATGGAAGCCAAAATAGCAAGGGGGTTATTCTCTGCAACATGAGCTTCCAAAAAGCCGCCAATTAATAACTTATTCGAAGTAATCCAGCTACGAACTACTCTTTGACGAGAATGGCTATTTAAGCCTCTGATATTCCAGCAAAAAATTGTCATTTCTACACAAAAGGTTATATTGAAGGATACATCAATGAATTCCAGCCTTGCTCGAGGATTCACCTCGTGCACTAGCCTGAGCTCCGGACTGCAATTTATTATGCCAAATCTTCATATGTTTCTTCCTCTCCTTCTTAGTCATGGCCCCCCAACCAGGAGGGGTTGGAAACATGGCATTATCAACCAACTGTTTTGAGCTAACATTGCTCTGAATAGGATCCCCTATGGCGCTGCAAGGAGGCATAGGCCTACCGGCTGGATCAAAAACAGAGGGAGAAGGGATCTCAGCAGAAGTACCCCCTTTTAGCAAAACTGGAGCCAGCGAGACCAGCGACAGAGACACTTTCAATGCCTTGTCCACCACTGGTTTTTCCACCCACTACGTGGAGTTAACAGGTAGCGAGCTCATGATCTTTTTTTCTTTGTTGATAAAGGTGGAAGGGTCTATCTTGGGAGGGAGACTAGACGCTCGATTCTTAGACCGAGAGCGCCTTCTCTTGGGTTTAGCATTGGTGGCCCTCGAGGGGTCTTAAACCCCGTTAGCAGCTAGAGAGTTAGAATCAGTGGTTGGCAGAACAATGGAAGGGTGAGACACTTCTCTCGAACTTGCAGGTTTGCCAGCCTTGAAAGGGGATTTTTTCAGTAGAGATGTCGGGCATCTGCTTAGGAGGTGACCATACCTCCCGCAATTCAGGCACTTGGGAGGTGGACGAGGATACTCCACAGAGACACGTGCTGTGTTCCCCTGGATGTCGCGAACAACCACAGTGGTGGGAAGCGTAGAGTCCAACTTGATGATAACCTTCACTTTGGGAACTCCAATGTTAATCGGATCAAGCCAGGACTTCTTTGTATGAAGAGGCTCGCCAATTCCGCTAGCAATGACGCTAATCTCTTCCAAGGAATAAAATTGAGGGGGGACTTTTTTCAGCACAGCCCAGGTGGGAGCAAATTGAAGTTCCTCAAGTTCCAATGGGCCATTGGGAGACCAAGGATAGACCGTACAAGAGCAATTTCCAGCTTGCCAGAAGCCAATGTCAACCACCCATTTCCGGGTAGCGGTCGACGGAATGAAGATTAGAGCTGCTGTCTCTGAGATCATTCGAACCGTAATGTTGCCAAACTTACCCCAGATGGGGTGTAGGTCTGTGAAGATCGTGGTCGAAGAAGGGCAGAGACCGTGGAATTGGGCAACAAGATGACCCTTCCACATTGCAGCTATTTTTAAGAGGATCGATGGGAGAGCCACTACAACTGGGGTGCCATCTTCCAAGAAGGAAGGGGGATCCATTTGCTTCAGATTCCTAAGGGAATCTTTGAATTTTGTGGCCCAAGGACGGTCATAATTCGAGGACTGAGAAACTTCAGCAAAGGATTTCACGGAAGTGTGACCTGAGGAGTTGTTTATCTGCAGGTTTGCTCCAGCCACTGGCGAGCTTCCTAGAATGCTGGCGGTAATCACAATGGAGGAGGTCTAGTTGACACAAAGAGGATAGGCACAAAGTGTTCCGGAATCCCAGCGGTGGCCAGAGTGGAGGAGATCTCTAACACTGGAGATGCCACAGAGCTAATAGGAACCGACAAAACAGGTAGTTGGTCGGAAATCACAGTGGAGGAGTTCTCTAACACTGGAGTCGCAACAGAGCTAATAGGAACTGACGAAACAGGAAGATGGTCGGAAACCACAGTGGAGGAGTTCTTTAACACTGGAGTCGCCGAGAGGAAGAGAGTGAGCAGGAAGCTCAGCGACGCAACACAAAGCTTCAACTGGGGATTCACGAGGAGAAGACACATCTTCAGATCCAGGGAATCAAAGAAGGAGACGGAGACCCAACAGGCTCGGGAATAGTCCCGGAAGGGCTAACTGGAAGAGGAGGCGAGGCGGCACCCGAGGAAAGAACCTCAGAAGACAACGGAGCCGGAACAGCCCGAGGAGCAGACAACGAAGACGACGCCACTAAGGAAGCCAGCACTCGATCGAACTTGGAGGAAGGGCGAAAAGGAAGGGGCGAGAGGGCTTCTTCTTTTTCTTCGACATCGAGAAATTCTCGTTTGCCGGCGTGAGGCCGGCCAATGGCGGCGATTGGGTTAGGGATTGCAATCGCCAGAAAAGTTGCCTTTAATAGAGAGAAAATCGAGTCCTTTCACGGTTAAAAGTTAATATAGTGATCATTTTGACCGTATATTTGAGAACGTATTATCATAAACCAAAGCAACACGCTCTTTAGTTTGAACAAAAAAATTTGTGTTGGCTATGTCATCTTCTTCTTCAAATTTACTAGACGAAGCTCATCTCTACTGAATGAATCCTCTTTTTCCTTCGCTATAAATTCAATCAAATTTTAATTAACAAACCAAGACTTGTAAACTAGATCCATATTGACTATCAAGAATAATTTCATTACCAGTTAAATGATTACTCTCCACTGCGATCTGCACTAACCATTTTAATATTCGTATTTATATTATGTCATATAAACCATGCTAACGACTACCTTATGATCATGATTGACATATTTCTCCGGATTCATAAAGTTCTTCATCATCTTTGACATATATAGATGTAATTTTCATGTTTGCACGTTGAAAATTTGCTAGGACATATACTTTTTTTTTTGTCAAACAACTTGATTTCATTCATCTAATAACTGAAACAAGTTTACATGTAGTCAAGGAGCAAAAATTAAAAAGGCTTTAAAACAAAGTAGCAACAACAAGAAGCAAATGTTAAAACAAATGCTACACAAAGATAGCAAAGATAAATCGACAAAGGATCCATGAAAACTTTAGGGCCAATGCTACAGAACAGACTGGTACAAGTTAAAGTACGAGTTGTCGAAGCATCATCCACAAACAGAGCGGTGGACGAAGTAATGGTAATGGTCCATAATAGACAAGGTGACGTTGAAAAGGTTTCCAAAGTCGAGATTCTCGTTGTCCCAGGTAGAACAAGCAGGAAATGGTCGTCGACAAGGAAAGGAGTTGAGTGGGTTCTGTCATCTAATGGGTTTAAAGGTATAGAGTTGAAAAGTATTTGGTAAGCACCACTACACAGAGCCGGTTTCATAATGCCATAGCTTCTCAAAACCTTGCTTTCATGAATATCAATCTTAAAAACGTTAGACAAGTACGACTCGGATTCAATATTCAACGGATTCGGGGAGAGAGGAATAAAGAAATTCCGGTAACCGTCTCTCCGTAGGGAGGAGATCATAATGCCGTTATTCCCTAATCTAATAGCATATCTAAAACCTAGATACACCAAGTCCATTAGCCTTAAACTTTGATGAGAAGATGAAGCACTTGAGGAATTACAATTGGCCTAGGTTCTAGAGATAAAATTACACGCCAAAACCATTAAAATCAACAAAGAGCTTAAGCAGAGTCCATAACCAATTAAGGCGCTAAGTCGGGATATCAAGTCTAATGGGCTAATTGGAGATTTAAGAGTAACAGACCTGGGCCAAACTAGTGGAGAAAGTAGGCTGCCAATTCCAGGGATGGGCCGAAGATAACAGTTAGGCCCAAAGGAGACTCGCCCAAAAGGAGAAACCCTAGAAAACCTCTAGAAAGAGGAACTCTATCGTACACCGCCGCCAACATCGTCGGAGAAGCCAATCCAATAAGTGAAGCGCTGGGCAACAACTGGTGCATGGATCTTTCAAGAGAAGATCAGGATCTATAAAGGCTTTGAAGAGCAGGGAAGGAGGGTTCTGATTTGTGAGAAAAACCACCTACGGGAAGGGAGTGATCTTTCTTCTTCGAATTCGAAAGTGAAATCGGGAGAGAGCAAGTTCGGAAGAAGGTCTTTGGAGACCACCTTGGTCCTCTATCACAGATCTGTTCGAATCCCATCGAAAAATTGGATTTTAGGGATGATTGAAGAGTTAGCCAGAAGAAAGAAGAAGAGAGATTTGTGTGGTGCATCTGAGAAGAAGGAGAGATGTTCCGACGCCGGCAAGACGGAGCTTCACCGGCGTCATAAAAGAAAATCGGAGGAGAAGCTTTGATAAACGTGTCTGGGAAAAGACATGTCGCTTTTGTTTTTCCTTTAGCTTGTATTTGTCAGTTTATATTGACATATACCTTCTAATCAATTAGATTTGCATGTAAAAATTACAAAAAACATTTTGGGAGAAAAGCTAAAGCAAAAAAAAGAGGTCTGATCTCAATGAAAATACTTGTCAATCATCATACTAATTAATTATTTAGGAATTCAAATGATTATGTAACCATACTAAAAATAATCTACGTTATAAATACAAGTAGAAAAAATCATCCAAATACCTTGACAAACAATAAAAAAAATTTATCCTTTCATCTCAATTTCCCCTCCTTTTAGCGCTAAATTGTGAGAGCCAAAACTCGCACAAGAGAAATTGTACTAAGGGTTCCTTCAAAGAACGGATCTATGTGAGATTCTCAAAGAACAACAGAATTGTTGATTACCGCGGACGGTGTTCTTGGTTATATTATTGAAATAATGAGGATTCGA
>Ga0041059_1003462_pt1 | contig 10790 bp, 11 predicted proteins | sample AraColnosormetaG_FD_56232 | JGI IMG/M metagenome (GOLD analysis project Ga0041059, IMG submission 56232) | Arabidopsis roots microbial communities from North Carolina, USA - Col MF nosort | ecosystem: Host-associated > Plants > Roots > Unclassified | place: USA: North Carolina | collected... | reverse complement strand
GTGGGGTTAAGTTTATTAACAGGTTTTAGTTCAGGGTTTGTTTTACTAAAAACATAGTTCAGGGTTTAAAAATGGATCTGGCCAAAGTTGAGGGTTTTTTTTCATTAAATTCCCTTTAAACTAAAGCTAAGATTAACATATTTTCCTTATCATATAAAACATTTTTGAATGATTTCCATATATGATTTGACATTTAATTGTTTTGGGAACTTAACATATATTTGGTTGTTTAAAATAATAAACTCGGTTGTTATTTTTATTTTTATTTTAATTTTAAAATAGAAAAGAACATATAGAGTTAGTATAAGACTTGGTATGTATGTTTTGTATAATATATCTAATATAATCCTTTTAATAAATTTAACTAAATATTTATGTAAATAGGATTAAATGTATATGAAATAAGATATCACATAAACATGTAGTAGAGCAATAAACAAGAGCTATAAGTGTAATATAATAAACAAATATAAATTGCTACAACACAATATAATACAACATTAAAACTGAGCTGCAAAAATAATAATCATATAACATAATTTACGCTATGATATATTTACATAACATAGCATAGCAAAAAAAAGCTATTGTATGTGACCGACCTAAGATAGTTCCAGCAAACACAGCGTTTATGAATTCGCTATATAAACAATATTATAGTGTTTTCCGTGTGCTAAGAGTGCCCATATTTCTTGTAGTGAAACAGATGAGAGAAGGTGAATGCAAAGCTTGAAAAAACAAAAATGCAAATTTATTTCAAGAGTTCTGATCTGATTTGATTCATTAATAACCATATCATCCATGACATTGTGAACAATTGTTTGTTTCAACATGTTCATATCGTCCATGTACTAGTCTACTAGATTCGAACAAATGGATGACTTAAAGAACCACCAGCTTAAAAACACACAAATAAAAGTAAGTTTGGATAACTGTATATGCTTTGTGAAAACCATATATATCGTCGGCCAATTGAAAATCATCAAGACTTGTTGCAGGCTTGGGAAACCATCACAACCAGCAACACCATAATAGATTTAAGGTTCTCTAAACACTTTCAGTTCATCTACTTAGTTTCGGCCATAAATACTTGTCCATTAACACTTGTCCATAAACACTTATCCACTTAGATGGTCAAAGGATATTGCTTAGATCAAGTTCACTAAACATACTTAATAACACTGAATAGTCAACATACTTGCCATCATCCATATATACAATCTTTGATGGACATCTTACTTGTCATGTTCTTCTCTTTTATTTGAATCAGATCAGATCAGAACGCTTGAATTAATACATCTGCATTTTTGTTTTTTCAAGCTTTGCATTCACTTTCTTTCACATGTTTGGATGATCAGTAGTTATAAATATCGGTATAGTATATTTGTGCAAGTACCTTTTAAAATCCATTTAATAGTAAACAAATGTTCGATCGGAAATGGATAAACTGTCATATAATTATTTACTTAAAATATAGTAACAATGGATCTTAAAATGTAGGAAAAATGAATTCTTGATTTATTATATAAGAAAACAGACAAAACACTTTATATTAAGTAACTAAAATAATAATAAGAGAGAGAATGAGAGAGAGAAAAAAAAAAAGAGGACCGTTATTTTTGAAAGATAAAAGTGTATGGTATGTAGTTGGGGGCGTTTCGGTAATAACACAGGAAAAAAATTGTTTTGGAAGATGAAAGTGTGGGAGTGTAAAATGAAAGATGAAAAAGTATGTGAGAGTGTAAAATGTAAATAACTCAAAAACAAACTAGAGTTCTATGTCCATTGTTTCTCTCCCATTATCTTCATCATTCCCACAGCATGTCCAAAGCTTTATGGTGCGGTCATGCGAAACACTTGCGAGACGAGCTATCTACAGCGATATCAAGAGATGCGACTTTTGACTCATGTCCTACTAAGCTTTTAACAAGCGAGAAATCTCTACCTGACCATATATTAACGTTCATGTCGTGTGAGGCAGTAGCCAGGAAATAGCGTTCTTGTGGTTCGTACTTTACTTGAGAAACGAGGTTCACATGAGCTGGTATAATATACAACAACTTTCTCATCCGTAGATCCCAAATACGGCATTGATTATCTTCACCACCAGATGCCAAATGATAACCATTAGGAGAGAAATCCACCGAGAGAACCTGTTTGATATGTCCTTGGAAGATAAGAATATTCCTAGCCGTACGAAGATCCCAAACTCTTGCAAGCGAATCAAAACCCGAAGAAGCTACTAATGATCCATCTTGTTGAAATGCAATTCCGTAGACACTACGACTATGACCTTCTTGTGTTAAAGCATCTCAACTCCTATGTTTATATCCCACAATCTCCATGTTTTATCAAAACTCGTTGTCCGGAGGCATCTCAACACTACGACTATGACGGGTGGAATGCAATGCGTGCAAGACGATCTGAATGACCTTTAAAAGTTTGTAGAAGTGTTCCATCCGTTTTCCATATCTTTTCAGTTCGATCAGTAGAAGCAGTTGCTAGACATTCATCATCCACAGACGAGAACACTACATCAGTTACATGTTCTTTATGACCTTTCAAGACAACAATCTTGTTTGTAACTTGAGGCACCTCCCACAATTTAGGAACCCCACTAAGAGAACATGTGACGAGTATTTTTCCATCTCGTGATAAGGAGCAACCAGTAAGAGGACGATCATCCCCAAATTTACTAGAACCAAGAACCATGTCTTTACAATGCTTTAAAGCCAATTTAGTCTCAGCATTTTTATCTTCATCTGGATCATTCCTTCGCCGATTTTCACGCTGAATCCTTAGAGCAGCTCTCTTTATAAAATCTTTGGTAATTTCTATTCTAGCCTCTCTAAGCTCTGTTGGACCCATTGGTATAAACAAACTTTTGAAACAAGATCTAGAAGAAGCTCGTGACAAGACTAGTTCACTTAGAAGACAAGAAGGTTTGGCTTACCAAAGCTCTTATTTATAGCAAAGTAAACGAGATGGATCAGAAAGAAAGAAAGGAAATCTATTAAAAAAGTGGGTTATTGGGGTTAGCTTTGAATTGTGATTTGTCTCTTAAGTCTAAATTCGATAGGAAGCAGTATTTTTATCCAGATCTTCTTCAAGGTTATCAGATTTGGATATTCCTCTTGAGTTTGGTGGTGGACATAGGAGATTTTGGTATTACTAGGGTTCATATGGAAGAAGATGCTGGCAAGTTACTTCATTCAGACACAGGAGATTACTCTCAGGTTCATATGGAATTTATGACAAGTTTCAGTTTGGTTTTATCAGATTCTTGTATTGGTTTTAGGCTTCAGCTGCAAGATGTTTGTGTTTCTTATGTATTAGTTGGTTACTCTAATGGTGCAAGTAGATTTGAATAGAGCAGGTGTTCTTGAACATGATCTGAGAATTGGTATAGATGCTGCTGAATACGCTTGTGAAATGCAACAGATTGCGAGGTCTTTGGGAGTCAGTAATGGGAATATGCAAGAAGGCTCTCTTATTCCTTTTCAAAAACAATAATATTCAACTCTTGCAAGTTGCGAAACATGGGAGCCTAAGCGTGTAAGAATAACCCACTGAAACTCATATATTGCATGAGATCACTCACCTTTTAACCTAATCCTAGACAGACTTATCTGCCTTTTAAAAAAGACATTTTAAAACAGAAACAAACACTCTTTTATTTTGCTCCATAACTTGTGTATTGCTTCCTTCACTATTGCTTGCTCAAGTTTCTGATAACATATGGAAGTATGCCTCCATGGTTAAAGTATGCCAATTCCACCTGCACATTTATTTTACCATTATTAGTTCCTTCACATTGAAAAGCTTTTTTTCACTAAAGATTGGAGTATTTAGTTACCTCTGTGTCGAAGCGGACTGTGCAAGTGAAAGATTTTCCGTTGTCGGTAGTGACGGTAACATCTTGGCCAGGTCTTATCTCTGAGATATCGGTTGGGAGATGGATCGTGTAGCGTTCGTGACCAGTCAATCCAAGAGTATCTGCGTCTTCACCGGACTTAAAGCACAATGGGATGATTCCCATTCCCACCAAGTTGCTTCGGTGAATCCTCTCAAAACTCTTTGCAATCACCGCTTTAACACCCTGACAATCCCAAACTTGTTGTTTCAGAATAAAACAGTAAGATTGGTTTATGCGGAAAGAAACTAGAGAAGCGGTTCTAAACCTGTAGCATGGGTCCCTTGGCAGCCCAATCACGTGAGCTACCACTTCCATACTCAGCTCCAGCCAGAATAATTGTGTCTTCACCAGATGACTTGTACCTCTGATACATTTGACATTATGATAAGGAGACATTCGACATGATCAACATACAGTCAGTAATACAAATTTTAATTAGATAAATACAAACCATGGCAGCGTCAAAGACTGAGAGCTTCTCTCCAGATGGAATGTGAACAGTCTTAGGGCCAACTTCACCATTCATGAGCTTGTTAACGATACGGATATTAGCAAAAGTACCTCTGGCCATTATTTCATCATTCCCACGGCGACTTCCATATGAGTTGAAGTCCTTACGGTCAACGCCACGCTCCATGAGAAACTTTGCAGCAGGACTGTCCTTTTGGATGTTTCCAGCTGGTGAGATGTGATCAGTGGTGATACTGTCCCCAAAATTGAGTAAACAGTAAGCATCCTTCACATTGTGTGGACCAGGAGGATCCATGGTCATGTCCTTGAAGTATGGAGGCTCGTGAATGTAAGTTGAGTTGGGATCCCATGAGTAGAGGGTATTCTCAGGAACAGACAGCTTATTCCACATGGGGTTACCCTTGGTGATTGACTCGTACGTTGCTCGGAACATGTCAGGCAAAACACTGGATTGAACAACCTGATCCATATGTCAAAAGATTAGTTTAATATTTGTGTATAAAAAAGATGTTATTGTTCTCTGGTTAAGTCGTATATACCTCAGCAATTTCTTCCGTGGTTGGCCAGATATCTCTTAAGAAGACGTCCTTGCCATTCTTTCCTTTGCCAATAGGCTCCGTTTCAAAGTCAATGTTAACCTGGAAAATAAGAAAGAAGAACGCCAAAATTACCAATGTGATAATCAGTCATGTGTCATTATCTCATACAAAATGTAAGTTGAACTTTGACAAGTTCTCAAGATTTATTACCGTGCCAGCAAGAGCATAGGCAACCACCAACGGAGGAGATGCAAGGTAATTGGCTCTTGTTAGTGGATGAACACGCCCCTCAAAGTTCCTGTTACCGGATAGCACAGCAGCCGCCACAATGTCTAAAACCAAGCAACACAAATATTGAAAACAAATCAGCTACTTACTTATATATAATAGTAATATAAAGGATGGAAAGTCCAAAGTAAGTTTAGTTGGGAATCTCAATAATACCATTTTCGGTAATAGCAGCTCCCACTGATTCATTAATTTCCCCAGAATTCCCGATGCATGTAGTGCACCCGTAGCCGACAATATTGAAACCCTGTTCATTCAGATATTCTTGCAATCCACTGCATGGAGTAAGATGTTACACTTAAATTTACCATCACATAAGAAAGAATTAGCCTTTAACAACGAAGAACTAGATAAAAATACGACATACCTCTTTAATAAGTATTTTGTAACAACTCCTGAGCCTGGAGCAAGACTTGTCTTTATCCAAGGCTTAACCTACAGAGGCAAGTTTTTGAAAAAGGGATCAGAAAATGTCGAGGCATCAGATAGATTTCTAGTTTGCTCTCGTGAAACCAACCTGTAGCCCAAGGTCACAAGCCTTCTTTGCAACAAGACCAGCACCAAGCATGACGCTGGGATTTGATGTATTAGTACAGCTTGTGATTGCAGCAATCACCACACTTCCATGTTTAAGCTCTGCTGGTTGTCCATCGAACGAAAAATTTACCACTTTTTCTTGTGCCTCTTTAGGTATAGCAAAACCCTGCGGAGAATGAATAGCAATATTCAGAAATAAACATTGATTTCCAAAATGTGCACCAACAACCCAGTCTATAGAACGAGTAAATGGTTAAGAGATTAGACATCCACAAAGTGAAACATCCAGTTACATACCTTGAACCCAACTTTACTGTCAAGACATGAATGCCAGTCAGCTTTCATTTCCTTCAAAGTAACACGATCATGTGGCCTGCAAAGAAGATATCAATAATATGGTCATGACCAATTATTCAGACAATAAACTTCGCGATTACAAAAACCAACAGAACCCATACCGCTTTGGTCCAGAAATGCAAGGTTCAACATCATCCAGATTCAGTTCTAGATATGACGAGTAAACCCGGTCTTGCTGAGGCTGAAATTTATTCACAAGCAAAGTCAAATAAAAACCTGAAAGGAGATTAAGAAACAAAAAAAGAAAGAAAGTATAAGGCTAATTTACCTCATTGTAGTCAACAAACATATTGTTAGCCCGAAGATATGCTTCAATCATAGCCACCTGCCATGAAAGTATTGTATCAGACCAGATATCTGAATATATATAGAAGGAAGATTAAAGTCAAACACTCACTGTCTCATCGCTTCTTCCAGTCAATTTGAGATATTGTAGAGTAACATGATCCACAGGGAAGAAGCCCATGGTTGCACCATACTCGGGAGACATATTGGCAATTGTCGCCCTGTCAGCTAGGGACAGCCCACTCATGCCATTACCTAAGAAGAAAAAAGTAGACTTATAATGCTCCAACAAACACATGTCTATTATAAAAGAGCAAAACACTTAAGAGCTCACAAGGATATAATTACCATAAAACTCAACAAACTTTCCAACAACGCCATGCTTCCTCAGCATTTGAGTCACTGTTAGAACCAAATCAGTAGCTGTTACACCATTACGCATTTTTCCGGCAAGTTTGAATCCAACAACACCAGGCAATACCATACTCATGGGCTGTCAAACCAAAAAAGCGTTATCAGTATAAGAAAAATTCACAAACCTCACTGTATTGGAGCAGAAGAGTCATAAAATATAGTGATCTAATCTAAAATTCAGTAAAGTTGACTCCAGATTAACCAACATCTGATGTGCGTCATGTAAATAATCAAAATAATTTACCTGGCCAAGCATTGTTGCCTCAGCTTCAATACCCCCAACACCCCATCCAGCAACTCCCAAACCATCAATCATAGTTGTATGTGAATCAGTTCCAACCACGCTGTCTGGGTAGAGAAGGCCTTTGGTATTGAACACAACTCTTCCAAGATATTCCAAATTGACCTGAATTTTCAAGATGAGGTTAGTTTGAGACAAACTTCAAGACAGATAAAAGAAGATAATAAATGAAAAGAAACATTTCAATACACTGGAAACATGAGGTTGAAAAGGATATATATCAATGTCAGAACAAGTTTAGAAACAACTTATGGACTCGCACACTTTAAAAAAGAGAATTACCTGATGCACAATACCAGAGCCAGGAGGCACAACAAGCATGTTCTGGAACGCAGTAGAACCCCATTTAAGGAAAGCAAACCTCTCCTTGTTCCTCTGGAACTCAAGCTCCATGTTTGCTTGCACTGCATTCTCTGATCGAGCTACATCTACTTGAACCGAGTGATCAATCACAAGATCCACCGGAACCTGAGAGACACAGTATAACATAAGAAATCTAAAAGAACCCTAACCTAAACAAAAAGCATCAATCTGTGGCAAACAAAAACATACCAAGGGATTGATTTTGTTGGAATCACTTCCCAGCTTATTCATCGCATCACGCATACAAGCAAGGTCAACAACAGCTGGGACTCCCGTAAAGTCCTGAAGAAGAACACGAGCTGGTTTAAAAGGAATCTCTACTTGTTTAGGAGATGTCTTTTCCCAGTCAATAATCTTCTCAACATCTTCCTTAGTAACTTGAAAGTTATCACAATTACGAATCGCAGATTCAAGCAGAATCCTAATAGAGTAAGGAAGTTTATCTGCAAATACAACACTCCTCTTCAGATTCTCAGGTCCTTCATAAACTCATTCAAAGAGAGATTCAAAAAATCCATACCAACTCGTGGATCGTTAAGAGCAGGTAAGCTATAGAACTTTCCGAATTCACCACCACCAGGCTTAGGAAGTGTAGTGAAGATCCCTTTAAACGGATGCTCTGACGCTGAAACAATCATAATCACAAAACAGTTACTACTAATCAACAGAGATCGGAATAAAAAACTCAAGCTAGATCAATCAGATCGAGATATTTTACCCATGGAAGAGAAGGTTCTCTGGAGACGATCTAAGACTGGAGAAACAGCTCTGATCTGAGAGGTGAAGCGAAACGGAGATGGTTTCGAGTGAAAGGAATGGCTCCAGCGACGGAAAGCAGGGGAAATGGTACCAAAAGATCTACGAGCGAGAAGAGACGACGGAGAAGTAGATGAAACGGAGGGAGATAAAACCGATCGGAAAGAGAAAAGAGAAGAAGAGCGAGAAGAAGCAGCTCGGATGATGGAGGAAGAAGCGGAAGATGAAGCGGTTAAATACATGATGATGAAATCACGCTTCCAGATGCAGATTCAGATACTGACAGAGAAGATGAAGAAGATAAGGTTATTGATTGATCAATTGGGATCGATCATGGAGGATTTTGAATCTGACGTCGGAGTGATGAATGATTGAAGAAGCGAGAGAGAGAGAGAGGCGTGTGGAGACGAAACGAAAATGCCTAGGGCTGCGTGCCAATAAGTCAATCTTCCCTCTCTCGCAAGGGAATATTTTTTTTTGTTTACGGTATTTTTTGGATTTTAATCTACGCAGCCCCTCTCCTCCACATAATTTCTATTTAGCCCCTATTATTAAAATAATATATATTTTTATTTATTTTAATTTAAATAATTACTTAAAAATCAAATAAATCTCATAACATTTTTACCTGTTTGAAAAAGACAACGTAATATATAGTTTCTTAATATATAATCATATATATATGAAAATTGGTCAACACTCTCCATATGAATGACACACCATCACACAAAAGCATCACACAAAAGTTTGACATATATCATTCTATATTTTTAAATTTAAAAAATAATAAAATTAAAGGTAATATTAGTAGATAACCAAATAAAACATACAAATTAAGAAACTAGCAGAGATAAAGTTTTTTGTTACAAAATAACCATGGACCCACGTTGTCGGAAGAAAGGAAATAATAAAGCTATCCTTTATTTGTTGTAAGATGAAAAGTAAACGAAACACATCCGTGTAATTTTTCAAAATATCATGTAACATTAAAATTTCACATGTTATATTTAGTTTAAAAACATGCTATTTCATAATACGTTATGAATTTTTTTTTTTAAAACATTATTATGAAATTCTTTTACATGAACAGAATCTTAAAACAAAAATTATATGTGATTTTAATAAAAACCATGTATTACTAAAAAATAAGAATATTTTTAAAGAAATCACGTGTGATCTCAATAAAAAACGTGTATTACTACAAAATATCATGATAAAAAGATATATTAAACTGAATACAATGTTTTTTCCAAAAAATAGCATGTGCTTTTTATAAATACTATGTAATAAGAGAAAATAACAAGTGTTCTCCAACATGTTTCCGACAAGATACTGTGACTCAAGGTTAGTTTGTACATTCTTTTCAAATCTATAGTCATTTATTATAAATACTCTAAAATTAAATGTATGATTAATCCTATTCTTAATTGATTCAAAATAAAATAAAAAAAAATTATGTTAATAAATTAAGCACTACTTTCATTATACTCTTTATTTTATTAAATTTTTATTATCAATAATCACTACTAGATAATGACTTTTTTTTGTGTTGTAGTTGTTTGCTACCAAACCTCTTATTAGTTTAGTATATATTATTCTCATGAACATATTTTCGTCATTAGTTTTCTAACGTTGTCCTTCGCGATTCATCATTAGTTAGACCGATACAGATTTCTTATGTTAATCTTATTTAGAGATCTAAAATCTACATATACATTTTTCAGCTACTTTAACAAATAAATCTTGTACTTGAACTTATTTACAATGTCATGCTATTGACATTAATTATTAATAAATGAAATATTTAATTAAAGATGTAAATCAAAATTAGTTTGGTAAAAATTGCTAAAACACTGGACACATCTTTACTAATATTACGGCAATGATCATTTAGAAATCTAATCATATATATGAAAGTTGGCCAACTCTTTCCATATGAATGACACATCATCACACAAAAAAATGACATGTGTCATTCTATATTTTTTAAATTAAAATATTAATCATATTAAATAAGCAAATTAAATGTATCATCAATCCTACTCTTAATTGATTTTTTCAAGATAAAAATAAAATAAAAAATTATGTTAATAAATTAAGCACTACTTTTATTATACTCTTTTTATTTTACTAATTTTTTTGTGTTGTACTTGTTCGTTACCTAACCTCTTATTAGTTTAGTAATTTTATTTTGAGTCTTTGATAACATTGACACTCAAGTTTTTTCAAATAATAAACCTTTAAAACGTTAGACTTACCAAATAATTTAATACACGATCATTTCTCTTATATTGATATATGCAATGAGAGAAGATCTAAAAGTATTGACTTAAATACTGCTTTAATTTATGCTTTTTTTTTTAATTCTTTTCATATGAATACTTTTGAAATCTTGTTCAGTTTATATCAATTCTATATATTTAATCATGAGTCGATAACACTAATTAACTAGATTTTAACCCGCGGTATACCGCGGAGACAATTTATTTCCTTAAAGTTAGTATATATAAAAGTTTACAAATTTTATCTATCTATAAAATATTTTTATTTTATAGTTTACAAT
>Ga0041059_1003461_pt1 | contig 10793 bp, 13 predicted proteins | sample AraColnosormetaG_FD_56232 | JGI IMG/M metagenome (GOLD analysis project Ga0041059, IMG submission 56232) | Arabidopsis roots microbial communities from North Carolina, USA - Col MF nosort | ecosystem: Host-associated > Plants > Roots > Unclassified | place: USA: North Carolina | collected... | reverse complement strand
TATATATATATATATATATATATATATCTTGGTTTGAAGATTTAGTTTTAGTTTTATATGTCAAGTAGAACATCATTCGTCCACTTTCTGTTCTTTTTTTTTGTTTTGATTTTATATTTATTCTTCTAAACCATAATTCTCATCCATTAGATACTTATTTTGAATATCTTAACAATAAATATTGTTATTTTAATGTAACTTACACTAAAATGAAAAATTTAATATTAAATATAAATTGACAAGTGGAAGAAAAGCCTATTAAGAATTTTTTTCATAAGTTTTTATATATTAAAAGTCCGGTAAAAGCTCTCCAGTTTTTCCCAAAAAAATAAAATGAAATAAAGCTCTCCAATGAGAATTGTGTAAGGATTGCATTATGAAACACAAATCCGGTCAAAACACTGTCGATTACTCCATTTTTTTTATTTATTGTATGTTTTCATAACTTTAAACATTAAGGGTGTGTACGGAAAAAAACATTAAGAATGTGATTGGTTACTCTAATTAGCGCAAAATAAAAGAGTTGAGAAAAAATTCTGCCCAAATCATCTTATTTTGGTTGTCTGAATTTTAAAAATCAGATCAAAGTAGATAAGAGACCATACCATATATTACAAATATTTCGACCAATTCGATTTTCGCTTATTTTACAAACAATATTTTGGTTATCTTATTTATTTTACAAAGTAAATGTTCATAAGGTATTCAATCTTTCATTTTATTTTACAAACAATATTTAATGCATGCACCATAATATGTTGCACTGATCGTACTAAACCTACTTACATCGCTAATTTTACGCTAAGCCACAGACACTAATCTCATCAACTATACTAATTGTTGACATTCGACTTAATTAACACAAGATAATTTTATCATTACTCAACATTAAAAACCAATAAAAGAAAGATGTATTGCGACCAATGTGCGGACACTGTATGATAGAGAAACAACGTGGCACTGTCTGCTACAAGTCCACATCTTACTTTCTCTCTCCATCTCTTGTTTCTTAGTGGACTGTGTTATTATTATTATTGGCACAGACCAAACCCACTTGGCTCCTTCATTAGATTTTTTTTCTCTCTCGGAAATTGATGGGCAATAGGAAACACGATTCTCTAATTCTCTCTCTAGAAGGACCAATAGTGTCTTCTTCTCTCCTCTTTTCTCTTTCTCCATTAGTAACGACCTAAACTTTATTTTCTTTTCTTGATCTCTTCTTAAATGGGGTTAGATAAGTTTTCCCCTTTAATTTAGTTGCTTGTAGACTTGAGATTAGTCTAGTAGGTTTTGGTGGGCTATCACTAATACAAAAGTCAAAGTCAAAATTTTTAAAAAGGTTTCAACTTTGGAAGAGATATTTATCATCTTCATTTTCTCTATAGGTTTATGAGAAGCTAAAGCTATGATGATTTCTTTAATCAAAATAGCTTAGGGTTTTGGAGAGAGATTACTAAGAAAGTTTTAATGTTTGTTTAAGAGAAAAGTTATATATTAGGGTTTTCTTTATTCAGAAGCTTCAAGATCAGAAAAGATGGAAGTTAGAGAGAAGAAAGATGAGAAAATGGAGATGACAAGAAGAAAATCATCAGCTCTAGATCATCATCGTCTTCCTCCGTACACTTACTCCCAAACCGCCAACAAAGAGAAACCCACCACCAAAAGAAACGGGTCGGACCCGGATCCGGATCCGGATCTTGATACTAACCCAATTTCTATATCTCATGCTCCAAGATCATACGCTAGGCCTCAAACTACTTCTCCGGGGAAGGCAAGGTATAGAGAATGCCAAAAGAATCACGCGGCGAGCTCCGGTGGACACGTTGTCGACGGTTGCGGCGAGTTTATGTCTTCCGGGGAAGAAGGCACGGTGGAGTCTCTTCTTTGTGCAGCTTGTGATTGCCACCGGAGCTTCCATAGAAAAGAGATCGATGGTTTGTTTGTTGTCAATTTCAATAGCTTTGGCCATTCACAGAGACCACTCGGAAGCCGCCACGTGTCTCCGATAATGATGAGTTTTGGTGGTGGTGGTGGTTGTGCGGCGGAGTCATCGACGGAGGATCTAAACAAGTTTCATCAATCTTTTAGTGGTTATGGAGTGGATCAGTTTCATCATTATCAACCCAAGAAACGGTTTAGGACAAAGTTTAATGAAGAACAGAAGGAGAAGATGATGGAGTTTGCTGAGAAGATTGGTTGGAGAATGACAAAACTAGAAGATGATGAAGTGAATCGGTTTTGTCGTGAGATTAAAGTTAAAAGACAAGTGTTTAAAGTTTGGATGCACAACAATAAACAAGCAGCAAAGAAGAAGGATTTGTAAGAGATTTCTATATATATATATATACTATTTTTACTTCTCTTTGTTCAACATTGCTTTAACTTAAAGACTTTGTGTTTATTGTATAACAAATTGATTTTAGAGCTCAGCATAACGGTCTCTTATTTCTCCCGCAACTTGAGAAGCCTTTTTCTTTGCGGTTTCATAAGCATATTTTGTGGATTCTTTGGCTACACCGTACTTTTCGCCGACTTTTTCCATGGCTTCTTCAAATCCTCTAGTTGCTCCATCTTTGGCATTGTGTGATTTGTCTTTCATGTAGTCAATAGAATCATCCATTGCTTCTCCTGCCGTGTCTTTGGCACTCTTTGACTTTTCTTTGGCTCCTTCATAGGCTTCACCGCTCTTATCCGTTGCCATCCTAATCACATCACCGGCCTTGTCGTATCCGTAACCCGCCTTGTCATATGCAAAGTCTTTTGCATCTTGGGCCTTTTCGTAAGCTATGTCTTTTGCATTGCCAGCCTTCTTGTAGGCGTAGTCTTTGGCCTCACCAGCTTTCTCATAACCAGAATCCTTTGCCTTCTGCGCACTGCCATAAGCAGATCCCACCTTATCATAGGCCATGTCCTTGGCATTGCCCGCCTTATCATAGGCCATATCCTTGGCAATGCCAGCCTTCTCATAAGCCACGTCCTTTGCATCCCCCGCTTTATCATATGCCATGTCTTTTACTATGCCTGCCTTCTCATAGGCCATGTCCTTGGCATCACCGGCCTTATCATAACCAGAGTCCATCATACTCTGTGCACTTCCGTAAGCAGATCCCACTTTATCATATGTGAAATCCTTTATGTGTTCCGCCTTCTCGTAGGCCATGTCCTTCGCATTTCCCGCCTTCTCATATGCCATATCCTTTGCATTGCCTGCCTTATCATAGGCAACATCCTTCGCGTAGCCTCCCTTATCATAGGCGAAATCCTTTGCATATCCCGCTGTCTCGTAGGCCATGTCCTTAGCATTGCCTGCCTTATCATAGGCGAAATCTTTGGCATGGCCCGCTTTCTCATAAGCCATGTCCTTTGCATCACCAGCCTTGTCATATGCAAAATCCTTAGCATAGCCCGCATTTTCGTATGCCATGTTCTTTGCATCACCAGCCTTGTCATAAGCGAAATCCTTTGCGTACTCTGCCTTGTTCTCAGCAAAATCCTTGGCGTAACCTGCATTGTCGTAAGCAGAGTCCTTGACGTAATTTGCCTTGTCATAAGCATAGTTTTCCGCGGCTTGAGCCGCTTTTCTTGCTTCATCTTTAGATTTTTGATAAATTCCTGTTTCTTCTTTCTTAGTACCAAATCCACTGGGAAAAGAAGTAAAACGTTACCTCTCAATCACTCACTTAACTACGGCCAAATACATGCGTAAATATCCAATGTAGTGAACGAATCTAAAGATTCCAATAAAAAACGCAATAAGACATTACTAATCTCACTAAACACGTACTTAACATCCAAATGAGAGAAAGTATAGACTGAATTGGATCAACGTGATGGTTACGTAAAGGACAGATTCAACCACAGGTGTGTTTCAGTTTCGGATATTAGATATCACTTACGTGGTGATTTTGTCGGAGACCCAACCAGCCCATGAACCGGTCTTTTCCTTCGCCGTCGACTCTAACCATTTCCCCAATACACCCTCTTGCCACGTCAACACCACCACTACCACAAACAATACCAATGCCGTTCTTCTTCTCTCCATCATCTCTTTAACCAGTGATTCCGAATCAAACTTCTTTGAATTTGCTATGACCAATTTAGTTTTGTCCCTTTTTAAAAAGTTTTGATCCTAGTTCCAATGTCCTCGGAAGTTATAGTTATAGAGAGACGTTCGAATCCAAAGACCAGAGGTCTTTCCGAGAAGCGGTTACTGTTCGCCACGTGTTTGCACGAGGTTACGTGGCAACCAAGGATGCGGTTTGGTTGTGGAGCTTTCTCTGAGTATTCACCACGTGTCCTATTATACGGCTGGCCGTGTTCCCCTCAGAGACCACACTTTGAAACTTGAAAGCAATAAGATTAGAGAGGTCACATCACATGTGTCTGAAGCGGTTTGTATAACCGGGAAACCTACGATAAAAATTGGACCAAATTCCAGCTAACCGAAATTGAACCGGTTACTCAAACAATGTTACTATTTCAGTTTAATAGAATCGAAACAACGGAGTGATTCGGTGATACAAAAAGATCTACGGAAACGATTGGCCACCTTCAGTCGCAAGTCTGATTCTCTGGTGATGTTCTTCGATCTTATAATCCACAATTTCTTCAAAAAGTTGGGAATCCAAGACACAATCCTGTCGTCCATATACCGCAGCTTGAACACCGGCGACAAGCTTAGCGATTTCACGACCAGAAAAGCCTTCTGTCTTTTTTGCAGCTTCTTTAATCACTTGGTCGGTTAGGTCTCCTTCAATGGTTATCTTCTGTGACTTCTTCTTCTTGAACAAGTTGCTCCATTTAAGGTTTGAGTCTTTCTCACCTTTCTTGTCGTCACCCATTAGGTACTTGTTGAGATAGAGCTTGAGGAGCTTGAAGCGTTCTTCTTCACCAGGGAGAGGAAACTCGATAACTTCGTCGATCCTGTCAGTGACTGCACTGTCGAGATCTCCAGGTCTGTTTGTAGCCAGGACAAGGACTATGTCCCGCGATTGATCACCGGTTCGAAAGAGCAACGCGTTCAGAGCGCTGCGCTGAGCCTCACTCATGTAAGTGCTGTTACGTCTGTGATAAAAGATCAAGAATTTGATAACTATTAAGACAAGAGAACTCTGGAGATACAGTAGAAGTAACAATGCGCAAGAACAATCCACTGATCCTACTGCGACTATACTACATTGTGGAATTGTGTTTGCAATCAGAATACAAGAAATTTTTGTTCAACTATATTCTATATTTTAGAGGTCTAGTAGATGAGAATCAGTAATATAACTGAAGGCTTGAGGTAAAAGGTGAAAGCATCTTACTCGCATAGGAAAGCATCAGCTTCATCGATGAAAAGCAGTAACCCTTTGTTTGATTTCTTAGCCCAATCAAATATTTCATGGATCTTTGTAACAGCCTGTGCACCAAGAGGAGCAACATCTCCTCCTGTCATCATAGCATAATCAAGACCCTGCAGAACGAAATAATCAAACAGATGTAAATAAGTGAGGCATGTAATGGTTCAATCTATTGTAGATTCCTGAACTTGGCTCAGGTTCTCTGTTGCATAAAGAAAACAAACTCACCGACTTCCGAGCAATCTCCCTCGCCACCATAGTTTTTCCGGTACCTGGAGGCCCATAAAACATCATGTTTCGGAATGGTGCTTTATGTGACTTGGTATTTGCTGTGGCTCTTGCAAGACGCTCAATTCTCGTCTTCAAAGAACGATGGAGAATTACATTTTCAAGAGGCTTTTCTCCTTCTGCAGATGCTGCTGCCCCTGCAGCTGTGCTAAGTTTGTTCTTAAACTGAGACACTGAGCCTGCCCATGGGAATCGGCCCATGGAAGATTCTCTGATCAGTGATGGCTGCCCAAGAATTCTATTGATATAACCCCAGGTAACCCTAGCACCTTCTCTGTTGTCAAGAAAAGAACGATTAGGCTTCTTAAATCACAGCTGTATAAGTTTTAAAAATGCGATAATAATCAATTTACTTATGTTAGGCTTCTTAAATCATGTTAAGCAATGCATACCGAGTTGTGTAAACCCCAGCGGCTAATGCCGTAACTCCTCCAACAGTCATAATCAATTTACTTCGATCAGTTAATAAGGTCCTTACTCCTCCTGCCAAGATCATATAGGGAAGTGAATATGAAGCCACATTTCCAAAATATCAGAAGCATATAACTTCCTAGAGAAGAGAATCATAATTGGCCAGGTGATTGTCTTCTCAAATATTCCTCAGAAGGTTGCTTAATTTCAGAAAAATCCAAGGAGAACCACAGATATAAAAGAAACTAGAAACTGAGGGAATCTAAGTATAACAAGATGTGTATATCTAAGGGACAATGCTTATAAGTTCCATACCTTCAATGTGACTGAAAGTCGTGTTGATTGCTGCAAGCCATTTCTCCCTTTCACCATTTATCTTATCTAGAAGCATTCTTCTATTCTGCTCCTCAGTGAGTTTAGCTTCATGAGCTCGGCCTTCAGCCTCAGCCATAGCTTTCACGCGAATTGTTTCTCGCTCAAGTTCCGCTCTCTCTTTCTCAGTCTCGCGCTGCTGTGCTTGAATCTGTTCTTCCGTGGCAATTCTTGCTTTCTCTTTCCGTATAGAAGATGCTTCTTGCATCGAAACCAATTCAGCATTATGCCGTCTCTGAGCTTCATTATCTGTCTGCAAAATTTCCAAGTCAAAGACTTCTTCTCAGTAAAGAACCCTCACAAGACCTTAAAATGTTACACATAGGTTCACAGTTTCTTTCTAAAAATGTACCTGCATTCTCTTCCTGGCCAACTCATCCTCATATCTAAGATTTTGCGCTTTCGCTTGGGCCTGTTGCTGCACTAAATTTCTCTGATCCTCTGCCAATTTCCGCTGTCTTTCCTGCTCATTCAAAGCCCCATAAAACAATCATATTTGTCGCTTCCCAGACTTAAAATGTTACAACATAATAAATTTCAGATTCTGCAACGAATGTTCAGCAAAACTTTGAAGCAGGAAACAACAAAGACACCGAAAAGACAGTTGATTCCAACATCCTAATAAGATTTAGAGAATGTAACTTGAAAGACAATGCAATGGAACATCATATCAAAACCTCCATGCTCAAATTTTCAATATATAACATAAGGAAGAGCAAGTTACTAACAATGTCCTTGCTAGCTTGAATAGCTTCATTATGTTCTTTCTCAGCCGCTAATTCAGCTAATCGAGTCTTCTCCTGCTTTCGCATTAGATCAAACACCTGGTGAACACAATAACATGTAAGCAACGTCTCAAAACACAAGAATCAACGACTCTAGAGCTTGTTGATTTCTCGAAAGAGATTCAATTATCACCTGTTTGGAATGAGGAGAGCTATTGATTTCACGAAGAGCTTTAGCACCTCTTTCCAATGACTCAGGATCGAAACCAGATCCTTTAGGCTCATCGGAGTCAGGTTTAGTCTCCGATTTAGAATTCGAAGAAGACTTATGATCGGTTGGAGATTCTTCTGCCGGAGGTGAAGAAGAGAAGAAAGGAAAGCGAAATCGCGAGTCAGCGTAAGCGCGGTTCTGTGACATCGACATTGAAGTGAACGCAGCAGCTATCGCCGCCGCGGAACATAATCTAGAAGCAGCCATTGAAATACGACTAAAAAGCAGCCTCCTAAACCCCAAGCAAGAAACAAAAGTCCTTTTACAATTCAAACATTTCGGAATGAGAAAATGGTACTCTCAAGGTTAATAGAAATGATTGTGCACAGTCGTCGGAAATGTCTCTCCGGTAGGCCCGAGCATAAACCCACGGTGGCTAGGTTATGAGTTATGACTGACTTGTGAGCTATGTATGACACATCGGTTGTTTGGAGACTACTCGAATCCAGATATGGGCCAAAAATTAAATATAGGCCCATATTTTAGCCCATTTGTAAGGCCATTTTTCACATTTGATCCTTTGACAGGAGAATTGAATCTTTGATCGTTTTTTTTTCCCCTATACAAATTGTGTTTAATAATATCGTTTATATTAGTTTTACGTTTAAGCATATTTTCGTTTTTTTGTCCATAAATTTATTTCTATATAGAGAAATATATAAATATTTGAGCTTGTAGTGTATTAGTTAATTTTCAACAACTGAAATATTTTAAAAATAAATGTGTATATTAAGAAACAAAAGAGTGTAAAAGTTCCCGCCCAAAATTTGCTTACATAACGTGTAGTTCACGGTAACCCGAAGGATATTAGCAGTCATAATTACTCCGTTACCGAACTTCGAAACATTCATCTTCTCCTCTTTCATTGAACATCAATAATTTTGTTTCGTGAATCCTTCGATTTCAGTGTGAAGATTATGTTTATTGATCTCATGCTACGCATTGATGTTGGTTTATAGTGCAAAAATAAGTCTTGCTTTTCTCTATCAACTTCGATTTATAATTTATCATAAATAAATAATAATGACTTCGACTTATACGAAGTTTGATCGATCAAATCTCGATGATTTCTGATTTTTCGTATGCTTAATCCATAAAACTGATAGAATGTTCCGAGACTGTTACTATATGAACTTAAATTGATTGGATTAGAATAGGATGGATATTGAGAGAGATTATTATATATCTGAAAACCAAACAGAAATTAAAAAAAAAAACAAAAAAAGAAAGCAAATAGAATATAAGAAATACATCGAAATTCTTAGTTCTTTATAGATTCTCTCAAATGTCCTCTTCTTGATAGAAAGGCATTTTATTAATGGCTTCAATTAGTGTTACGGTACCTAGGTTGTGGATAGCGTCCTGACTCAATGTCATTCACATCCCTAAGGAGCAATTCATAGTGTCGCTTTACTTCTTCAGTTGATTTCCCACCAACTGCCCTTGCAATTTTTTGCCAACGGTCAGGAGTGTCCTTGTCGAATTTCGCCAACGCCATTTCGAATTGCTTGTCCTCTCTAGCTGTCCATGATGAGGTGCTCATTGAACTAGAAGCCATTAGCTAGTGAAAATGTGGATGAAAAGAGAGGAATTGAGAAGGTTGGTTTGTATTGTTGACGGATAGAGATGACTTGAATTGGTTTAGTTTGAGGGAGTGTGGAGCTCCTTATATGTAGGAGGAGAAAAGCAATGTGTGGGGTTATAAGCCAGTTGGAAGAATATATACTTTGAAATGAGAGATTTTTAGAATGACCATTCTTTTAGCTACCACATAAAATTTTAGTGAAGGGACAAAAGTTTTGATAGAAGCTTTGATATGATAATGATCATTAGAGTCTAGTCCCTTAAAGGACATAATAAAGGTTTAATAGTTTTAGTGGAATGAGATTCTCTTGACCATTGCTATAAGGAAATTAGGAGGCTTCCTTTTTCTTGCTAGTGTCCGTAAAGTTTACCAATAACTATTGGACCCTCCCTTACCTCTTTCAGCATTTTGGATCTTATCATCATCATTAGTGTCGAATTAACCCCCTATCGTATCCGATACTATTCATAAAGCATGTGATTGTTAAGCTTGTGTTTAATATTTTTTGCAATTTTTTTTTCTTGTATGATTGAAAATAATATAATCTCTATAGAGTTCCTCTTTGCATTGTTGGATTAGCTTAGTTAACTTTTATATTGTTTCCATTGTGGGATTGTGATTTTGCCATTCTTGGCTCCAAAGATCGTTAAGCAATTTACATGCTTAGAGGTCGCCGGTTCGAGTGACGTTTGAGATGAAACTAATATTACATGATGTGATTTCGGGCTTTGGAGAATTACGGGTTTCGGCTTAAAACCTCATGGTATTCAATAAATAAAAAAAGAGCAACTTCAGGTAATCTTATATTTACTGAAATTTATTGAGTATCTGTTGTAGTGTTGTAGTTGTAGGTGAATTGTTAAGCTTGTGTGTAATATTTCTTGCAATTTTTCCATCTTGTGTGATCGAGAAAAGTATATAGTTAAGTACTTCTTTGCAGTGATAGATGTCTTTTCGATCTGATTAGCTCTGTTGAAGTCTTTAATCACCGGAGTGTGACAAAAAGCGAATCATGCCATTATTGGCTTCAAGATCGTTGAGCAACTTGGGTAATCTATACATTTACTGGTTTATATTGAGCATCTATAGAAAAGGACGATGATTTTGCTGAATATTAAACACTATTTATGTCTGGTGCCTTTAGCTAGTAGGTGTACGTCAGAACATGATTCCAATTATTAGACAATAAGACAAATCTCAGACGACACACAGTACTAAAAAAGATGTACTTTGGCATAATCAGAGATTTTAGCCCTCTAAAACATGTTCATTCGTGGGTGCCACGGAATAACATTCTTTGACAATGATATGTTCATTTATTAAAATGAAAAATTAATCAAGATGATTCCTCACTAACCAAACCATTTTTTTCTTTTCTTTTGTGCAGCCTCTTGTAAACTAGTTCATCTTGTGTAAATCTCTTTGATCTCTTGGGATGATTGAGTTCTTGAATCGAAGTTACTGGCTGGCCTAGAGATGTGAAAAGAAGTACATTTATCAAAGAATATTCAGGTGTTCTTGTCTTCTTTTTAATTTTCACCTTTGAACATGGTTAGAGAATCGGACTAGTTCTCCAAATCTTGGGATCTTATCTTCGAGAGATCTTCTGCGCCTTTCTTACGCTTGTTGTGCTTCTTTGTTTAAAACATTTATCAATCCTCAGATTCTTCGACTACAGAGAAGGTGAGAAGTTATGGAACTTTCGTACCTAAAGTTTTACTTTTTAGTAAATGTGTTTAAGCCTCTAACTTTGCGTGGTAGCTCCACTTGCATGTAGCAGTTTTTTTTTTTTTTTTTTT
>Ga0041059_1003460_pt1 | contig 10794 bp, 8 predicted proteins | sample AraColnosormetaG_FD_56232 | JGI IMG/M metagenome (GOLD analysis project Ga0041059, IMG submission 56232) | Arabidopsis roots microbial communities from North Carolina, USA - Col MF nosort | ecosystem: Host-associated > Plants > Roots > Unclassified | place: USA: North Carolina | collected 2013-09-02 | reverse complement strand
ATCTAACATATACCGAAACAGAGCATTTATCCATTAGAAAAAAAAAAAAAAGAAAAAAAGAATGGCAATCTCTTTACTCTTGTCTTTTTCTCATCGCCTTTGCTTCGTTAATCTTCCTCGGAAAAAAGATCAAACGATCTAAATGGAATTTTCCTCCCAGCCCTCCTAAGTTTCCGGTCATCGGAAACTTACATCAACTTGGAGAATTGCCTCACAGGTCACTTCAACGTCTAGCCGAAAAAACCGGAGATGTTATGCTTATTCACTTAGGGTTTGTCCCTGTAACTGTTATCTCATCGAAAGAAGCAGCTGAAGAAGTGCTTAGAACTCATGACCTAAACTGTTGCAGCAGGCCTAATCTTGTTGGGACGAGGCTACTTTCTCGGGGTTTTAAAGATGTTGGTTTTACTCCATACGGTGAAGAGTGGAAGGAGCGGCGTAAGTTCTTGGTGCGTGAGTTTTTCTCTTTGAAAAAGGTTCAGTCTTTCGGTTATATCAGAGAGGAAGAATGTAACTTTCTTGTCAAGAAACTGTTGGAATCAGCCGTGGATCAATCTCCGGTTGATTTGAGCAAAACCCTTTTTTGGCTAACCGCGAGTGTCATGTTTAGAGTTGCTTTTGGACAGAGTTTCCACGAGAGCGAGTTCATCGATAAAGACAAGGTCGATGAGCTTGTGTTTGAAGCCGAGACCGCTCAAGCTAGTTTCACTTGCTCTGATTTCTTCCCTATTGCTGGACTTGGTTGGCTCGTTGACTGTATTTCCGGGCAACACAAGAGGCTCAAAGATGTTTTCTTCAAGCTGGATGCTCTGTTTCAATGTTGGATGTCATGCAGAAACAACGTAAAGATGATTCCTTGAAGCTCACAATCAATAACATCAAAGGAATTCTAACGGTAAAGAAAAAAGCTTAACTTGTTTCAACACATTCACATTGAAACTGAATCTTGATATTTAACTTAGTTTCCGTGTGTTTGCTAGAATATATTTCTCGGAGGGATAGACACCGGAGCTCTTACTATGATATGGGCAATGACGGAGCTCGCTAGAAACCCGGAAGTGATGAAGAAAGTTCAAGGCGAGATCCGAGACCGCCTTGGCAGAAATAAAGAGAGAATCACCGAAGAAGATATCAATAAAGTTCCTTACTTGAACCTAGTGATCAAGGAAACATTCAGATTACACCATCCAGTTCCTCTTCTTCTCCCAAGGGAAACAATGGCTCACATCAAGGTTCAAGGCTATGATATTCCTCCCAAGAGACGGATCTTGGTCAACGCTTGGGCGATAGGAAGAGATCCAAAACTCTGGACTAACCCGGAAGAGTTTAACCCCGAGAGATTTATCAATAGTCCTGTGGATTATAGGGGACAACATTTCGAGCTCTTACCGTTTGGGTCTGGACGAAGGATATGTCCCGGGATATCGATGGGTATGGCTACTGTAGAATTGGGACTCTTGAACTTACTTTACTTCTTCGACTGGAAGTTGCCTGATGGGATGACACATAAAGATATCGATACTGAAGAAGTTGGCACTCTTACAATCGTCAAGAAAGTACCACTAAAACTTCTTCCAGTTCGATTTCAGTGATCAAACCAAACTCCAAACTTTGAAGATGTTTTGAATAAAAATACTATGCAAAGTATGTAACCCTAGCTTCTCTAATGTATGTGAAGTACGTTTTCCAGTAAAATACTAAGTTAAAATTTCATATCTTTACTAAAACATGTACTGTGTTTCCTGTGTTTCATATCTTTGGAAAATAATTATAAATAAATTTTTCTAGACATCTTTCTTCTTTAATAATAGTATTCGTATTTTTTTAATTTAAAATACATTAGCTAATGAAAATATACATAAAAACTTTAAAATCTATCTATTTGAAACAATATTAATAAAACATGGATTAGTTAGGAACAGAAGAGATATCAACTTTGTATCGTAGATGTTCCTTAATCCTTATATTCATATTCATATTTTCACATGTCAAATTTAATTTCCAGATGTTGAAAACATGTCAAATTTCTTAACCAGATGACGAAGGTTTCACCATTATTAAGATGTAAGCGGTGTGAGGGATGACTTTGTATTTTCCCGCTTTGAACTATTAATACATCAAAACAGAGCATTATTAATTTTCTTCAATTTACACCAACAGAAAAAAAAAATGGCAATCTCTTTGCTCTGTCTTTTTCTCATCACCTTCGTTTCGTTAACCATTGTTGGCTGCAAGATCAAACGCTCTATATGGAATCTTCCCCCAAGCCCTCCTAAGTTACCGGTCATCGGAAACTTACACCAAGTTGGAGAATTGCCTCACAGGTCATTTCGACGTCTAGCCGAAAGAACCGGACATGTTATGCTTCTTCACTTAGGGTTTGTCCCTGTAACTGTTATCTCATCGAGAGAAGCAGCTGAAGAAGTTCTTAGAACTCATGACCTAGACTGTTGCAGCAGGCCTAACCTTGTGGGGTCTAGGCTAATCTCTCGGGGTTTTAAAGATCTCAATTTTACTCCATATGGTGAAGAGTGGAAGGAGCGACGTAGGTTCTTGGTTGGTGAGCTTTTCTGTTCTAAAAAGCTTCAGTCTTTTATATATATCAAAGAAGTAGAATGTAACTTTCTGGTCAAGAAACTGTCGGAATCAGCAGTGGATCAATCTCCAGTCGATTTGAGCAAAACCCTTTTCTGGCTAGCTGCGAGTATCCTGTTTAGAGTTGCTTTTGGACAGAGTTTCCACGAGAGTGAGTTTACCGATACAGACAAGATCGATGAACTTGTATTTGAAACCGAGACAGCTCAAGGTAGTTTCACTTGCTCTGATTTCTTCCCTATCGCCGGACTTGGATGGCTTGTTGACTGGATTTCCGGACAACACAAGAGGCTCAACGATGTTTTCCTCAAGCTCGATGCTCTGTTACAGCATGTGATTGATGATCATTCAAACCCTGGAAGATCGAAAGATCACAAAGATATTGTCGATGTGATGTTGGATGTGATGCATAAACAAGGCAAAGATGATTCTTTGAGGCTCACAATAGATCATATTAAGGGGCTTCTCACGGTAATTAATGTTTCAACACATTTGTATAATTGTATTGAAATGGAATATGAATTTACTTAACTTGTTTTTCGGGTGCTTGGTAGAATATAATAATCGCAGGGATAGACACAGGAGCTCTGACCATGATATGGACAATGACAGAGCTCGCTAGAAACCCCGAAATAATGAAGAAAGTTCAAGGCGAGATCCGAGATCGCCTTGGCAACAATAGGGAGAGAATTACCAAAGAAGATCTTGATAAAGTTCCTTTCTTGAACTTGGTGATCAAGGAAACATTCAGATTACACCCAGTAGCTCCTCTTTTGCTCCCACGGGAAACAATGGCTCACGTCAAGGTTCAAGGCTATGATATTCCTCCCAAGAGACGGATCTTGGTCAACGCTTGGGCGATAGGAAGAGATCCTAAACTATGGACTGACCCGGAAGAGTTTAAGCCCGAGAGGTTTATCGATAGCCCTGTGGACTATAGAGGACAACATTTTGAGCTCTTACCGTTCGGGTCTGGACGAAGGATATGTCCCGGGATGGCGATGGGGATGGCTACTCTGGAATTGGGACTCTTGAACTTACTTTACTTCTTCGATTGGAAGTTGCCTGATGGGATGTCACATAAAGATATCGATACTGAAGAAGCTGGTACTCTTACAGTCGTTAAGAAAGTACATCTAAAGCTTGTTCCAGTTCGAGTTCCATGATCAGACCAAACTCCAAGCTTTGAAGATGTTTGAATAAAAATATTATGCAAATCAAATCAAGTAAGCTTAGGTATGACGTATATTTTGAATAAATAATTATGATTGATTTGAAACGTATTATTAGGTTGAATAGTAGTCGATGTTATAACTTGATGTGATTTGCATACAAATTATGTGGTTTAACCTGTAGAATGATGTAGTAATATTGTTGTAGAAACACGAGTTATAAGTCTAAGCAAAACAATTATATTTTCTCGTTTGGAAGAAGAGACATTCCCAAAGAAAATAGATTATAGAAGTTCACTTCTGATCCACAACAACTAGGACTCAGACGCAAATTTCGCGGTTATAGAAAACATAATATTTTCATGTCCTTGGAAAATAGTTGTAAAATTCAACATGCAACAAATACACTCTCTTACTGTTTCTAAACTGAAAATGAAAAATGCACTTGATCGCAAATGTCGACACCACTCTATGGGTCGGGCTCTCATCAACCCGATTCTCATCCGGGTTATTTGATCAAACTTATCCCTGCCATGGTTTCAGTTATCCAATGTGATTTTGTCGATATAGAAAAAGTTGAAGAGCTTGTACTTGTATTAATCTCTTATGGATCATGAAAAGAGAGTTTTAGAAGTATGTGTCTTCTATTTGCAACAAAAACTAGCAAATATAGATGACACGAAGTCATATTTTGTCTTGGTCTCGTCACTTCACAAGCTAAATCTTCCATCTTAAAACCACAAATACTTTTAACAAGGTGCACCAGTAAACCTACACGACTTTTGTTCTAATAAAAACTTTGTTCTAACACTTATTTTATGCCTTATCATTAAGTGTAGATGTTCCTAATCTCTCTTGAATATTTCAACTGTTTCATACAAATTGAGCAATCATCGGTAAAGTCTAAAATCTACCGAATGTTTTATTTAAACTATGATTAAAATGTAAGCGGTGTGAGTGATGTGCTTATCTTTTTTCCTTCACTGACCAATGGATTTGCCGCTTTGAACTACTAATATACCAAAACAGAGCATTATGAATTTAAACCTAAAGAAGAAGAAATGGCAATCTCTTTACTCTGTCTTTTTCTCATCACCTTAGTTTCGTTAATCTTTGTCGTCAAGAAGATCAAACACTCTAAATGGGATCTTCCTCCAAGCCCTCCTACGTTTCCGGTTATCGGAAACTTACACCAAGTTGGAGAATTGCCTCACAGGTCATTTCAACGTCTAGCCGAAAGAACCGGGCATGTTATGCTTCTTCACTTTGGGTTTGTCCCTGTAACTGTAATCTCATCGAGGGAAGCAGCTGAAGAAGTTCTTAGAACTCATGACCTAAAGTGTTGCACCAGGCCTAAACTTGTCGGGTCGAGGCTAATCTCTCGGGGTTTTAAAGATATCAGTTTTACTCCATACGGTGAAGAGTGGAGAGAGCGGCGTAAGTTCTTGGTGCGCGAGCTTTTCTGTTTCAAAAAGGTTCAGTATTTTGGGTATATCGTAGAAGAAGAATGTAACTTGCTGGTCAAGAAACTGACGGAATCAGCCGTAGGTCGGCCTCCGGTTGATTTGAGTAAATCCCTTTTCTGGCTAGCTGCGAGTATCCTGTTTAGAATTGCTTTTGGACAGAGTTTCCACGACAACAAGTTTATCGATGAAGACAAGATCGATGAACTTATATTTGAAACCGAGACAGCTCAGGCTAGTTTCACTTGCTCTGATTTCTTCCCTATCGCCGGCCTTGGATGGCTCGCTGACTGGATTTCCGGGAAACACAGGTGGCTCAACAATGTCTTCTTCAAGCTCGATGCTCTGTTTCAACGTGTGATTGATGATCATTCAGATCCTGGAAGATGGAAAGATCACAAAGATATCGTCGATGTAATGTTGGATGTGATGCATAAACAAGGCAAAGATGATTCTTTGAGGCTCACAATAGATCATATTAAGGGGTTTCTCACGGTATCAAAACTTGTTTCACACGTTTGTATTAAAATGGAATCTGAATTGATTTAACATAGTTTCCGGGTGTTTTGTAGAATATAATAATCGCAGGGATAGACACAGGAGCTCTTACCATGATATGGGCAATGACAGAGCTCGCAAGAAACCCCGAACTAATGAAGAACGTTCAAGGCGAGATTAGAGACAGCTTTGGCAACAATAAGGAGAGAATCACCAAAGAAGATCTAAATAAAGTTCCTTTCTTAAACATGGTGATCAAGGAAACATTCAGATTACACCCAGTAGCTCCTCTTCTGCTCCCAAGGGAAACAATGACTCACATCAAGGTTCAAGGCTATGATATTCCTCCAAAGAGACGGATCTTAGTCAACACTTGGGCGATAGGAAGAGATCCTACACTCTGGATAAATCCGGAAGAGTTTAACCCCGAGAGGTTTATCAACAACCCTGTAGATTATAGAGGACAACATTTCGAGCTCTTACCGTTCGGGTCTGGTCGAAGGATATGTCCCGGGATGGGGTTGGGGATCACTATAGTGGAATTGGGACTCTTGAACTTACTATACTTCTTCGATTGGAGAGCACCTGATGGGATGACACATAAAGACATCGATACAGAAGAAGCTGGTATACTTACAGTAGTCAAGAAAGTACCTCTCAAACTTGTCCCAGTTCGAGTTCAGTGATTGCACCAAACTCCAGTTCCAGACTTTTTACAAGTTTTGAATAAACTTTCTCTGTACATATGGAAACGTATAATGCGAGTATATATGTATGTAAGATGATGTTAGAAAGAACATGATCCTGCTTTGCTATGAATAGAAAAGTTTCCATGGCAAAGGAAATAGTTGATAAAGCTGTATATAGAGAGTCTCATGATGGCTCTTTGATATGCCTCTATAAATTCAAGTTTGTGCATGGGTAAGAGAAGCAACAATGGTTTCATCATCTTTTCAAAAACGGTTTAGACAATTCTGTGATATGCAATGATTAGGAGATTGTGTAAGAATTAAGATGAAACAACAAAAAGAGAGATATGTAACCTAACGGTGGAGACATCTTATGAAAACATTGGTCTTGAAGACTAAGCTAAAAATAAAACCTGTTTATTTCACCGCCGCCGTCGAAACATTCAAGCGGCTTACGGCGGAGAGAGAAGAGTTCCGATGGGACGAGAGGAAAAGAGATCGACGCGGCGTCACCAAAAGTCCAAAACAACAAATTAGCTAGAGAGAAATTGCAAGATCAACCTTGATCTAAAAGAAATTGCAAAATAAACATGTTGTTTTTAAAAACTACCAATTTAATCCTCCATTCCCAAATTAAAATGTAATTTTTTTCTTATTAACTTACACAACTAATTAATTACGCTGCTGAAATTTCTTAATATTAGATTGTTAGAACATAATTATATATTTCTAGCCAATAAATTTTTGAGGCAGAAAAATGATTTATCATGTAGAACATGTATTAATTTATCATGTCCAGATGACGTGAACCAATCAAATATGGTATTCTATATTTTTTTAAAAAAAATTCTTGAATAAAAACTATATTCAATTACTTGAATCGAATAACTTATGTGCATCTTTAAAATTTTCAATCATGACATATACAAAAATATGTTTTTTTTTTCTACATATGATGAGATATTCAATCATTCTAGGATGAAAAAACTAAAAATGATTATCTCAAAGTCACGTAAAATTTTGAAGAAAAAAAGGAATGCAAAAGGGAGAGAAAGCCACGTAAGGAGACATGTCTCAAAGTCTCACAAGTGGTGTTTTTGTCCTAACACATCACAATGTATCATTTTGTCCCAATATGTGTTAGTTGACTAATTAATGCACTATTCTAAGATTTTTTCACCCAATTTCTCAAAATTCAATAGACAGGTGAAGTTTCCAAAGTCAAATTTCCGTTGATATCCACATCTTCCAGACGTACCAATAAAAGAGATTTTAACTCATACTATCCCTGTCTTATAGAAATGGAAAAGAAAAAAAAAGTTACTAGTAATCATCCTCTTGCTTTTGCACGATAGTCGATAGAATATCAATCTGGTTTTCAGTTTGGTTGTGAATAGTCTATTAATCTCCACATGTGAGTCAATGACTTGGATCCAATATAACTACTGAGCTAACTTTTATTACAAGAGTTATTATAGCGTTGACGTCATTGTTAGGTCATTAACATAAAGCGAATCCGTAAAGTTAATAACTTTATCTCATGATTCCAATCATGTTTTCCTCCCAAATCACGAAACAGCTTATTAGTCTAGCGGGGTGTATTCAATCTTACATTTTGAATGATTTGAGTTATTTTGAGTTTTTATATGATTTTAAAGAATTTAGGTGAATTTAAGAAAGTTGTTATGATTTATTGTTAAATCATCTCAAATTCCACCTAAAACCATGAGATTTAAAATTCTGTATTTTTAACTAAAGAAATCCACTAAAAGGGTGTATTAAATATTATATTTTAAGTGATTTGATTTATTTTAAGTTTTTATATGATTTTGAAGAATTTGGGTAAATTTAAGAAAGTTGTTATGATTTATTGTAAAATCCTCTCAAATTCTACCAAAAACCATGAAATTTACAATTCTGTATTTTTAACTAAAGGAATCCACTAAAATTCACTTAAGTCTCTTAAAGTCACTAAAAATCCAATCTTTAAAATATTTTCAATAAAAGGGGATTTTTAAGTAGATTTTAGAATCACTACTTCAATAACATTAGATTTCATGAGACTTTTAAAAATCCATTATTGAATAACATAGGATTTGTTATTTTAACACAAATCACTTGACGTGTTTGATTGAATACACCACCCTAAAATTCACTTAAGTCACTAAAAATTCAGTCATTAAAATGTTTTCAATAACTGGGAATTTTTAAGTAGATTTTAGAATCACTAGTTCAATAACATAAGATTTCATGAAACTTTTAAAAAGCTATGATTGAGTAACATAGGATTTGTTATTTTAACACAAATCACTTAAAATATTTGATTGAATACACCCCTAAGTACCAGAAATGATTTCAACTTCACTTCTAAATCATTTCTCTATATATATAAGTCTCTTCGAAATGATTCACCAACACCAAACAAAAATAACCAAAAAGAAAACAAAACCCCAAAAAATTCTAAATACATTTAACATGAAGACAACAAAAGAGCTAAGACGCATGTTTTGCTTTATCATCTTCTTCTCATTCTTCTCCTTCATCACAAAGAACATGGCATATCCTCTCTCTACAAACTCTCGTTGGATCATCGACGAAAAAGGGCAAAGAGTGAAGCTGGCGTGTGTGAATTGGCCATCACATTTGCAGCCTGTGGTGGCGGAAGGGCTGAGCAAGCAGAGTGTAGATGACTTGGCCAAGAAGATAATGGCAATGGGTTTCAACTGTGTTAGGTTTACTTGGCCACTTGATCTAGCTACAAATGAGACGTTGGCTAATAATGTTACTGTGAGACAATCTTTTCAAAGTCTTGGTCTTAATGATGACATTTCTGGTTTCGAAACAAAGAACCCATCCATGATTGATCTTCCCCTCATTGAAGCTTACAAGGTATGATAGTATTCAATTTATTGGATCTCTTTCATTGGCATAAAATAAAAGAATTACAAAAACTTTTTATTTCGGTTGAAAATTTAATAAATCTAATATAAATTTATGCTTATTATTATGGTTTTAAGTTATAAATTATATATTCTTTCAAACCTCGTATTCATGTAAATTTTAGATATTAAAACATATTAGTTTGTTAAATAATGTTGTTATATAACAATCACTATTTTTTTACTGTTGTTGTCAATTTTATTTTATTTTATTTTTTTAAAGTTAATTTGTCAAGATTTTACATTGGTGGTATACTAGCTAATTGATTTACCAACAATCTCATAGTATTGTTCTATCAGTAAAGGTAAATCTATTGGTTCGGACTTCGGATATCCGTCCGAAAATTTTAGAATAGCTTTATTTAGTTCATAATATACAAAAATAATTTATAAAGATGGATTTGTCAAAAAGAAATTACATAGATGTGGATCCAAATACTTTAAAACAATAGTTCAAAACCGAAATTTCATATATCATGTAGTTTTTTACCCTAAGTCACTCATCTCCTTTGAAAACAAAACTTACTTTTTTTGTTTTTCTTTCGTTTTTGCAGAAGGTGGTAGCTAAGTTGGGAAACAATAATGTGATGGTGATATTAGACAACCACGTGACCAAGCCAGGGTGGTGTTGTGGCTACAACGACGGCAACGGTTTCTTTGGTGACACTTTCTTTGACCCTACTACGTGGATCGCCGGTCTGACCAAGATAGCCATGACTTTCAAAGGTGCCACTAATGTCGTTGGCATGAGCCTCAGAAACGAACTTAGAGGACCAAAACAAAACGTCGATGATTGGTTCAAGTACGTATATTTGTATAACCTATTCGGATCCTTTTTCTCTCTGAGTTTATCTTCTATATAATTGGTTTAATGAAATTGAATTGCATTAAACATTTAACGGTTACATAGAAAGAAAGAAAAATATAAACTAGTGGCCATCTCTTGCACGTATTGCTTTGAACTTTAAGTGCCTTTTTTCATGTTTGCCCCATTCGCTGCATGTGTACCGTGTACGTGTAAGAGATCGCTATTCTGTAATGTTAAAATCAGTATTTTGTTTTTTACCTTCAGTGGCATACGTTACATTAAAAGTTCCTTTTTAACGAAAAAAGTTTAGAACACTAAGAAGAAAATAAATGGACATTTTTAAAGTATTTTTATCAAAAAAAAAAAAGATAATAGTTGAGTGACATATAAGGATTAAAGACTTTACTTACGTACGGTTTCACGGAAAATAAAATGTATCAATCAAATAAGAAATTTCATATTTTTCCTTGTTTTTTTTTTGTTTTTCCTAGAGCCAATATTATTAAGTGGCACATAATTTTTTTATGCTAGAAGCCTATAGAAGACTAGAACCACAGTAAACGATCAAAATTCTTAATATTATAGCAACAGTCTATACCAGCCCCCAATGATTACTTACGTCGTCTAACC
>Ga0041059_1003459_pt1 | contig 10794 bp, 8 predicted proteins | sample AraColnosormetaG_FD_56232 | JGI IMG/M metagenome (GOLD analysis project Ga0041059, IMG submission 56232) | Arabidopsis roots microbial communities from North Carolina, USA - Col MF nosort | ecosystem: Host-associated > Plants > Roots > Unclassified | place: USA: North Carolina | collected 2013-09-02 | reverse complement strand
TTCGTTTTTTAATTAAATTTAATTAATTAAATTAGTATTTGACTTTTTAATCCTTAAAGAGATAAATTAATTTACTCTTTAAAATTTTATTTCTAATGGCAAACCTATGTAATTACTTACAAAAATTAAGGTTACATTTAAAATGTACTTCCCAAATAATATAGTAGGATATTTTCCAAATTTTCTAATTGAAGTATTTTTTTAGTGATGTATTACAAAAACAAAATGAAATTTAACTCAAGCAGTATAATTTTTAAATAGCCTTTTATTTCATGTGATTCCAACGGTAGCTAAGGGGAACACTCTTCGGATAATGTGTAGAGATAATATAAGAAACGAAAAGCATACTCATCATTCGCAGCAATCGGGACTTTTATACATAACTATATATTCAAACCGAAATAACCTTGTATGGAATATAACCACTGGAATAACCAGCTCACTTATCGACTTCAGTGTCTTCTGAAATTTGAACATCACACCCACCTGGAAACATAAGCATAAAGCTTCGAATTATTGTTGTCCCTGACTTCATAGACCACCTGCATGCAAAACATATGTAAGTAAGAAGAACTTTGAATGTAGTAAAAAAAAAGACTAGAGTAAATCACAAGTCACAAGGTGATATCGATTTATAAATTTGAGAACCTGTATCTAAACAAATGATGGATAAAAACGGCCATCTGCATCTTAGCAAACTCAGCCCCTACACAAAGTCTACGACCTGCACCGAAGGGAATGAAAGTCTTGGAGACGATCGCGCCCAAATCCTTTCCCTGAAATTTTATTTAATCAAAAGTTTATAAGACATCCTATAGCTTTGATTAGTGTAATTGGAGTGAATAAGTAAAAGGATGAATATGAAATTATAGTCACCTCCCAGCGCCATGGATTAAATGCGTAAGGGTCTTCGTATTTTTCTGAATTGAAATGGATATGAGGATATCCCATAAAGGTCCAACCAGCTGGAATTGTATAATCACCAACTTGGAAATCATGTTCAAGTACTCTAAGAACTGTTGGTGCTGTGCTTATGATTCTAAGCGACTCATTGATAACCTGAACCATATTTGTATTAAAAACTATATATGTCAACATTTATAATAAGGAATGAGTTCTCTTTTTGTTTATATATATCATTTTGGATAGATACTAACCATCTGAGTGAAATGCATTGATTTGTAGTCTTCCCATGTTAGGCCGCCTTCCTTCTCTGCCTTACCCCGAACAATTTCTTCATGTTCTCTTTGTAACTCTTGCTTGACTTTAGGGTGGTCGCTTATAAACTTTACTGTAGCCGCAAGAATCCTTGGTGTTGTTTCATTAGCAACCAAAAAGAAGGTATATATGTACTCGACCGCATTCTCTACGCTCATCGTTTCTCCTTCTCCTTCCATTTCTCCAAATATGATGTTGAAGAACTCCCCTAACTCCTCTCCTGATGCTCTCTTCGTCAACACTGTCTTCCTTAGTAACTTCATCATCCTCTTTCTTGCCTGCCACGAAATATCAGCCTCAGTGTATTGCACAAAAAGCCTACTCTTATATAAATGATACTATATTTAGGTTACAGAAAACCCACACCTTCATCATTTTATAGACACCTGTCCCAGGAAGGTTGAGAAAGAATCTAAACCAGCCACTCTGAAAATATCTCCAGCAGAGGGCGAGTTCTTTCGCCGCCTCTGGTTCCATCTCGCCCATAACTTTCTTCGCAAGGCATCCAATTAAAATCTGTAACGTTTGATTATAAATATACTTTTAAGATGATCCAATATCCAAGGTTCTTTATCTAGTTGATTGTAACATTATATTGCCAAGAGGTAAATTAAAGAGAACACGAAACGTATGACTTTTATTTTATATACCTTGCTTGATGTTTCCTTTACGTCAAGGTAGCCGTTCCTAGCTCCTTCCTCCATGTACGTGCGAGCCAAGAGATCCACGTCTTCAATCATCCTTGATTTTAAACCTTGTGGACCCAACAACTGGAACGTCAAGTTCCGAACATGTTTATGGGACTCCTTGCTCTGCAAAAACAAGTTGTTCTCCCCAAATAGTCGTATTACGCTCTTCGTGACACCAGGGACGGAATTTGCCTTCGCCATCTCGAGATTCAATTCCATATCCATTGAGATTATAGCTTTGTCTCCAAATAAGCTTGTCCGAAAAACTGGTCCATGTCTATTAAAAAATATGACAATTGACAAAGGAAAGACAACGTAATTAATAAAAAATAATTTAAACATACATGACAAATGAATGCTAGAGAAATCAGCAAAAAACCTAAGGACTCTGTCTTTGATGAATGTTGAAAATTGAAGAGCGTCATGAGGCTTAAAGAACTCAAAAGTCTCTCCAATGAACGGAAAGCCCATAGACCCTGGAGGTAGTTTTCCATTAGTTTTTGGATTTCTCCACTGATAGACCCAATGAAATATCTTCACTAAAAAGAGTGAAACCATCACAGTCAATAACTCATGAAATTCTACCATTTTAATTTTTTTCAACAACTTTGAAGTTGTGTGTTTAAGGGGTATACATGGTTCTACGAAGAAGGCATTCTATTTATACTAGTGAATATGTGTGTTAGTCTTAGGGGTGTTCTCTCTAAAATATTTCATATATGGGTAATTATTTATTTAAGAAAAATACAGTTGTCTTTATGTTTAAAAGAGGCAACTAATTGAAGCAAGTTGTAAAACAGTTATAAATTTATGATGTCAACTCAGTCAATACTATCGCCGCAGTATTTTACAAACAACTAGATATAAACACGTGAGAGCATATACATTGGTTTAGAACCCTTCATAGATATAACATTAAAATATCAATGATTTTTTTCTATATAATTTAGTCATTTACTTAAATTTAATTAAAAATAAAATATGAACCAACTAAAAGAAGACTAAAACAAGACTAAGAACATTATTATCGGTAGTATCTTAGGTTAATCTTAGCTTAGTTTTGAATAAGAATTTGGTTAAAAGATTAAACTTTTAGCAATATGTAATTGTGAGATCTTAACTTGGAGTTTTAATAAAAAAAAAATATTTAAAAATACAAAAACTTTAATTTTGAAAACCTTAATAATTATTACAACTTATAAAATTTAAAACATACATGAAATAAAAGTTTAAACAAACATGACGTAAACATAAACGAAAACGATTAATTACACTATTGATTCTTGCCAAAACATTTTCATATATGCTTGAGCAAATCAAATTTTAATTGTTGATGCGCACGTCGATCACAAAGTCGAGTTCTATGTTGAAACTGGTTAACGGTCATATAGTTCAAGTTTGCTATTTAAAAATTGTGTGAGTTCGAATTGATTAATTCAAAAAGTCATAGGGATTGAGAAAAGCCACATGAAAATAGTTGGGATTGATTTTGGTCGTTTTTCCTTACTTTCACGACCGTTTTAGAATTCTCATATTGGTTTCTGGTTAGGGAATTAAAATCAAGGCTTCTTACGATGATGTCGTACCAAGATGGCTACCGTTCAATCGCAACAAGAAGCCGATTCCATCAATTCGTAACCTTCAATAGTAAGAACTCACGATCTATACAATGGGCTGTTTTTTTTTGCGTTTGTGAAATAAGTAGGAGATGAGGATTGGGATTTGACTGAGTAGAAGATGTTTCAGTTTGGTACAGATTCCTTTAACTGGGGATAGCCTCCACGTCTCGACCTACAGATTAGACCGACACACTTCTTCGATATCATCTATGAGGTTAGAACTTTTTCCCACTCGCATAATCTTGGTAAATAAGAAGAATTGCTCCATTGTTTTTCACCATCCAGAAAATTAAACAGAAGGCATTTCCGTTCCATATAGGAAAATTTATCTATAACTTATTTACCATTTATGTCTTTAATATCTAGATAGTAAATTGTGGTATAATGGTATTAACATGTGCCTGTGAGCCTTTGGTATCATTTTTAGTCAACAACATGAAAAGACCACCACTGCCGTGGCAGATGAAGATGTAGATGTATATCTCATTGAACAAAGTAATATTTGCAACATTGTCGCTGACGATAGCTCATGGATTGTAGATCTGGTGATTCTTTTCATGTTACCCCTCATGGAAGTTTCTTCACAACTTACCAAATTAGTGGTGAATTATGGCAAATCAGGGAAGAAGCAAGATTGTTGGAAAGAGGGATATCATTCTTACATCAAACACATGGTGTAAGCAAGTTTTGTTAGATGGGGTTTAGGCTTAGGCGTTTTATTTTTTATATGGTTCAAACTTATTATGTGCAAGTCTTGACATTTAGGGTTGAGGAATCACGTGGCTATTTGGACTTAGGGATTTAGCCTGAATCCTTTATCAAAAAAGATTTGCGGGAACAATACAACAAGATGTGCAGCGTTTCTATGGTCAAAATTGAGTACTCTAAGGCAAGGGAATGTAGAGAAGCTTGTGGGAGGACTCCAAGTGTTGTTCATATCGAGATAACATCCAGGATATAAAAATTTATAATTATGCTAAAAAAAAGTTTGCATATACATTAAATTCAAAGAAAAGAAAAAAATTTGCGGGAACTCCTCCGAAAAGTCTGCTAACCACTGGATTATCTGGCTTGACGCCTTGACCTGGAGACCCATCCAATAGAATATGAAAAAGTTAGAAAATCACAATCATTGATTTTAAACAGACGCAATTGAGAATGAAGAGAAAATGGTATGCAGAACTACTATGTTACTAGCGTGGCTAACGGATCAACTATTTTTTATCATTGGAGCATCTCCATCAAAAGTATCTAAGCTAGATACATTTGATAAAATAATATTAAAAAAAATAGGAAAAGTCGGAGAAAGAAGGACGACGTGCAATGCGAACATGCACGTTATTAGATACATATTTCTAATGATAGTTGCATAGTTTTTTTTTTTTTGGTAGGAATGATAGTTGCATAGTTTGGTTCTATTATTACGCGACTCTAAGCTATTGGCAATTTAAAAATTGTTAAATATTGCGACCATATTATTTTAAATAGACCTCCCTACCCAAATTTGTTTTTATTATTTAAAAAAGACCTTCACAAAAAAGTATAAATTTGTTTTTTATATATATTACATGAGTTAACGGTGGAGAAAAAATAGACAGCCACATCTATACAAATCATACAAGTAGATATATATATATATATTATTATTATTATTATTATTATTATTTTTTAAATCATACAAGTATACAACACAAACTTTTAAATGTCCATATCATTTGTACCATTAAACTTTTAAATCATACAAGTTTATGACAAAATCAAGTTTTGTACCATTCAAACTTTTAAACTTTTAAATCATACAAGTATACAACACAAACTTTTAATGACAAAATTTTAATCGGAGAACCCGAGTTGTACCATTAGACAGACTAACTTTCAGTTTAATGTCCATATCATTTGCTCAATTATGTGTTTGATTCCACCAAGTCATCTATGATTGATTTACCTCTAAACTCTAGATAGCAAAGTGTGGTATTCACTTTTTACCGTGAGTCTGTGATATCATCTTTTGTCAACAAAATGCAGCGGCCCGGATATTTTATTCGAGATGGACTTGCGCAAAACTCTTGCCAATAGACGTCACGTGCTCACCCCCAAATTATTCGGTTTCACGTGGACACTGGAGCCATTATAAAGTTGGAAAATCTCATTCAATAATTTTAAGTGACGCCACCAGGACCGGTCATGAATGATGAAATAATCGGAAATCCATACGGAAAAGTAGAAACTTATTTTTTATAGTTATGAAAAGGTCTATGAGATAGTTAACAAAAAAAAAAAGGTGTTGAGATAACTTCTTCAAACGTGACTTTGACGCAACCCACGTTGATAAACGAAGTCAATGGAGAATGAAGAAAAAGGAAGTATTCCAGAAAGATTGCGGTGAAAATTTATAAGATTATTTTCAAAAACATTATTTTGCATGACAATTTTTTCCGAAAAAATAATTTTTAAATTTGTCATTTATAAAAACTAAAGATTTCAGAATTATTTTTTTCGTAAAAGACATACTTCAAAACGAAACTATATCCTAAAAGCCTAGAACCTAATAAATTCAAAATCATGTATTTTTTTTTGTGTTTTTATATTAAAAACTGACATTTTTAAAACTTTTTGACCAAATTGTGAAACTTATAAACACCCCTCAAATAATTCCCTTATTATGAAATAGTAATTGATTCATTTGAAAATGATCGTTACAAAACAACAACAAACAAAAAATATATATAACTGTATATTATATATTACACGATCTATTGATCAACCATATATATTTTATGACTTGAACGTCGACTCGACTATAGAGTTAACTCATAAAAGAAAAGAAAAATGAAGAATCGACTATATATAGAGAGCCATAACTATGTGAATCATACAAGTAGAACTTTTAATCTTTAAAGAAGAAAAACAAATGTCAGAAATTTATGTCTTAGCATTGTCTGTTGTATTCTCACTCATAGTAGTGAAACTCTGCCATTGGGTTTACCAGTGGAGTAACCCAAAATGTAAAGGAAAACTTCCTCCAGGATCGATGGGGTTTCCGATCATCGGAGAAACTTTCGAATTTATGACGCCATTTGACATCAGTCTAGTAGTTTCACCGTATCTGAAGAAGAGAATATCCAGGTTTCTTAACTTCTTAGTTTTTATTTTTGAGTTCCCTTATGCTGTTATTATACATGCACTGATCATGGTTAGAAGTACAAATAAACTGTTTCATATCTAATTTCTAATTTTAAAAGCATGATTTATTGTAATATCGTAACTTAAAATTTCTAATTTCATATGCCATCTAAATACTAAAAAAGCTTGATATGTTAGAGTCACTTGTTTTTTGATTAGCATTACGTTTGACTATGAAAATATTAATCAAATGTTTATTGAAAATTTGAAATGTCTAATTATTATTTCAGAATTAAAAATAATTGTCAGGATATTTGATTAATTTTCATTTCGATATATGACTTCAATCTAGCTAGAGGACAAAAAGTTTCAGAAAAAATATTATCTACGAACTTCTGTTTTTATTATAAATGATATGAGTATGTGTTTCAATAACATTGTATGGAACTTTAAATAATTATTTGTTATTTACAAGTAAACAAATCTGAATCAGATATGGTTCGAAAGTGTTTCGGACAAGTCTATTCGGGGCAAAAGTTATTGTCTCTATTGATCCCGACGTGAATATGGAGATAGCAAAGGCGAGTTCGCAGTTGCGTGCTACGGAGAGCGTAACGCGGATATTTGGAGAAAACAACCCGTTCCTCCAGAGCAAGGAGATTCATAAATATGTCCGGAACTTGACTTCCCGATTTGTTGGTCCCGAGGGTTTAAAAACAAGATTAATTCATGACATTGACAATTTGTTACGAAATGATGTTGAGAACGGAGCACGAAACGGTTCTTTCGACGTTAGAGAGGCAACAATCAAGGTTATAAATTAACTAAAATCTAAAACATATTTTCAATATTTTTATTTTTTGTTTTTGTCTCAACTGCATGATTAGATTATAATAAGATTTCATAGTTGGTGATCCACACCAGTTAAAAAAGAGTTTACAAAAAAAAACATCGATAAATATTAGACCAACGAAATGGGCTAAAGTGCTAAACTGTTAGCCTTGTACAGGATTTTAGTTCGTAATACAGTATATATATATGTACAAATTAAAAATCCGAATCAAAGTTCATTAGTTCATCACACAAGATGTGGTATATAAAGTTATATCACATTTTGTTTTGGTTTTCAAAAAATACCCCAAAACGAAACCTGAACCCTAAATATTAAACTTTACCTCCTAAAAACAATACTTTAAAATCTAATATAGTCAACACAAACCTAAAATTTTAAATTTTTGACTTGAAAAAAAATTCTTATGTTTATAGTATTTTTGAAACACCAAAAATGTTTGTGCTATTTTTGGAACATTATACTAATAGTGAAAGTTTTGCCAAAACAAAAAAAACTTGAAAATGTGGTTTTGAGGAATTTCTCTAAAAGCAAGAAGAATGAGCTGTAAACTTATGTTTTCTGCGAAATTATAAAATTTTATATGCTAATATAATTTTCTTACAGTAGTAATAGTTACATGCAACCATTCATCAAAAACCATCTAATATTAATGGTTTTAACAATATATGTTTTCCTAACGTTTTAATTTGAAGATGGTGGGTGAACTTATTGCAAAGAAAATAATGGGTGAAACGGAATCCGAGGCCGTAAAAGAACTCGGGTTATGCTGGAGTGCTTTCCGAACCAGTTGGTTTCAGTTTTCTTACAACATTCCTGGAACAACTGTTTATCGACTCGTGAAGGTGAGATTCATCTACGTGCTACTAAAATCTCATGTTATATGATTGCAACATAAATCACTGAGCATTTATATAGTGCATGTGATTTTTGGTAGGCTCGGAGGAAGGCTGCGAAGCTGCTAAAGGCCTTGATTCTGAAGAAGAAAGCATCAAAAGAAGGACTTGGCGATTTCTTAGATATAATATTTGATGAAATGGAAAAGGATGGGACCGCTTTAGATATAGACAAAGCCGTAAACTTAATATTCGTCTTCTTCATACTCTCCCAAGAGACAACTCCTGGTGTTCAAGGAGCGGTTGTGAAGCTTGTAGCAGACCACCCCAGCGTTATGGAAGAATTGCAGAGAGAGCACGAGGCGATTGTTCAAAATCGAGCTGATAAAGACACTGGAGTCACATGGGAAGAATACAAATCTATGACATTTACTCACATGGTAAGCTTTTGAGTTTATTACTCAATACACATGTTGAAGAAAAATAATAATTTAAATGGCCATCATGTTTTCAGGTTATCAAAGAGTCTCTTCGGTTTACTAGTACACAACCTACAGTGCACAGAATACCTGATCAGGACGTTCAGATTGGAGGTTGGTATATATTGTTAAACTACATATACTGTTTTATAGTTGTTATCGTTATAGATGTTATGATGAACCATTTTGTGGAGTTTAGTTCTGTTAGACACAATTTTTAGGATTTAAACTAGACCTATGACTCAGCCATAACCACCAGAAACAAAGGGCATGCTAGCTAGGGGTTTGTCGGGGTGACTCATCCCTCATCACATGTTTAGTCTAATACGGGTTGGGCAAGATCTAACCAAACTTTTTCCACCGTTCACCATAACACCTTATGACTGATTAGTGTATGTTTCCACACACTAACAGAAACATATGGAGTTTGCTCATGAGTCAGTGGTTTGGACAGATTATACATTACCTGCTGGGTGGCTATTTTTTGGCATCCCTCAAGTTCACTTTGATGAAGAAAAGTATGATGATCCACTTACCTTTAATCCATGGAGGTGGCAGGTAACTTTGATTAATCAAGAGTATTATAATACAAACATAAAGAATTAGGGTAAGTCTAAACGATTATTTGTGTGGATAATAATTTCAGGGAAAAGATATAAACAGTACGGTATCTAGGGAATACATGCCGTTTGGAGCTGGCGGGACTCATTGTGTAGGGTCAGAGTTTGCTAAGCTTATAATTGCAATCTTGCTGCATCATTTGTCCAGATTCAGGTTAATTAATTTAAACTAAGTGTTTATTAAACCAAATTGAAAAAATAGATTGTTACTTAAATGATGGGAATTATTTTTGTCAGGTGGTCATTGGATCCAAAAACAGAAGTACTTCGAAGGTATACACTTGTGTTCCCGGCTGGATGTGTAGTCCACATCTCCAAGGAATCGGAGTGATGATCATTGAATTTTGGTTTGGCATTACATTTCTTGTACAATAATTAACGATTATTGACTTTGGTCTGGCATTGCCAATACGATTGTTTTTATTTTATGTAACCTACTCGTAGGTTTGGTGTGTCTTTAATTTTTCTCTAATTTAATCCTTGTATATGTTTCTTTGTCCACGAATCTTTGTTTTTTTTTTATCAAGCATTTGTGTGATTTCTGTGGTTCTATCATTTTCTTGTCGGCTAATCTCAATTTTAGTTTAGTTACCAGAAAACTTTGAACAAATTATGGAGCACAAGTATCTGATTATATTATAGGATATCTTGACCTAGTCTGTTCAAACTATGGAGCACTCTGTTCAAAGGATTGGTTACTTTTTTTTTGCAGCTCAAGCTAGGTCTTTCCGGAAAATGTTGGATATTTTGGTAAATACAGTTGTTGAACTTGAGCCTCACGCTTTGAAGATGTTCAATAATGATGTCGATCAGAAGATGTTAGATCTACAATATAATGTAATGCACAAAAATTTTCAAAGAGATTGTAGCTAAGTTGGTTAATCTTGTGTCATTGACACCCCATAACCCAAGTTCAAACCTACCTCATGTAACTTTTTACACGGAGCAGAAAGTTATCGCGTTGGAGATGGTGCTCTTAGGCGTGTGAAATAGAGCAAGACAGTGACATCAGGAACAAACGTTAATGGACGGTGGATCTTCGAAGGTGGTCCAATTAACTAGTTTATATCAACTCTGGATTTGATACAAGTTTATTATATAACTAATGGGATAAGTAAACATAAAATGTAATGAACACAAACTGATTTACGTTGTTCGTGTACCAAGGTCTATATGAAAGGAAACCCGATTTTATTAAGAAACTAGAAAATATCTCACGCGTTGCGTGAGTTATATTAATATAGTAATGTATACAATATTATATAACTATATATATATATATATTACAATAAAATTTGATGTTTTGATATTTACATTAAAAACATTTATAGTAAATATTTATTATATCTTCCAAACATAA
>Ga0041059_1003458_pt1 | contig 10794 bp, 3 predicted proteins | sample AraColnosormetaG_FD_56232 | JGI IMG/M metagenome (GOLD analysis project Ga0041059, IMG submission 56232) | Arabidopsis roots microbial communities from North Carolina, USA - Col MF nosort | ecosystem: Host-associated > Plants > Roots > Unclassified | place: USA: North Carolina | collected 2013-09-02 | reverse complement strand
AGAGGGAAAAAAAAAAAAAGATTTCATCAATCTTGTAAGTTGTCAATTTGAGAAATCGGAAGAGCAAAAAAAAAAAAGGATAGCTTAATATACATATAAAATGAATTGTGAAAATGACTGAAAATCTTAGGGACAGAACTTTTAAGTCCACTTCATGTGTGATATAAGAGAGCACTCAGTATATGTAGGCTTATTGTATATAATACGTATTGTTGTTACCTCATGAAGCATGTTACTAAGTTTTGCTTTCTTCATCTGTATTTCTTGTCTCTCTGCCGTGCCTAGCTCCACCGGACGTTTCCCGGCTGCTTCTGCTCCGCCACCGGAACCTTCTCCTCCAGCGCCGGCCGATGATTCTCCGACAGGTTTATCATTTCCGCAACTACCCTTTTTCGATGAGAATAGTTGGGATTTAGCGTTCATGTCATCGGAATCAGCGTTGACTACTTCGTCAAGAAGCTCTTGTGCTGCCTTCAAGTACTTGGAGCTAACAAGATTAGCTATACCGTTTGTTACCCCCGATCCTGTAGAGCCAGACCCGACCCGGATATCTTCTCCATGTCCGGACCCGAATCCGACGTGAATAGGCTGGTGTTGTTGATGATGTTGCTGTTGCTGCTGCTGTTGAGACGAGAGGGTTAAAGAGAGGCCTTGCTGCGCGCGTGGCGTCTCACACGCGGCTTGCTGGTGAGTGGGATCCACTTGGTGGCTACCGTAGAGACTGTACTGCACGCGCGGAGGATAACCGTGAAGTACGGAGATGTTGTCGGCGGCTGTAATGGAAGCAGCTTCGTGACCTGAGAGTGGTATTCCGACGAACTGCTGGCTCGCGTTTGGCTGCGGCGCGTGGGAATCGAGGAAAACGAAACTACTGTTGTTGTTGTTTGTGTTTGTGTTTGTGTTGTTGTTGTTGCTATTGTTGCTGTTGTTGTTGTTGTTCGAGTCGTTGTCTTGTTGGGTGTACTGAACGTAAGTAGTTGGATTCATGAGGATCAACGTTTGAAGACCACCGTCGGATCCGGCAGAGATCTCCGGTGGGTTTCCGTGAAAGTAAGCAGCCATCTATGTATAATTAGTAGTTGTTACACACGAATGAAACGACGTCGTTTTCTTTGATTCTCTTTCAATTCTTGACCTTCTTTCACCAAGCTGATTGATATCATAGAAAAACAAACAAAAGTATGAAAAAGGAGCAAAAACAAAACCACTATAAGTTTAATATAGATCTGTATATATATACAGTTGAAGCGAAGAAAAAAAGAATCGTGATCACATCAAGAAGACGAAGAAGAAGGGATGAATTATGGATTATGAGAAAGAGAGATTGAAGGATATGGAAATTAAGACATAATCATGATTGAAAATAAAATAATAAAATAATAGAGTTAGAAATTGAAAGAAAAAATGAATATTATAAAAGATGAAGAACCTGGATTGATAGAGATCTGAGGATGCACGTGTTTCATGATCATCTCAAGCTGCAAAAGGAAAGTTACATTAGAGAATTTCTATCAAAGAGAAAGAGAGAGAGACAGACACACACACATACACACGAATATACACTTATATATATATATTTATATGCATACCTGTGTTTGTGGAGATGTGTGTGATTGCTATGTGAGTTTGGTCTCTGTGTCAGACTCAAAGATCTCTGCAACTCTTTTCTTGCTCAAAGGGGAAATATAAAATACATTTAAAAAGCTGAGAAATAATATATAACAAAATAAAAATGACTAATATATATTGAAAGAGAGAGAGGATAAAGAAAGGAGAGATAAAAGATACCCATCTTTTCCTTCACTCATTAATCTTCCCACAGTCCTTAGTACGCCACCATTTTTCATCACTTTCTTTCTATTTTATTTTATTTTAGTGTTGTGGTCGGTATATCTTATAACCAAAGTGGATTTTTTGTTAAATGGGACAATAACCAATGTTTAGGACATGAAATATTCACTAATGTAACTTAATTTTACATTCATATATTGATATATACTTGTATCCGCAAAACAATTTGTGTGTGTGTGTGTGTTTACGTTCACCACCAGCTAATATTACTTATCTTTTTAATTTAATATGCTAAATAGACATTCCAACCATGTTGGAATTTGTTTTCAAAATTGATATTAAACTCTACACTTAGATATAGCTTTATGTAATCATTTAAATTAGTGTACTCTAGAGCAATTGGTTCAACAGTTTTTTTAAATAGAAAAAGATTAATGAATAAATTAAGAAAAAGACATAGCATTCTTTCATACTGCATGTTCAAAAAACCTTTACTTCATGTTATTATCACTATATAGCATGGTGATAAATAAGTTACAAAGTACATATATATCATAGGGAGCTAAAATTCATAAAACTAAGTGAGAAAATGTGCATATAATTGTTTGTTGTTGAAATTCTAGTTTGACATCCAGTACAAGAGATAATATTAAATTCGAAATATTTCAACTTCATAGACATATGTATACATTATTTGGTAATATATATGTGATACGTATCTTATTATAAATTTAGAATTGGTATACTTGAAAAACAGAGGAACTTGTATGATATGACTTTGGCCTTTTCATGTATTGACCAGGTAATGAACCCACATATCATAACAACCAAACACCCTTTATTTAGTTATTTATAGACGATATAATTTCATAGATGAAGTAAATGTTATCACATCAAGACATAGTGATATGTATGTCGTGTCCAATTTAGAATCATATCATTTTCTTTTAAAACATTATATTTGTATTTATTTAATAAAAAGAAATCCCACACGCATCTCAATCCAAATCTTTCTTTATTGATATAACTACAATCCTGAACATAAAGTATTCTTCGGATTACTATTCTTGCAGACTTTTATCATCTAGCAAGTTCAGAGTGTACACTGAGGATGGCAACGAACTTTGAACTGATTATGATTTATAAGTAATAAAATTAGTAATGTTTACGTTACCAAGTTCTTTTCATTTTTTCTTTTTTCAACTGTTTTTTTCTTTAATTTCATTTCATTATTTTCCTCAGCAGATTAACTAAGATACTTTATTTACAAAGTTTTATATTACCACATACACATAAAAACTTAAAACGCATCAACACTTTATTCTAGAAAATGAATAGATTTCATTTTTGAAAGTCCTACCGTTAGTTTATATTTTTCTTCCAAACACTCAAATAGGTTAAGAGTATAATATTTTAAATATACATAATGGGATTAGAGAAATTGAAAACTTATACGGAAAAGTGAATTGTGTCAGAAGATCCAAACAGCACAAAAACGAGGAAACGTCTCCTTCTGCAGAAACCTAAAATATTTAATCACACAAAAATCTAAATTATTGAGAAAGAGAGGAGAGAGGAAGAAAGAAGATGATAACGATAATGATAATGAAGCATGATGGGGAAAGAGTGGGTCCCGTTAAATGTATATTTACTTTTATTTCTTTATTTCATATATTCTTTTAGTTTACCACGTATGTCTATTTTTAAAGGGTATTTGACTAAAAGTATTTTATTTAAAATATAATTAGAAATATAGTAGATAATTTTAGTTGATTAATTGCAAAGAGTGTTTAAGTTCATGAGAAAGTCTTTTTTAGTAACTTGTATTTATTTTATTTATACGATATAGATAATTATAATTTGTATGTAGAACAACAAAAACATATGTGGACAAATTTGCTTATCTTTTTGAATCGTTTACCGTCCACATAAACAAACTACCAGTTATGTAAAATAAATCATCCATAGCGCATAAAAACTGGTATCTTGTTATTTTTCAAAAGCATTTTTGAAACTAGTATGTTCATATTTATACATATCTTATTGTTGATCAAAACAATTGTAGGGTTGGCCTCATGTTTAATAGTCTCACTAAATTTCAAACAACAACACTCAGAAAAAATTGTAATACATTTATTGATGCGTGTTTTTTTAAATTCTAATAAGATGTAAATAGTATTTATTATAATTTTATTTGTTGCGTGAGTAAATATACATGTGGTGATTACCAAATTCCTATCAGTATTGATTTTTTATGGAAAATTTCCTATAAATTATTTTCGTAGAAAAATGAGAGAAAAACCATGTTTCCTACGATTTTGGACGTAGGAAAACGTTAATTTCTTTGTAGTTTGTTTCAAATATTTGTCATTTGTCATTTTTAGTCATTATAAATACTATATCCTAAAAATGGAATTAAAAAATCCCAAACATAATGTGCAAAATAATGCTTTTATATAAAAAACTTGTTTCTTATGTTTTTCTCATTGGAGTGAAATCTTTGATGGATTTCAGTTGTCGAGCTTCTAGTCTTGGTTAAACGAATGCAGTTTGTAGAGACCGTTACTTTGGTTATGCGTACGAGTGTTTTGACCCACTTTCCCAGGTTAGACACCAAACTAGCTAGATTTTGAGCGTGCAGTTGTTACATAACATACGTAATGTGGCTTGGTTTAAATTTTATCATCAATAAGCCAATATTCACGGTGTTATAGTGGTCATTACTATTCGTCGGGTGTGTATTAAATACTCCTAAAATAAGCCCATTTACGCATAATTAGTTTTACTCCAATATAAATTAATCTGGATTGTCTTCTCATTGCGATCGGGTTTGGCATGTTATATGCCTTTGACTAAGTACTGTTTTTTCTTTCTTTATGTCATACGAATTTGTAATATTCGCCATCAACTTGTGTTATTTTTTGTTCAAAAATAATGAAGAAAACTATTTTAGAGGAAGAAATCAAACAAATTAGTCAACAAAAATCTTCTAAATCTGTATTTTCTGAGTTTTCATAGTTTCAACAATTTCATCAGTTTACAATATGTTATTAGAACAACTAGTCGAACATTTCATGTTTTTTTCTGTGTGAAATTTCTGAGTTTTTTTTTTGTATGTGTGAGTTTTCATACATTTACTCCCCAAAACAATCATTAATTGGCTAATCTTTTCCAGTTATGCTATATTCTACATTAATTAATAACTATGTTCTCATTGTCAAATTATAAGTACAAATTATTATTTTGTTGTCTGATCATATGGAAACCAAAGTAAAAGCAAAAAAAGGGTGGAAAATTAGCTGTCAATTCTATACGAGCATTTGTTTTCATAGATTTATACTTAAAATTATGTCCCTACCATTTTAACGTTTCAAATAAGTATAAATTATTCGTCAGTGACTCAGTGCACAAAGTGTCTATCTAAATGAAGTGTGTTACTCATCTCTATTCAATTCAACTTCTGGTCATTATGTATAATTTATACATATCTCACCAATCTATTAATTAATTTTCTTTACTTGTTGTCATCGGCTGGAGGCTGGAACCATGCAGTTTGAATGAATGTAAGCATGCAAGATATATATGTAGTAATATTGAACGCTTCACTCCCTGAGTTTTTTTTCTTTTTCTTTTGCATCATCATAATAAATTTGTTTTTTTTCATCATAATAAATTTGTTAAAAAATTAAACAAAACAGAATTAAAAATTACCAAAATTTACAAGCGCAAATGGCATTGCCACTTCTATGGATTCTTTAAGCACTAGAGTTCAACATTAGAAATTTTTTTATGTTAACCATATTTGTCATATATGAATATTTACTTTTTATGGGCCAATAATGTAACTGAACAAAATGAGTTTATATCTATATAATTACTTGGTAAATCCATTCACATTAATGCCAAATATATATAATTTTAAATATAAATTTTAAGAAAATAATTGGCTTCATTTTCATTTACTTAATTTCAATATTTTCCACTCTCTTCTAAGTTTAACTAATTAACTCAAAACTATTATTGCAAAATTTCTTGTTTTCACTGTTTATTTGTCGTCATTTGCAAAAACTTTATGAGAGAATATAGTGATGTCTTGTTGTTACTTTTGCCACTATAGTGCTATAATTATCTCTTTGTCACGGACTCACAGGTTGTGAGAATTAACCACAGACCATCTATCACTAACTAAGACGTCTTTTTCTTAATCCAAATTTGCGATCAATTGTGATACAATAACGATGCGTCTCTTAGCCACCAAATCAATTAGCTAAATATAATATGTCGCATATTGAGACAAGTATATATAAACGAATTGCGCCAAGTTTTGAAGAGTGTATATTCAACTAGAATTTTACGTTGATACCAGCAATTAAACAGTTAAAATCTTGTGCCTAAATCCATAACTAGCCATTTGCGAAAAGTACTTGATGAATGAATAGAATTTGAAAATGTTTGCAACGGATTATCTTTGCGGTCAAAGAGAAATTGTCAAAATAATTTTCAAAACTTGGCCATTTGCGAAAAGTTTCTTTTATTACCAACTATACCAAAATAAATAAGACCAAGGTAATACATTACAGAGACTATTGCCACACAAAAAAACTACGCATATGTAGCTTTTCCTTTTGATCAACAATTTACGAAATCTTTTGTTTTTTTATATAAGTTTTATCCTTTAAATTTTGTAGGCGAATCAGAAAAATTGTACCGCAAGTGAAAGCTCATCCTCTGTGAAAGGAAATGCTTATTTCCCAAACTAAAGCTGTACAACCTTTTTAACGAAAAGGATGGTTTTATTCCAATCACTAAGACTCACGCTTCATATGCATTTGACTACTAAACGCACTATCATATTCATCCATATATACGTTAGCAAGTTAACTATAGTTTAGTGATATATATGACCAGTAATATTCTATTAGCTTTTGTGTTGTCAACAACACTTTTATAAATTAAAACCCGAGGTTATCAAACTAATCCGAAGAAGACAGAGATACGTACAAAAAATAAACCAATATCTATAATTCTTCAAAACTGTGCGAAACAATCGGTCTTAACATTTTAAATCATAGGAAAAAATATGCAACTAATTAAAAGATATACTTTTATTGTTGTTTAATTATGGTCTCGAAACAATGACGGATCTGTGTGTCAGTTTTGTTGTTGTTGTTGCTGTGTCTGACTATGATTTAGTATTTTAGTCTGATTGTGTGACAGTAATTAGTCATTGTTTTAATCATTGATCATCTCCAATAAATTATTCAGTTTATGTACTTGTCATTATAGTGTTATATTTAGTTGTCTCTCAAAGTACTGCATAACTGTATAGTCACATCCAGTCATCCAGATATGTGAACGTATGATGTTTATGGCTGTGAATGGTAACTAAAACCGCACCCAAAACCGCATCGCAACAGTGTTGTAACAGTATCAAAATCTCTATATATACATATGTATCTATGTATTTTCATTACTATTTGAACCGCACCGCACTTCTCCCGTACCGCAAAACGTAGTCACTATTCGGAGCCTATATGTTAGACTGTTAGTACGTGATACTAAGTAACTTTTAATTAGACTGTTAGTACGTGATATTTAAAGTAACTTTTACAAATGTGAGAAAAACCATCAAGAATAAATCCAACCATTCGAAGATCCATGGGGAATTAACTCACCACATAGGAGTACTATCGTCTGATTTATGCTAAACCACAATTTAATCTGAAAATTAAATTTTAATTTTTCTTAATACAACCAATTAATTAAGTGACCAAAAAGTTGATTTGATTTTGAATTTTAATTAGACGAGTCAGTTTAACCTAATTGTCACACTTTAAGACTTTGGTTTGATGGGGTTGTTAAATAGATAATGTGTTATATCAATCAAGTAAATGACCTTTTAATGATACCTAAATAAACAATAATTGCACTCTTGGTTTTCTTTTTATGTGCTTTATATTAATATTTAAGAATAAACTACTATGTTATAGTTTTTTATTAAATGAGAAAATTTTGCCGCTAATAATAAATTAAAACTGTTGAAATTTGATTACAATGAAAATGTCGATAAACGTTGGTTGATATGATATTGATCTAGTTAAAAAACATTTAGAGGTTTAATCGAATAATTGTATAAAAAAGTATTTAAACCATTATAATTTGTTGTTTAACCTATTTTAATGTAGTTCGATATATACTTTTTGGATAATAATTCATGTGCACTAATAAAAAAATGATATCCTTCTAATAAATAGTTTTTGAAATAAAACCAACTTAAATGAATTAGACAAAAATAACTCCAACTTATCTCATGTTCTTATTAACCTAAACTTTTTCTAAATCAAGTGTTAAACTATGTTACAATTATATAAGGCGTTAGTCAAATTGCACTCCATTAAGAAATGTTAATGCTGCTTAATGTTAGCTCTAATCGGTCAAGCTAACATTAACTTGAGTCATTTGTTTGGTTAATGGGATAAATTGAGCTTCTTTTTGTCGTTTTTTAGTTTGTGTAAGTTATGCAGTCTCTCTTATAAAGCTATATTTATCGTTTAAGTGGAGTTGAAATAGTATGATCAGCAAGACTTTCGCAGCTCATTTAATTTCCTTGGAGAACATTCAAAATTTCATCACACAAAAGTAGTACTTATGAAATAAAAAACCTAACAGATTTATAACAACCACATAACCATCGATAACACATTTTCTCTTATCGATTTTAAAAATAACAAGTTTGCACCGAATATTTTATTTTATTTACTCCGCCCCCATTCGTGTATTGTTCCCACGTGCCAAACTCAAGAAAAAAACTCTCTCTAATGAAGAAAAAGAAAAGAAACTGTGGAGTTGACGCGTGTACAGTGTTACAGTCCCCACTCGTGTTGGCTCTTTCTCTGCCCTAATATTTCCAAAAAACTTTTTTTTTCTTAATTGTGTTTTTTTTAAAACGAAGAAGATTCGTCTTCGAGCTGTGAACCCCACATTCCAATCAACCAAAAAAAAAAACTCGTCTTTATAGGGGCCGTGTAGTCCACAAATAGCGAGGTCCCACGTGTCCCCCATAAGTCAAGAAAGCAGCCAATCCTATAATTGTTACAATTTTCCACGACTCTCTCTCTCTCTCTCTCTCTCGCCTTTATACATTTATTTTTCTCCATTTACTCCAGCAACTCCAATTATATATCCCCCACCGTATTATCCTTTTTCTCCATCTTCACAAAAAAATTCATTAGAAACAAATCAATTAATTAGTCACGTTAATTAGTTCTAAATAATAATAACATTGATTAGGCAATCAGTTTTTGGTCCTTTAATGCCAAGATAGATATGCGTGTATCTCCGACTTTTTGTCATTGTCGGTTTGGTTTTTATATACACGTGTCAATTCTTAGTACCACTCGACGTTGTCCCGCATTTTTTCTTAACCAATGGTTCCAAGATCACCTGGACCCATCTCCATTACAACTACGTTTCTACCCTTGATATGCACCGTTCGTTTGGGTTTTGGTTTTTGATCGGATGGCTGAGATTTGATCCGACACGAGCGCGTGGAATATTATTTCTAAAAGTTGCCGTGTTAGGAGAGGGAAGTGGCGCGTGACGTAAGACCTACGTTGTTTTAAAGAGGACAAAAAAACATAGAGTGCTCACTGTGACATCACAGTGCCATGACAACAACCAAAAAAAAAACAATAAGCTTGCTTATCTCACTCGCGTGTGCATATCACGACGACGCACGAAGTTTTTTTTTTAATTTAATCTGCATTAATAATGATGAAGATAAGTTTTTTAAAAGATTGTAAAAAGACTTTTCACAAAAGTGTGCCTAACAACATAATACGTGTGTATACCAAAAACATGCAAAATTAGAAGAAGCCCATAACCCGACCAAAGAGGCAGTGGACTATTAAAACATTACAGGAACAATCCAAATTTGCTGTCAACAGGTGGCCAATGAGAATGAGACACGTCAAGGTCACATGAACCATGGTGATATAATGTTGTGAAAACCCCAATCATAGAGATGGGAGGAGCTTTGAGGGTGTACGAGCAAGTGGCTACCTCTCCAGATTTATTAGATTTAGCATTAAAGGATTTAATATGCTGGTAGGTCTATCCGCGAACCATAATTTTTTTTTATAATAGTATGTTTTTTAATAATATAAAACCAACAAGAGTGGTTAGATATTTTAGGTCGTGAGATCTTCCAATTTGTTTTGTTAGAGCTTCGATATTATTAGAGTAAGTTCAGTAGATTGTGAATTCGCATGCCTAAAAAATGTAAAGGCGTAGAAATTTTAGAGTAAGTTCAAATAGTCTATGTCCATTATGAAATTTATTGTATAATTTTTAGACTTAAAAATGACCAAACTAAAAATTTATATATAAAATTTAAGAGCTACAGTTCTAATGAAAAAAAAAATTAGACAAAAGTGATCATTTATACTTTAAAACCTAGCGTATCGAGGATAAATTTCTAGCTGTTAAAAAAGCAATACTTTGTGACTATGTCCTACACCTATATATATATGATCATCTCTATCAACTTATATCTTGTCACAAAGTGGAAGGGTTAATTATGAAGAAGCAGTGGTTATTATTTCGGCGGCTATATATGGTAAAGACGCTTTGGTTCAAAAGTAAAAAAAGAAACAAAGAGATATGATCACATTTGTATAATTGTGCGGTCAAAGGGTGGGCAAAGCCTGACTTTTGATTATTGACTTCCATTTTAATGCAATCCGATCGGTATTACGAGGCCTACCCGCATTGGGGTAATGTATGAAAGTTAAAGAAAAAGAAACTGCCTAGGCTATTTGAAAGTGACTGTGAAATAATGATTCTTTGGAGATGTCGAAAATGAAGAACAACAGTGTTAGGAACAAAAAAAGTTGAGCGCATGGATAATTGGATATCCAACCCTATTCTGAAAACCCAACAAGAAAAAAACATAGCCGTTCTATACCAAAGTCATAAGTAAATGTCTTTTTTTTTTTTTTTTTT
>Ga0041059_1003457_pt1 | contig 10796 bp, 6 predicted proteins | sample AraColnosormetaG_FD_56232 | JGI IMG/M metagenome (GOLD analysis project Ga0041059, IMG submission 56232) | Arabidopsis roots microbial communities from North Carolina, USA - Col MF nosort | ecosystem: Host-associated > Plants > Roots > Unclassified | place: USA: North Carolina | collected 2013-09-02 | reverse complement strand
TTGTTGTTGTTGTTGTTGTTGTTGTTGTTGTTGTTGTTGTCTACTCAATTATCTTGCCAATGCAACTGAATAGGTAAAACAATGAACCAAGATTTGGAGCTGCAACAAAAGGACACACCAAGGATTGAGTACTTAGATGCTTACATTGGTGCGGTGCTCAAAGCTGTTAGGTAAGTAGAGTGTTTCTCATTGCATCTTATATTCTTTCCTCATGAATGTGTATGAAAGAAACAAAGATATGACTACATGTAGGAATGGATCAGACACGAGAGGCTACTTCGTATGGTCATTTATGGATTTGTACGAATTACTAAACGGATACAAGAGTAGTTTTGGATTGTACTCTGTCAATTTCAGTGATCCCCATCGCAAGAGATCTCCCAAACTCTCTGCTCACTGGTACTCTGGTTTTCTCAAGGGCAAACCCACATTTCTTGGTTCCCAAGGCATCACACAATTGCATAGCAACTTCTCTTCTTCCAGATAGTGCTAGTGTAGTAGAATTGCTATTAATTCTGATGTATCCGGTTCAGTTTATAGTCAGATTCTTGAATAAAGAAGATATATAATAAGATTTTTTAAAACACATGCAAGCACACATCCCCTATATAATAAAAACTAATTACTGATTTTCTCTTCATACTACTCGCGATGGACATTTATTGTTAATTTTTGTAGAGATCAATATCATAAATCAAAAGGTAAATTATTGTACTTAGGAATTTGTTTTTTTCGTATTAATAAATTTAAAAATATGGAAACCGAATATATTTGGTTTGCATTGTGCGAAAGGCGATGACCAACTTATTGAAGAAACATTATAAATGCTAGAGTGAAAATATGCTCTAGCGTTTGTAGTAGGAAAAATATGTTGAGTCAACATGAATATAATTACTTGAAGTTTTGACTAAATTATTGTTCCTAAAAAAGTTAAAATTCATTGGAGTCAATTTAGTGAACAAGATAAGTTGTTCTTCCTTTTGTCTCAGCACATTCTTCTTATTTGGGAACGTATTTATTTCCTCCATTCGTAGAGATAAATAATTTGTTGCTAAACAAACTGGATATGGGGTAAAAATTAAAGAACCTTAATCTTTTTGTCTATGTGATTATGACGAGCTATAATGACTTTATGAATAAAAGATTATAATTTCATAAGGGTATCAAAGAGAAATGTATTTAACACTCATCATCACTATATATATTATATGTACATTTACCCATAAAACATAATATTAATTTCATCGACATAACAAAAATTTGAAGCCAAAGAATAAAAAATTAATATGATGTTTCCTCTGATAAATTGAAACTTTTTATAAGCTAGAGCATTATATTTTTCTACTCGATCAATTAAAATATTTCATAATTTAATTTAAACTTTTGGCACATTTTCTAGCGATATGTTACTTGACTAAGTAGCAAAACATCTTGACCTAAAATTTATAAATTCTCAATATATTGCACTAACACACATGATTAGTTATATTTTACTAAAATATTATGATAGTACCTTTTTGATAAAAATAATATTGAGTTTTTTGGATATAAATACATTGAGTCTTAGAAGGGGAAAAATCATTGATACAAATACATGGGGTCATGGGGATGTGAATGTTAATACTCTCTCCCTCTCATCCACAAGAGCCTTCTGCCTCTCTTTTTAATTTATTTTTTATTTTTTATATTCTATTCTCGAATATTTTTTTGCGTGAATGAGAGATAGAAAGAAAGAAGTCATAGGCATTCGAGTACTCAGATCGGATTGGTTTGATTCCATTTGAATTGGATCTTTAGATCATGAGGCTTAGGTCCCGTTCAGATGTTGTAAATTTTTGGTTCGGTTTTGGGTTCATTCTATTCAGGTTCAAGTCGGTTTTGTTGTTCATATTGAGAACCGTGTGAAAATCCAAAAGAACTTGTACACGGTTTGGGTTGGTTATTTTTTATCCAAAAACATCCAAAAGTAACCAAAACCCCCCAAAATAACCAAATTTATATTTGACATTAAACTGAAAAAAAAAAGCATACTTCTTTTGCTAAAAACTAATGTAACATTATATGAAAACCAAAAGTTAACACAAATTCACTTAGAAACATTTTACTTGAAACATAACCAAATACCATTCTTGTAAATTCTAACTAAAATGAAAATTGGAAAACTAAGTTAACAGACAAAATATCAAGAGTACCAGCGGCATATAGAAAGAAACTGTGAAGAATCATCCTAAGTAGATTATGTATACAAGTACTGACGTAAGCTATTACTCAGAGTTATCAGGTTATAGTCACAATATCTTTGGATTTGGCTAGACTCCTCTTATCCATATGCATGAGTTTCATCTCCAATCTTTGGTCAGCTACCGGTTGGATCTCTACATCATTTATAAAAACAGATATATGAAAATAAAATGATTTATACGATAATTAATACATAAAACACACCAAGATAAATATGTATCAAAATAGTATACTACTTCGTAGAATAAGCATACGTAGTTTATGAACTCTTTTTCTATTACTATTTACTACAATCCGAGCTAAATATATGATACGTACACCAAACTATACATAACAATTACATATTCATCTTTTATAAATTTTCAAGCATCAAAAAGAAACAGAGTTCTCCAATTTCCCTGATTTGAGATCTCTACATGTTCAATATCCTCTAAATTTGAGTTTTTTTCTGAGCAACAGTCAGATATTATATTGACCTAAATTTGTCAGAATCATCATATATAGAATCTTCCAAAAACAATTTTGAAAAATCCCACTATTTCTCTCACTCTTCTCCTGTCAATTAGATTGAAAAACTCATGTTAATGTCTCCTCCATTCCAATCCCTTATAAATGTGACAGACCAAGGCATATATAATGTGGTTGATCTCATGGAAAATCCCTATATCTCGCATTCTTCTGCGATCTCTCATATTTGTATGATCAGTGTTGAATCTGAGTCCTAGGGGAAAACGAACATTTGAAATGTTCATGTTTATTTATGTTAGACGTCTAAATGACCAAATCAACTTGTTAAATTTCTAATTAGGAACAATATGCTATTTACCAAATTTACTGTTTTATATTCTAAAAGTTTGTGTAATTATCCAAAAGAAAACCACAAATTCTGGCAAAATCTTACGTCAAATATTTTCTGACATCATTCACTTCTAAGTTCTAGCAAAGGAAATGTGTTAGAATACTAATTGATTAAATACACAATCATTCAAACACTTAAAACCCTTTTTTTTGGTTTTTGTTGAAATTAGCTTCTTTATAGATAGGCCCCAAAACATACTCGATGACCTGATTAGAAGCTTGAAACCTACGTCCATACGTTCAAATTAATTAATACGACCAAACACTTGTAAAACCCATACGATCAAATTAATTACGATTGTAGTTAAGATGCATATGTATACACAATAAATGCAAATCTCACGGCAGATTCATCTCCAATTATTAAGCGAAACAGAGAGGTTTGAACGAATTCACGTGGTTCTATAAAATGTTTTATTAATATGAAATTAGTCAAATTACTAAGACACGTACGTTATCGACCACCAAATGTAAACTTTTTTTGGTTTATTAATTTATTTGACTTCTTATCCCTATATATCTACTTGCGATCACGATACATATATTTTGTTGTGAGAGTTACCCAAACTTTTTAGTATTACATGCTGTAGTTTTGGGTCTGGGATGATTACGGGGTTTGGCCCAAAACTTTCAAGTATTCAAAAAAAAAAAAGACTTTATAATAGTTCGATAAGTTAGAGTTACATTTATCTTTTACTTTCTCTTTCTCTCTTTACAAAATATTTTAGATATTTTTTTCTCAATTTATTTGTTTTCTTACATTTCTATGCGAATATAAATATATTTTGATTTTGTTACCACATATTTTGCAGTATATAACTTCTCATTGGCTGAATAATATTTAATATCTTGTTTTTAGTGTGAAAAAATTATGTAGTTTTCATTTTATATCAATACAAATACAACAGTATAATGTTCTTTATTAATGTGTGGTTGCCAAAAAACAATGCTCTTTGTTATACTATAAACTTGTGATTTTACTTTCCATGTAAAGTTCTATTTAATAGATATGTTAATATAACTATATATTCAATACTAAATTATATTTTAAAAGCATAAAATTATAATGTTATGAAATCTCATTGCTATGAATAATACAAACTCAAACAATTTAGTGAATTCTATAAATTTGTTTTAGGGTTAATAGTACAATGGTAGAGTTTAGATTTGATTAGTTTCTAGGGTTAGAAATTAAGATTTGGGTTAGAGTGTAAACAATTCTGGCACAAATATTCTTAATTTGTTAGTCTCCTAATATTGAAAGTTAGTCGGCCATTTCGTTTAAGTAATCATGGGTCGTTAAGAAAAGAAATGGACATCGCCGCATAAGCTAAGAAAATGATTTTTTATTTTTCAGTTTTCCGTCGAATTTACTCGTGAGATCTCGTGATAGTATCAAAGTACATTATTGTTCTTTTCTTTAGTGTTCTAAAACACTGAGTACACAGATGTTTAAGTAGTGTCTTGGATCTTGATGTAACGCGGTGATCGAATGTAATTTTATATTTCATCCGTTTCATAAAAATAAATTATTTAGAAAACCAAAATTGTTTCACAAAAATAAATTTTTTATATCATATCTCACTATTTTTTTGATGTATTATCTTCTGATAATTAGAGTTCAAATAACTACAAGTGCTAGGCATTCGTTCACTAACAAGCTTGAGGACACTGATTATTATTGTTCATATTGTTTGTTACAATGAAATTCACTTATGAACTAGTATATCACACAGACACAAGTGAAATCAATACTCATTCGATAATCGATAGTACATATAATTATGTCTGTGTCATGTGTGTTTTAGTAAGATACCAAAATAGAATAAAAAACAAGAAAACACACTATATTATCGGACCGGTTTTTCACGATAGTCAAAGAAAACGAAAAACATTTCGTGTAGATACATATATACATACCGTACGGTCATTTGCTTAAGTTAAACCAAAGCGATTAGGTTAAATTGTGAATCAATCATTTTTATTTCGCACGTGAAAAACAGCCAAAGCTTTTTATGACCACAAGGCGCTGTCTGATTGGCTCAACTATAAAGTTAATTAACAAAAAAAATTATGATACCAATTATTACTAGCTCTATAAATACGTAGCCACTCTCTAGGTTGCATGACTCACAAATCAACCATTTCTCCTTTCTTCTTATTTCTGAGCAAAGTTTTTTCTTCCTTTCATATTGTGAGGATGTCCAAAACCAATATGAAATTTTGCAATAGTTATTTTCTGGTCGATCCGACCAAAGCAAGTTTTCTTGATCTCCTTTTGCTTTTGTTTTCCTCCAACCTGACCAGTGCAAGATTCATCGATTCTCCTCCGGATACGCTTAAAGGCTTCCGGAGAAGTTTCGCGAGTCGATGGATCCTTGCGTTGGCCATCTTCCTTCAAAAAGTATTAATGCTCTTAAGTAAACCTTTTGCATTCATTGGTCAAAAGCTCACATATTGGCTCAACCTTCTTACGGCAAATGGAGGCTTCTTCAACTTGATACTTAACCTTATGTCAGGTGAGAAAATTTAACAATATAGCATACTTTAGTTCGTTATATTTACTTATCCCTATTACCAAATACTTGAACTCGAAGAAGATTACATGTATTTCTTTCTTACATATGATATAAGTATCCCAAAGTTTTTTAAAAGAATCAATATTGAAAGATCTCAAGGACCAAATATCATACAGTTCCACATATTAGTATTCCCCATGGACCTTTGGACAAGGACCAATGACACTTACACAAATCAAACGGATTTGAGACAGACCGAAAATTACTCTCCATGCAAGACGTTATATAGCACACATATAAAAAAACAAACGAATTATCCATATATTGCATCAAGAGCTCAATTTGGTTAAACAACCTAAAGAGTTTTTATTGCAACCTAAACTCTTATAGGTCTTAAGAACATTACTGGAATTCTAAGACAACTAATCCAACTTTTTTGATTTTTATATATGGTGTTTCACAAGTATTTTTACAGGACTAACCTAAAGGCCGAATTTGTTACAGGAAAGCTGGTCAAGCCTGACAAATCTTCGGCGACGTATACTTCTTTTATAGGATGCTCAGATCGACGAATAGAGCTTGACGAGAAGATAAATGTTGGTAGCATCGAATACAAATCGATGTTGTCAATAATGGCTTCTAAGATCTCTTATGAGAGCAAACCTTACATCACTTCCGTCGTCAAAAACACTTGGAAGGTTAACTTCGTTTCTTCTTCTTCTTCTCTTTTAACTAGGCTTTTTTTTTTTAATGTTTGTTTTACTGCTCACTCTCTCTATATGACTCTACGTCTATATCCTGTGATGCAGATGGACTTGGTGGGTAACTACGACTTTTACAACGGTAAATTAAAATGCTACGAGTTATTCTTCTTAAGAAATTTTATTTATTTCCCATTTCAGGGAGTAGGGCATTCTCTGTGGTTTTGGTCCTTTTGGGTTAATTTAACTCCTTTTGGTATATGAATAATTTAAGCCTAATAAAGGCCGATTAAATCATAATCATGAAGCTATAAATAGATATATATGTAAGATGTACGTAGGACATCAAACATACTCGTAATAGAAAAAAAGAGGTAAAGTGACATTTTCTATATATTAAAAAAAAGAGAAAAGAAAAAAAGAGAGTTAAAAGTATTTACCAAATTATATAAATGCCTTTCATTTTCTCGTTTTTGATAATACGACAGAAACAGTTCTACGAGATCATGATGCTATAAATGTAAAATAGTTCTTTCTATATCATAATTAAATGCCAACTAAGCAAGGGATCCCTACTTATTTTAAATGTGTCGTCTGACGGATAATATAATAGAAGGGTATTTAATGAATATATAAGTAGAAATAACGAGTACAAGTAAACCTTTTTTTTATAAAAAATGTAGGGATCATTAAATTTATTAATTTATAAAGGTTAGTTAAGAAAACGAATTTGATGAATTTGTTTCTGTATTAATATTTTTTCTGATATTATCAAAAACTTACTATCTAATATATAAATCACTAATATATTAAAATTCAAAAGTAATCCTATATGAAATATGAACTAGATAATATTTTTGGAACTCAGTTAAAGTTTAGGTAATAATTAACATCAAAGAGTTAATGTGCACTCATTTAATCAAAATTAATCAACATTAACAAATTTAAATATAATATATATATATATAACTTACATATATATTTCTACCGGATTTAAATTCGAGTTTTAATAAACCGGTGATAATAGTGAAAATTACTAGGCTACATGGTCCGGTAAAATATTAAGTTAAATACATATTTCTAATGTCGTATTTCAAAAAAGATCGGTTTAAAAAAAAAAAATCATAATATTACAAAGAGATATATTTTCTTGTAAAACCTTACTTATTCATAGAATACACGTCAAAAACCTTAAGATAACATATTAATTTAAATCTATGCATGTTTATGATCTATGTAAGTTTGGTGCACTTGTAGGCAAATTTTAAAACTATATTGGATATTTGGACAATATCTTGGTTCTACCTTTTGTTTAACCATTTATAATCATGTATTAAATGTTCGTAAGAGAACAAATATGATACTATAAACTGGTGACCCAAAATCAAAAGTCACGTGTTTTGTCCGGGTTTTAGCAGCTAAGATTCTTAAAGTCAAATGCTGCATGATACGTAGATCGATTTTTTCTTTTGTCTTTTTGATAAAAATTGTCGAAGAACATTTTTTTTGTTAGGTTAGGACTAGGAGATTGATTTACTAAAAATACATATTCTCTTTTCTATTTAAAGTTAAAACATAAATCTTTACTTAAGCGATGAAACATAACAATAATATATATGTTACATAAACGTGCAGAAGAAATATAGATTAACATCAAGCAAGATCTCTTTTTGTCAAGCAAGAGATTTAGTTCATCCAATTCTCGATTCCAAAAGTCTTGTCTTTCTCAACAAATAACTTATAATTATAAGAGAGTACTTTATACCATTTCTAATTATCATATCCTACAACATCAAATTTGCAAAATATCAAATTTATATAAATTTAAAATTCTGTAGATTCTAATTAGTTTTTATTTATGTGGTCAGCTTTCCAAGAAAGTAAATTGACGCAAGCCTTCGTGTTCAAGACTTCGAGCACCAATCCAGACCTCATCGTCGTTAGCTTCAGAGGAACCGAACCTTTCGAGGCTGCCGATTGGTGCACTGATCTCGACCTCTCTTGGTACTTATATATGTTCTATATGTTTAATCAATAATTACTATTCTTTATATAAAAAAAAAAATTAGTCTTCTTAATTCATATGTAAATAATAAATCTTAAATTAGGTACGAGATGAAGAACGTTGGCAAAGTCCACGCCGGGTTCTCAAGAGCTTTAGGTCTCCAAAAAGATGGATGGCCCAAGGAAAATATTAGTCTACTACACCAATATGCTTACTACACCATCAGACAGATGCTTAGAGACAAGCTTGGCAGAAACAAGAACCTTAAATATATTCTAACAGGTCACAGCCTTGGCGGAGCACTAGCTGCTCTTTTCCCGGCGATTCTGGCCATTCACGGTGAGGATGAGCTGCTAGATAAGCTAGAGGGAATCTATACGTTTGGACAGCCACGTGTAGGAGATGAGGACTTTGGTGAGTTTATGAAGGGTGTGGTGAAAAAGCATGGAATAGAGTATGAGAGATTCGTCTATAACAATGATGTTGTGCCTAGAGTGCCCTTTGATGACAAGTACTTATTCTCATACAAGCACTATGGACCTTGCAATTCCTTCAACAGTCTCTACAAAGGAAAGGTACATTAAATCAGCCTCTATCTAATTATTGGGGTTTTGTCTTGCTATATTATTTTAAAAAGACAAAGAATAAAGAGATTCATCAAAAAAAAAAAAGACAAAGAATAAAGAGGGTGAATATTTAAAGTGGACATGAAGAAACTTTCAATTTTTCCTTTGTTTTTTAGAGAAATGTCGATGATATAAAAGATAATAAATAACCTATTTATTTTGAGTTTTAATTGTACTTTGTTTTAGACTCTTCAAAAAACAGGCAATATTTTCTATAAAACTAATAACATGGTCCATATTTTTAAAAGCCAACAAAGTAAATTAACTCTTAAACCCTAACGCTAAAAAATAATAATTTAAACTCTCAAAAGTAGATTTTTATATGGAAAAACGGCATTACTAAAAGAGCCACTTCTTTTTACATTTATCATGCTATATATTAGATAACTGTACTCCAGATTGGCTTCAGACCAATCATTGAGAAGGATGCTTACAATCTTTGTACTATGTAACATTAATACTAATTAGTAAGTTTGAGTTTAAGAAAAAAAATGCGAAATGGGTATTTATTTCCTCAAGTTTTTTCTTATAAATATATGTATTTTTGATTTAGACTTTTTAAGCATTTTTTTCTTAATTGTAACTTTCTATATACATCTTTGATGCATGATTATGGATTTTTTTTTAATGTTGGTTAGGTAAGAGAAGATGCACCAAATGCGAACTACTTCAACTTGTTGTGGTTAATACCGCAGCTGTTGACTGGTTTGTGGGAGTTTATAAGGAGTTTCATATTACAGTTTTGGAAAGGCGACGAGTACAAAGAGAATTGGTTAATGAGATTTGTTAGGGTTGTGGGAATAGTGTTCCCTGGTGGCTCTAACCATTTCCCATTTGATTACGTCAACTCTACTCGCCTAGGAGGCTTGGTTCGACCTCCTCCTACTACTACTCCTGAGGATAAACTTGCCCTCATTGCTTGAACTCTCATTATTTAATAATCATATCCACTTTATCTGCCCTAATGACGGTTAAATAATTGCACTTGAGCTTTAATGTATTCTCTGTGTTATGTGTTTTTGTATGTGAGTTTTTATGTTGGTAACAATATCTACCTTTTCTTATCTTCTGAGTTAACCAGCTACAAAATATTCCTCCTGGCTTATATACACTATATATCTCCATTTTTGTTTCCTACGTACATTGTAGAAGAAGGTCATGTCATGGTCTTCTTGATATTCTTTTCTTTGTTGGATGCCTATTTTAAGTGGTAGATCTTTCGATCAACATTTAATGAATATATGCGATGCCTCTTTTTCTCGTTTTCTTTGTTTGGGCCAAAAAATGTGATGCCTCTTTAAGTGGTGGGTCTTTTATTGACATGATGCCTAATGTAGATAGGTCCGGCGTTAATATGAAGTCTGTCTAATTGTGGAATCATTCTATATAATTAGAAATGTTTTTCTTTTCCCTTAAATGATCACATCATCAGGAAAAAAATCCTAATCGAAACTAAAATGAAATGACTCAATTAACTTTAGATTTTGGACTTGTTTTATATAAGGTATGTAGAAGCTGCATGTAGCATTGTAGTATTTTACTGCTTCAAATTCAATTATTTATGATGTACAGACCACTTTTTAAAATCACAGCTCAAAAACATATATTTTATTCTTCGATTTATACATCCTAATTTCCATCATAATAAGTCTCTGCGATTTTTTTTTATTTTTTTTTATTTTTTATTTTTATTTTTATTTTATAACTCTCCGTCTTTCCTTTCCAATTTATCATTTCGTTGTTTAAGTTTAACAAAGCAATATATATTTTCACTTGTCAATATATTATATAATAAACCATAAATTATAACTCATATATAAATAATTCATATTTTCTATAATATGTA
>Ga0041059_1003456_pt1 | contig 10798 bp, 14 predicted proteins | sample AraColnosormetaG_FD_56232 | JGI IMG/M metagenome (GOLD analysis project Ga0041059, IMG submission 56232) | Arabidopsis roots microbial communities from North Carolina, USA - Col MF nosort | ecosystem: Host-associated > Plants > Roots > Unclassified | place: USA: North Carolina | collected... | reverse complement strand
AAAAAAAAAAAAAAAAAAAAAAAAGCGATTAGTTGTTGTTGTGGAATTTTGGTGTCAAGACGACGGCTAACATGTGGTGGAATTTGTTTGTTTTCGACGAAATAATAAAACTCAAGTAGGAGAGATTTGGTTAGTTTAATCAGTTAAGAATATACTAGTCTGATTATAATAAAACCAAATCGAGTAGACTAATACAAACATATAATGTAATGTCCAACCACATATATTATTAAAAAAATAGTTATAGGTTTATTGAAGAAGATGCTTAAAATTTGTATTCATAAAAACTAGTTATAGGATTGTGAGAGATGAAATGGAGAACGTGAAATGGTTGCGGCTAAGACTTATATGAATGCAGCTGTGATCTAGTCTGGAGGTAGAAGCAACTTCTTGGGCCATTTCGTGCCTTGACAACCTACCCTACATAGGGCTATGAAGAAATCAGTTTTGAGAGTGATTCAAGGAGCTTGATCCAAAGGCAATGCCGTGAGATTGGCTGAGACTTTGGGGCTCCACGAGTGAACAATGGTATATATACTACCACTTCTAGTTAGTTGTTTTCTAATACATGTCCTGATAATATCATTGACAATGGTAAATTTGAGTACTAGATACATGTCCTCATGGTAATTTAATTTTTACTCATGGTAAATACACAATAAACCTATTTAAATGTCGATTAACAGCGTTTAACCTATTTTTAATGTTTTTAAAATACTAGCTTCAAAGTAAACAGCATTTGAAGTTTCTGTTTACATTTTCCCTCTTCTACTTGATATGGTTCACGCTTCTCTTTGGCAATTTCGCCTTCAAATTATCCCTTGGCGTCTTCGTAATTTTTGCTTCCTCACTTCTCAATGTCCATACACATCGATTTCTTCTCCCGACACCGTTTCAGTTTCCTCGTACTACTCCCTTACGTCTAACAATGATCAATCCCTCTTCCATTACTTCGATCATCTTCTTGGATTATGCCTGACAGCTCAGCAATGCAGGCAAGTTCATGCCCAAGTACTTCTATCCGATTTCATCTTCCGTTCTGGGTCATTAGCTGCGAATCTCATATCGGTTTACGCTCGGTTAGGACTCCTTCTCGATGCCCGTAACGTTTTCGAGACTGTTTCTCTTGTTTTGTTGTCGGATTTGCGTTTGTGGAACTCGATTCTAAAAGCTAATGTGTCACATGGGTTATACGAGAATGCTCTTGAGCTTTACAGGGGAATGCGTCAACGAGGTCTCACAGGGGACGGATATATTTTGCCCTTGATCCTTCGTGCTTGTAGGTACTTAGGTCGTTTTGGTTTGTGTCGGGCTTTTCATACTCAAGTTATTCAGATTGGTTTGAAAGAGAATCTTCATGTGGTTAATGAGTTGCTTACGTTGTATCCAAAGGCGGGAAGGATGGGAGATGCTTACAATCTGTTTGTTGAAATGCCTGTGAGAAACCGTATGTCATGGAATGTCATGATTAAAGGGTTTTCTCAAGAGTATGATTGTGAAAGTGCTGTTAAGATTTTTGAATGGATGCAACGTGAAGAGTTTAAACCAGATGAAGTGACTTGGACTTCGGTTTTGTCTTGTCATTCGCAGTGTGGGAAGTTTGAAGATGTTTTAAAGTATTTTCATCTTATGAGGATGAGTGGAAATGCAGTTAGTGGTGAAGCTCTTGCTGTTTTCTTTTCTGTATGTGCTGAATTAGAAGCATTAAGTATTGCTGAGAAAGTTCATGGGTATGTTATAAAAGGTGGATTTGAAGAGTATTTGCCCTCGAGGAACGCATTGATACACGTATACGGGAAGCAAGGGAAAGTTAAAGATGCAGAACACTTGTTCCGGCAAATAAGAAACAAAGGTATAGAGAGCTGGAATTCTTTGATAACATCGTTTGTGGATGCTGGTAAACTCGACGAGGCTCTTTCATTGTTTTCTGAGTTGGAGGAAATGAATCATGTTTGTAACGTAAAGGCTAATGTAGTTACATGGACCTCTGTTATTAAGGGTTGTAATGTCCAAGGAAGAGGAGACGATTCACTTGAATATTTCCGGCAAATGCAGTTTTCCAAAGTATTGGCTAATTCAGTGACAATTTGTTGTATACTATCAATTTGTGCGGAGCTTCCAGCTTTGAATCTCGGAAGAGAGATCCATGGGCATGTGATACGGACCTCGATGAGCGAGAACATTCTGGTTCAGAATGCATTGGTGAATATGTACGCAAAATGTGGGTTACTCAGTGAGGGGAGTCTAGTATTTGAAGCAATTAGGGATAAGGATTTGATCTCATGGAACTCGATAATCAAAGGTTATGGTATGCATGGGTTTGCTGAGAAAGCTCTAAGTATGTTCGATCGAATGATAAGTTCTGGGTTTCATCCTGATGGGATCGCTTTGGTAGCTGTTCTTTCAGCCTGTAGTCATGCAGGGCTGGTTGAAAAGGGACGCGAAATTTTCTATTCCATGAGCAAGAGATTTGGATTAGAGCCCCAACAAGAGCACTATGCATGTATTGTTGATCTCCTTGGTCGTGTAGGCTTTCTGAAAGAAGCGAGTGAGATTGTGAAGAACATGCCTATGGAGCCCAAGGTCTGTGTGTTGGGAGCTCTGTTGAATTCTTGCCGGATGCATAAAAACGTGGACATTGCAGAGGGTATAGCATCACAACTTAGTGTTCTTGAACCGGAGAGGACAGGAAGCTATATGTTGCTTTCCAACATCTACTCTGCTGGTGGAAGATGGGAAGAATCTGCAAATGTAAGGGCTTTAGCCAAGAAAAAGGATTTGAAGAAAGTTTCTGGAAGCAGTTGGATTGAAGTGAAGAAGAAAAAGTACAAATTCTCGTCAGGATCAATAGTACAGAGCGAGTTTGAGACCATCTACCCGGTTCTTGAAGATTTGGTTAGTCATATGTTGAAAAAAGGCCCTACACATGATGGGAACAATTATGAGGATGATCTAGACCTATGGACAGCATAAGAGATGAATATATCCCACATAGACTGAGATGATACACAACTAACAAAAACAGACTTATGGAACCTATCAGGTAAGCTTGCTTCTGACCATTCAAACTAGCATTGACCAATTACTAAATCAATCTTCAAATTAGAAGAGTGTTTGTCATGAACAATCCATAACCAGACTCTGGTGCATATCTGGATGTTACAGGTTCTAATAATCACGGCGTCATCTTTGATGTTCGAATTGATGGTAGTTGGCAAAGGAAAGCTCTTGCCTCTCCTGAGCTAGAGACCAACCAATGACGAGTTGCTGGAGAACCAAGAGTTTTAGCATTAGAACTCTCAATCTGGCACTGATGATCACACACAATCCTTTAACCCCTTTTGTCACATTGTGGATAACGATATCTTGTTGAGATTATCTACTAGAATTGTTTTCAATAATAATCACACATACAAACTTTATGAAAGAATTTCAATAAAAAATAATAATGTTTTGCCCTAAACAGCACCTTTGTCGAAACAAACTTTTTTCAACTAGGTATAATCTCATAAGTCACAACAGTTGAATGTGAAGAATTGGTGAAGTATCCCAAACTATTTCTTAACTTGACTATTCCTTCAAACTATAAAGAAAAAAAAAGAACATCTTTTTACAAAAAGAAGAGTCTTTGCAACAGCCGGAAGTTCTACTTTTGATAAGGATGGTATCGATCTGGCCCAGAACCATTAGTCCCATTTCCTTTGCCACTACTTGAGCCGTTATTTCCGTTTCCATGAGATTTTCCACCTCCATAAGCAGCAGCCGCAGCAACACCATAGCCACTACCCATATGGCTATAACCGCCAGCTCCATAGCCCATGTTGAACATTTGACCTCCATAGCCATAACCATAGCCATACCCACCACCATAACCATAAAAACCAGCAGGGTTAACCATGGAGTTCCCTGCGTAGGCTCCATAACCGCCATAACCACCATAACCCGAATACATACTGTAATCTTCATTAGCTTTCCCACTATAACTATCTTCCTGATCATACTTGCCACTAGCACCATAGGATCGAAAGCTGTTATCTCTCCCGGTTCTCTTTGGTTCGGCCCTTTTTATTTCCACCTATTGATCCATATTAAGTGCTTGAGATCAATTTCTAGAGTTCTTTAGCTTAAATTCTAAAACAACAGTAAAACAAGGTTTACCTGTTTGTCACCGAGCTCGTGAACTTTTCCATCGGAGAAAAGTCTATCAACAGAATCTTCGGTCTGGAAGGTTACAAAACCAAATCCCCTTGACCTTCCCGTGTGGTGGTCATACATGATCTGATGCTCAATTATGTCACCATATACACAGAAATAATTCTTCAGTTCATCTACAAATATGAACACACATTATCAGCAACAGTTATAACCACAGACAATAACAGAAAACATAGGAGAAACTTTTACCTTCTTCCAAAAGTGGTGGAAGTCCACCAACAAAGATTTTCCTGGTCTTTGATACCGCTTTGATATCAGTATCCTTGTCCCCTCTAGGAAGTGTCCTTTTCAGATCAACCTAACATTTAAAAGGAATTAACCAAAGCATCCAAACAGCTAAACAAAATCAGAGCAGACGATTTACGACATACAAACTAATCAATCATATCTACCTTTCGGTCATCTATTACATGATCTTCCTCCAAAACTTTCTCAGCAACAGCTGAATCAGCAAAAGTGACAAACCCAAACCCCCTTGGGTTCCCAGTTATTCTATCTGTCATGATTACAGAGTCGACAACTTCTCCAAACTTTCCAAAGTAATTCGCAAAAGTTTCTGAAAACAATAAAGTGGAAGCAATGGAATCAACACACATAAGAACAAATATAACCAATAACAGAATCACAGTGACTTGACTCCTCTATTGTCAATTACAGTAAGACAAGGGAATTACAAAACTAGATGCAAGATAACTGATGCAGCAACAACGAGCTCAATTCAAGACATAAATGGCATACATGACTAAGACGATGAAAATGAACCATACCTGCAGTTGTTTCCCAAGAAACTCCACCTACGAACAGTTTCCTAACATAAACAAAGACAAAAGGCACCACAAGAAACCTCCCCATCAATATCTTAATAACCAGCTCCGCTGAGAAGAGATTAATATCAAAAGTAAATCCATACAAAAAGATAAAGCCTAAGAAACCACGAACCCAGGAGAAGACATGGACGAAGAAGAATGGCGATGGTCAACGGAATGCTTCATCTGAATCCCACCAGTATCAACGGCTGCACCACCGTTCCTCCGGTCATCAAAGGTCTCCACTTCAAAATCCGATTGTGGTAATTGTTCGTCGTGTACGTGATGATGGTAAGAGTCATCATAACCACGATCTGAGTTATAATCCATCGATCACTGCAGCTGAGTCAAAACAAAACCTTTTAATTTCTCCGTCTGTCTATGATGAAAACCCAAACTTAAAAAATGAATTTTTTTTCTCCAATTTCGATTACTTGATTCAAAGTTATGACATCAAACATTCAAAATTTCTTATCTTGGAAGAGAAAGAACCCTAACCAATATGGTTGAAGTGGAAACGGCAACGAGCTCAGGCGAGAATTTTAACACTTCAGGCACTGAAGAATTTTTTGAAACAAATGATTCGGTGTTATCAACTTATCATCGGAATATCCGAAACGGCGCCGTATTTATTGTAGTCAACGTTGGTCAAACACTTTTCTTTGTTGCTTTTGTCAACATCAGGAGATCAAAGGTTGACTTGTGTTTGACACTTTTAACTTGCTCTCATATAAAATTAACAATTATCAATTGACATGTTGTAAAGATGAAATTTTTCATACAACAGCAAAAAAAAACACATTTTCACATTGAACAAATCTTTAGCTAAGCTTCTCGGGATTTTGCAGCTTTTAGTGCTTCAATTACTGCAGAGAAATCTTCATCGCTCAACCCATAAGATTTTGCAACCTTGTAAAGCTCGTTCGCAGCGGCTGCAATCGGAGTAGATTGCGATACGGATTCCGCTAGTCCAAGTGCGAGTCTCATATCCTATAGACGGATAAAAGTCAATTACAGTCTCATCAAACTCCAGAGTCTTTGTGAGAATCTAAAAAAAGAAAGTAACACAATTACACAAACCTTCTGCTGATGCTTTAATGGAAAAGCCGTCGGGTACACTGACTTGATCATTGAAGGACCCTTTAGTGAGTACATTGGCGCATTGATAGCTCCCTGTGAGACAACCTGCAGAAAAAAATTTCCCGGGGTTTATAGCACATTTGGTAAGAAACTTTCTGCTGGACAATGGTGTTTTAGTTACCTCGACAAGTACATTTGGATCGAGTCCAACTTTCTGGCTTAGAAGTATTCCCTCCGCGAATGATGCCATCATACTGCATAGGTAAAGAGAAAAAGAGATCAGAAGAAGAATCTGGAATTTGCCAAGAAATGAAGCGATAGATGGTCAAATGATACCTTCCCATGATCATGTTGACGACAAGTTTCATTGCTGCTCCATTACCAACTTCACCCAAATAGAATTTTGACTGGATCATATAATGCAAACTAGTAACGAAAATGGTTCATTTGCAGAAGAAAAAAGAACTAAAAGCAAAACACAGGCAAAAGAGATACCTTTCCCATGATGTCTAAGAAAGGAGCAGCTTTTTCGTATAGCGGCTTGTCACCTAAAATGTCAAGTGCCAGATAGTCATAAATCTCCATTTCATTCATGATTCAACCATGTTAGAAAATACAGGCAAGTCACCCGCGAAGACAAAATAATCTGATATGCAAAAGTGATGATCGATTATTAATACAAGCTCAATGAGGAGTAAGCTGTTACGAACCTGCAGTGAGAAATATTAACTGCCCATCTTCGGCAGGCTTTTTGGAACCTGAAACTGGTGCCTATGAATATCAAAAATAGAAATGACTTAAGCCACCAGATCTGTTACAAGGTTTTTTAGTGATTCTAGATATAGATTAACTAAGAGCCTTTACCTCCAAGAACAAGGCTCCGGTATCCTTTATTTGCTTGCTGATTAGTATTGATGAGGCCACATCAACGGTTGAGACATCAACATACCTGCAGTAGCAAGGCAAGTCCCATTTTTACCAGAAAGTATCGACCACATTACTATATAGATTCGAAGAAGAAATTAAAAAAGAACGACTGTGAACTCTTCTGTAGTTACATAAGAAATACAGATATCTTGAAACATTTCAGCAATAGAACGTTATATCCAGCATAAGTCTCATGAAGGAGTAAGTACCCTTTTCCTGAACTAATCCCAAATATGGCTCCATTCTTTCCACATGCAACATCAATCTGACAGAAAGCAAAATACAGTTTTTGTTTTAATATGGAGTGAAAGTAGAAGAAAAAGAGACGCAAACAAAAGTGAGACATACGCACTGCACTTTCAGGATCAGCAAGCATTGCAAATGTGAGATCACAAGTTGCAGTCACTTCTTCAGGAGAAGACTTGTACCTGCAACAAAGGGAGATACTTTCTTAATCGTTAAATTTTTCTTCTACGTTAGCTCTAAAACCTCACTCGGAGTAAATAATATCATTCTTTATAAGAAGCATTGGAACTCTTACTTTGCTCCTAATCCAACGAGAGGATCACATTTGCTCTTAGTTCGATTCCATACAGTCACATCACACCTAACAACCAAGCCCCAGAAAGATCAACGTAAGTATCATCAATACATCAAAAAGAGGTAAAGTAGCAAAATTGATGTGAATTAGATTGTCTACACATAAAAATCAAAACTTTTTTACCCAGCTTTGATGAGGTTCTGTGCCATTGGAGAACCCATGATTCCCATACCCAGAAACCCAATGCTAACAGTTCCAAGTTCATCTGCCATACGAACCACAATTCCTCAGATAAGACTACCCCAAAAAGGATAAAGATAAGGAGATTATAGTATTCGATCATCTTTCTCGAAACTTGTGGGTTTTGTCCTAAAAAGAGAGCGACACTTCATAATTTAATCCATTTAAACGTAATTCATAGTTCTGGAAAACCAGTGTATGCATAATACAAAGCAAGAAATTACCTCTGGTAGAGGGAGTAGTAGATTGCAGGGAAGAGTAAACCCTGTAAGCGAGACAAATTTGAGGTTTTGAGAGAAAAGGGGAAATGGGTTTTGGCCTGAATCGAAGAGGGATGCGAGGACAGATAGAGCACAAAGCCATGGCTTTTGAAGAAGATGAAGCAAAAGATAATGAAACCAAAGGCATAGCCACTGGCCAGTGCGTTTGTTTAGTAGACTGTGGCCGAAATTCTCACATTTCGAGGCGGAAACTGACAGATTTTTACTGAGGAACAAAATCCACTGGCCGCGTTGCATATGCTTCGGTTTAAAGCTAATTCACAAGCAGATATAATTGTACCGGTCGGTTCAAGTGCATTTATCCCCCATGAGTCATGATGCTTGTGTTTGTATATTTTTATCAACAGTGTTTTTTCTCGAAAAAAGCCTCACTATGTACGATACTCATGCACGTTTGGACTTTGCTCAATTCAGATAAACCGAATCAGTTTGATTCAAACCGAACTGAAAAAATCGATTTGAAAACCGGGTAATGTGTTATATAGAAAACGCATCCCTATGGAGGAAACTCTCTATACACAGCACCAAAAATAGGAGAACATCAAAAAAGGATTCAGTTTTCCTGCTGAGCTCACGGCAGTTTCAATCACCAAATCATGTTCTGCAAGTTCGCAATCTTCCATTTTTATGCCTGAAAACCAACACAAGAGTGGAGAGTAAGATGGTTATAGAGGATAAGCAATATGAAGAAAGATTGCGGAAATACTCAAAAAGGCCTATACATGGAGCAAGATTCATATGAGCAAGTAATTTAGATTTACTAATAAGCTTGAGGAGAGATGGAGAGAAATGCTGACCAAAACGAGTCTTTCTTTTCCTGTTCCAATAGCTCTTCGAAGGAAATGTCTGAAAATTCATCATCTGGATTGTCTAACTCTGTGCTCGATTTGTCTTTGAGTTCCATGGAAGCGCTTATTTCAAGAACCTATAGTAGTATCATAAAGAGTATTAACGGCTTTAACTAGAGATAACCAAAAATCTCAAGGGAAGTCCCAATTATGCTAACAGAGTCCAATACAGGAGATAAGACTCTACTGGTTTATCAGACAGCAACAACAATCAGTAAGATTAATCTAGAATCAGAAACATCATTGAACAGATTTTTGAGGTTTTGGACACATAGGACACAATCTTTGGAAACAAGTGATTGAGTTTGGTTTTTAACCTTTTTGTATGCAGGTGAGAGTTTAAGCTGTTGCTGGAGCCAATTATATACAAGTGCATCTTCTTCTACTCTTTTTTGTTCCATCTCCAGCTTATAGATCTGATGACACACAAACAATTAACTTCAAAAGCAACAAACGGATAAAAATCAGACAATCAATTGATGAAGCTAAATTCACCTGTTGACGAAGTCGGTCAAAGGAAGATCTATCAGCCTTAAAGAGAAGGGCTTTTGTTATTGAAAACTTGCGCTTGATTACTTCTGACCTACAGTAGACACAATCAGGCTTAAATCAGTGTCACCGGAGAAGAAAAGGCTAACTCAGTAAAGCAACATGTCACACCATCAACATAACAAAGCATAGAACAGGAAGCAACTATTTGTAATTCCTGTGTCCTCAAAATGTAGGAAGAACTAAGAAAATGGATGAGAGTATATGATATTATGTTATGGTAGTGTTAACTTACTTGTGTTGTAGTTCATTTTTGGCTTCTATCAAACAATTAGCAAACTCCCCAACCTACAGAAGTGAAGAACCCAGAAAACATCAGAATCTAAAACTCAACTGGGCAGAATTTTATAGTAATCCAAAGTTTAGATTGAAGTAAATCATTCTGATATATCAAAAGGAAGCAAGCTTAGCTGATGATTAAGTATTGAAACCTCCCAACTCAAAAATCATTTAGTTTATCAACTGAGTTTAGTATAGGCTATTGAACAAACACCACAAAGGTATATAAACCACATAGAGGTTTTAGGATGCTAATTAAGGAAATCACAGGCTTAATAGACTTGGATTTATGTTTCAAATTCACGTTTTCCAATTTTGATTTCCATAAATAGTTAATAACCGAAGGTAAAGAAGGTGACCTGAGCTAGTGTCAATCCTTTGGCATTATTGCATTTAACAAGCTGATCGTATTGCTGCTTAATCTTCCTCTGCGTAGCACTGCTCGTCGATGTAAAAGGATATAAACAAACAAACTCCGGTTTGTTTTCCGATATCGAAATCGAGTCTGTCCTCGGATTCAAAACAAGCCCATCTTCTCCCTCACCGAGCTGCTTTTCGCCGCCGGATTCATCTCCTCTTATGTCTGATTTCTTCTTCTTACCTCGATTCTTCTTCTTCTTCTTCTTCTTTTTCACATGATCTCCTTCCCAATCCGAATCATCCTCCTTCTTATCGGAGAGCAGTAACTCATAGAGTCGCGAATTCGTCAAATGGGTCGGTTCATTTTCATGGGTTTGGTACTGGGCTTCGTCGGAAATCTCCGATAGAGACGATTCTGGTTGGAGTTTGGTTTCGGATTCGGATAAGAGTTTCTGGCTGTACAAAGCAGCTCTGCTGCGGGAAGCTTTGAGGAGAAAGAAGATGGCGGAGACGAATGAGAAGAGGGCGAGAGTTAGTAGAGATAAGACGAGAAAGGGATACATGAGAGGGTTTAGTGTAATTTTGAGTTGTGTGAAATGCGGAGCCGCCATTAACGTGCTTCGTACATCACAGAGAAGGGAGAGAAAGAACCAAAAAAAAAAAGATAAAGAG
>Ga0041059_1003455_pt1 | contig 10800 bp, 7 predicted proteins | sample AraColnosormetaG_FD_56232 | JGI IMG/M metagenome (GOLD analysis project Ga0041059, IMG submission 56232) | Arabidopsis roots microbial communities from North Carolina, USA - Col MF nosort | ecosystem: Host-associated > Plants > Roots > Unclassified | place: USA: North Carolina | collected 2013-09-02 | reverse complement strand
TCTAGTATGTCTTCAGGTCTGATTTAGAGTCGTTCCTGGTGGTGATTTTGAAGAGTGTGTTCTCCACTGAGAGTTCTGATGCGGAATCAAGTGATTACAAGGAGATGGTAGATGCGCTACTCGATGCCGCTACTTTCTCAAAATCTGATGATGGTTCTGAAAAAGGAATGTCTTTTGAAGACTTCAGAAGCTGGTGCCCACTCGTTCCAACTATCAGAAAGTTCCTCGGCAGCTTGCTTATTCCCCCGGGTCCAGGTTGATTCTTTGTCTTCTCTCGTCTTTAACTCATATCTTGTTGACAAAACTGGTCAAAATTTTCCTTTTTTCACTTTTTTATATCCTCTGAACCTTGTTATATAGTGAGACCTGGATATCAAGTCCCGGATCTGCTATATGAAGATAGTGTGAGTTCAGATAGGCTACTATTAAAGAAGGAATACGCTTGGCATATTGGAGGAGCTCTTCCTCACCACGAGCTTGTAGAGTGGAAGCTGTTGTATCGCAGTTCCTTACACGGTCAAAGCTTCAACACATTCCTCGGACACACATCGTGAGTGTTTCTCAACTGTAACATAACATCATTTAAACTTGACCGAGTAGAATCAAGACATAAAATATAAATATATTGCCGCCCCCTACAAAAAAAATTTCTGGATCCGCCACTGGTTGAGTTCAATGTTAAATGTCCTTAAACTGCATTCGTTAAATGTTTAAATTTGTTACTCCATACTTGAGTTATCTATTTACAACCATAAGGGCATTGTCATGATAGGGGGATGGAGGGATCGAACATGGCCTGATGGATGGACTGCAGTTACCGCAGATGGAAAACGCAGCGCTCAGTTTGAGCATACCCTATTGGTAACTGAGACTGGTGTTGAGGTTTTAACAGCGAGGCTTCCTTCATCGCCTGACGTATACCCTTGGCTTACCAAGTGATTAAGTGTTTGGTTCCTTTTTGGTTGTGATTCATTGGGTTTGATTCTTAAACTTGGGAATAATAGTGTCATCTTTTTGCCATTATAGACCATTTGATGTTGTTACCTCAACACCGCCACTAACTCCACTAACTACTAGAGAAATAGACTCGTCTCTCTATTTCTCTATCAAAATTCACACCGGCGATTTTGAGATTCTTCTCTGATTGGTAAGATATTTCTCCATCAAAAACTTTAGAATCAAAAATGTAGTTGGTAGCTAGGAAGTGAAAGCAGAAATCTACTTTCGTGAAAGAAGCCACCAACAAAACATCTAGGTGGGCATTACCGCCACCCACATATAGAACAATATGGCTGACTAACGTGTCCACCTATAGAGAGTTTCCAAATATCAAAATAATGTTGTGATGTTATATAGAGAAACAAATTCTTCGGAACTACTTACTAGCTGAAGAGAATGTGGCTCATAATGAGAGTAAAAATGAGTACTTTAATGTGTACTGTGTACAGTTAATAGCTAAGAAAAGAGAACGCAAATTTGCACACATTCAGAAAAGGCTACCAACAAGATACTTATATTGGTGACATACTGACCAATCACAGAAAGAAGCAGCTATATATGGCTTATATGTGATCGGCTAATTGGGCACCTTTGTAATGCTACACACTTACAAAAAAAAACCAAACATATAGTTGATGATCCATAACCAAAAAATGAAGATTTTACCATGAGCTCTAATTTGTTCCAAAGATGATATCCTCTGTTGAACGCATCAACCTGCACACACACCAAGATCTAATTCAGAATACTCATGATCAACTAGAGTGAAACCTTTTAACTTCAAGCAAATAGGTACTTGCCTTGATTATATCTCTGGCTAGCTTATAAAAGTTGTCAACTACCTCTTAACTCTCTTCTGATCTATTGAAATCTCTAAAGTAAAGGGTCGAGGGTCGAGACAGCAAGCAAAGCACTCGTGAAACATGATGAATGTAGCAGCTGATCATCTAACAATGAGATTCATATCCAATATCTCCTACTGCATCAAATTGATTCTAGCCATCCACCATATCTAAAACCTAAATTAATAGGTAATCCCAAAATTTATCAATAGTAACTGTTAAGTCGATGAATGCTTTCAATCATGAGTCACTTTACAGTAGTTTTAATATGTTAGAAGAAATCAACCACATGTACTAGGAGAAAACAATGTACCTGTAAAAATGGACTGAACACCTCTTAACAGCAGCTGATCAAGCTCAGTTTCTAGCTTCGTCAACTCAACCTGATTTTCATTTCTGCATTGCGGCAACTGCCTCCTTAGATCTTGGACCAGCTCGTTAAGTTTCTGAAATTTACTGCCACAAATAGATATTCATATCATCATTAGATAATACTATGAAGCATATACTTTGGCAATCAAATGGTTTAGTAAAGTTAACTAAAAGTGTTGAATTTCAGATCACTATGCTTGATATGCTTTTTCTTTCTGTGAATGCATCACTTAAGAGGACTCGAGTTTGAGATCAGCTCAGAGGGATGGGATGAAGTAACATCAACTAGACTTAGTTTGAAAAAAAAAGGTGACGAAATAAAAAAAACTGATACAAAATGTGTCACAGGACAAATAAAGTATTATTAAGTATCCAACTATCCATCTCCTTCCTTTAGTTAATATACACCAAAGAGTTAAAGACATGAAAATGAATAGAAAACAAAACCTTTTCATGCACAGAGTCTTTGCAATGTGGTATATGTGGTTGCTCTTTATCTGAAAGAAACAGAGGACGACTAGTCTCAGTTTCACTCTCATTTTGTTCATTCCACTAAAACTGACAAGTCAACACAATGAAAATAAAGAACAAACATAAAATTCACATCCACTGGAGGAAGAAGAACAATTTAGTGCTCCAAATTAAACATGACAAACGAGCTTAGCTTTACTAGATTTAGTAAAATTACTCGGCAACAAAGTAAAAACAGAGTAGGACAACCAAAAAATTTATACCAGAACAAAGAAGAGATTAGCAATGATTAAGGTTTATACATATTTTAGCACTCACCAGTCCAAATCTAAAAGCGTGAATCTAGTTTTTGCGTAAAATTAGAGAAGAAGACGAAAAGCAAATAATAACATAGCTAGCAACAACTATACTATTGCACTTTTTTTTTAGTTTTTAAGCCAATCAGAAGGCTCTATTTCGTACCCACTCGCAGAAAGAGCGCGTTGAGCGAGTGAGGGCGATTCTGTGGGTAAACCCCTTTCCAATTCATGCCAATTTTTATCGACGCATATCTCTCCAAATTCTCCATCGCGTGATTCTTTTAGTTTTTTTTTTCTTTCTCAAAACCAATTGTTAACCGAACGAAATTCAATTTTAATTTCAAAACCAAAGTAAACCAAACCGAAATCAATTTCAATTTCAAAACCATGTAAACCAAACCACAATTAACTGTAATTTGCATTTCTGGCCCAACGCAAAATGATCACAAACTATGAACTGACAGAAAAATATCCAAAACCACAGTAGTCGTTGCACATTACAACAAGTGTAGGAAATGATTAAACTTTCAAATTCCAAAAATCTCAGAATCAAGAGCCAAGAAACTTTTTACCCTGAAGGCTGAAGCCTAAACCTATTCCTAAGAAATTTGTTTGGTAACATAGCTTGGTTTAACCTATGCAGGGGGCTAGAAATGAAATAAATCTCTCCATGCTTTGAAAGAGATAAATAAACATACCATGGTAAACATCATTGTATGGCTCCATTGCTGCTGAGCAAATCAATACTTGTGAATCCAATATTGTCAGTGCACGAAAATTCAATCAAGATGACTTGCTGCAGTGATAAACATAAGTATGAGAAAAAAGTAGAAGATTCAAGAGAATGAAATGAAACTACTGGAATCAACACAAAAAAATCGTAAGAAAATTTACATGCAAGTGCCTACCTTCTCCAGCTGTTATAAGAGAAAGCGCATGAGCAGGGGATACAATAATGAGAGATTCATTGCAGAATTTTAGAGGGCAAAGCGATACAAGTGGTCAAGTTGCTTGATGAGTGAAAAGGTGGCAAGAGAGACACAAGAAGACTATCTAACTAAGAGTTGCTTGATGCAGGAGTCATTGTCATGTGAGCTATCATATCCAGATTGAACAATCAATCAGTTAAATCGATCATAACAATTGTTTTCTGCTGCCTATGGTCATGTTGTGTGTGTCATTAATTAGAAGAAGAAGCTAAAACAGATCTCTGACAACACTTACAGATACACGTCTATGACCACTCTTTGTTTATGTAATTTTATTATTACTATCTGAAACTGAGTCTTAAAGACAGAGTCATACTGTTTTAAGCCTAATTTTATCACCATGAGAACTTTTTTGCTAAAAACGTCTGAAACAGAAATACTGACAACAATCGAAGTAAAAAAAGTTTTGAGGTCGCTTGGCTAGGATATATCACAAGAGACTCGCTAGTTGCTACTGTCATCGAATAACGATCGACCCAAAGATGTTGAGACGAAGAAGATATTAATTCCAATTTTTTTGAACAATAGATGATACTGTATCATTGATACATATAGGCTTGCTTATAACAAAGAGAAAATAAAAGTTGCACAACAAAGTGGGAAGAAGCATTAAGACAGTTCCTGAAATCCTTCACTCAAGGACCTTCACACCAGAAACATAAACTCGGTTTTGAATGACACTGCCACCAATCCAAAACCCAGGCATAACCATAAGACCAACTCTTGGGCTCTCTTCTTTTTCATCCACAACTACTATATGAAAACCACTTGTGAAATAATTATAATGTACATGCATTTAAATCAAGAAACAATACGTACGTGCATTTACTCAATCGTTGAATCGCTTGTTATTATAAGAAAAGATTCGTTCGTTTAAATAATTTGCTAACTAGACCAAAAAGAATAAAATGAAACTATATATCATCATCACTCATAAACTTTGGCCCTCTCTCATCAGGTGGAGTGTGTAGACGTCGGACAAGCTCTTTTGGATCTCGTTGCTTTCGATCAAATGCTCTCAAACATAAAAACCCTGCACAGCACCACACAACATTCCACAGTTATTTTAACTTCATAATTCAACAAAAAATTTAATATATATTTATGTTTGTTACCTGTCCAAAAGCAAAGTTCAATCCGTCTTGTGTCTAAAAGTTTAAAAATAGATGTCACTGTTGAACCACAATATAGTGCACGTTTTTCTAGTCCCTTACACAACTCCCTACGAAAGACAATGGGGTTTAAGCTTGTCTCATGATCAGCAAAAACCTGGAAAAATAAACCATTGTGTTCTCTTTAAAACCATTAAGTAAAAACTCAGACAAAAAATTATAAGAAAAAATGCTTGCCTCATTGGTTTGGAAGTATGTTCCATTAAGTGGAAAGGCCCCTCGCATTGCTGTTCTACATGGAATCTGATCAATTGAATTTATGTGAGTTTCAAGTCACCAATGTTAAAATATCAAATTGTAAATTTTGTTTACCAAAATTGTTCCGCGAAAAATGTTGGAGTTTTGTTCTCGTATAGTCCAACAATATGAACAATTCTTTATCTTGCAAAGCTTTGATCCATCAGAACTACACTTTTTCTTTGGTGGAACGAACGAGGATGATGTTTCACCTAAAAATTATTCGAATGAAAAATTTAGTTTATAGTTATGTGAACAATGATAAATTATGCTTGTATTATACCTGGTTGCCAAATCGCAAGAAGGTAAGGACTTGGATCATCAAGTTTTCTTCTCTCAAACTATATAATATATGTAAAAAACCAAAAGCATTTTCTAATTAATTATACAAAAGAGTTGCATTTTTTTGTAGCTTAAAGTATGTGTATACTTACATCGTGTAGCAGCTCATGATTATCAGGAAGCACATAACTGCAAAAAAAACAAGTATTAGATTATATATTCCCAAAAAATGCATATAAATTATATGGTATAATCAGTATTTACATAAAGATACTTACACCACATGTTCAGTTCTTAGTCGATTATAATACTTCATTTTCCGAGGTGGTTTGATAGGAATGCATGCATTTTCAGGAGTGGGAATCACTAATGCTTTTGATATTTCTTCATCAGAACTGCTCATCCTGCCACTTATTACAAGTGCATCTTCTACACTTTTCTTCAATGCATCCAAGTCAAAATCAATTTTAGGAACACTAGCATATGACTGATAAAGATTCATGAATGGAACATCTTCAATGTCTGTTGACTCGGGAATTTCCGCTCTTGGGGACGAAGGAAACTCAACTAGTGGCTTATAACATATAGCTTGATCGCTACATCCAGAAGAAACACATTCTTCTACCAAATTTATATTTGATGTCATATCTACAGCAACGTCTTGAGAATGTGCATTCATAAAAGTATTAGGCTCATGCATCTTTTCTTCTGGACTCTCGAGAAGAACTTTAGAACTATTAAAAAAAAACACAATTTGTCAATTCTAACATTATATATTTATATATATAATGTAATTATTAAAACTCAAATTCACTCTCAATATTTAGAAAATTTATTATATAAAATAGCTGAGACGTTTAGCAATTATTTTTTATGATTATTCTAAGATTTTTCTTTAATATTTATGGAATTAACAAATTAAGTTATATCTAAGTATCAAAGTAGGAAAGAGAAAAAAGATTGTACCTGACATATGCACTTGCAAAATATTTGCATTCTGACTTCATTGGACATGCATTACAATTAGGAATAGTTTTTGTGCAGAAAACCTAAAGTTGACAAAATTTGATTAAACCAACAATATTATTTTATTCATTAATATAAAAAAGAAAAAAGTAACGCACACCTTTCCAAATGTTATCATTTGATAATGTAGTTCATATCTGTAAAAATATTTAGAAATAAAATTAGGTAATATGTGTTCAAATGGCGTAAAAATAGTTGGCTTCTTAAATTGAGGAAAAACATTTGAACTTACAAAGTTTCTTGGGGAAGTTTACACAATCGTGGCCAAAGGTACTTTTGAATCGAATCCATTGAAGGGTACCTGAAACGAGTTCATGTTTATCGATAGGAGATAGTTGTTAGTAACTTGTAATGTATTTTCTTAATCAAATTAATGAGAAAACATAACTCGAATAGTTGATGCATTTGAACTCCATTTGGTAAAGGTTCAAGAGGAACCAGACCTAGTCGAACTGCTATACGACCAACATTTGTGTCAACCTACACATTAACACATGGGTTTTATCAGTAAAAATTAATAATATATGTTAAATGAAAAATCATAATAATATTTTCATACCGGAAACGCATGATGTTTAAGTCCTAACAGTCGTACGCACTCAGCACTTTTCAGCCCTATCCCTTCGATTTCCAACAGATATCTCCTGATAAAATAATAGAAAGAGTTTATGATCGCTTACTAATAATGAGATCTATGAGAACATAAAAACCAACATAAACATACTTCACTAAATGTGATGGAGCATTTCGAAGCCATTCCAGATCAATATTTCCATTTTGGTTAACTTCATCGTTAAGAAATTTCTTGAGAAAACAAGGAAAAAAAAAAAAGTGTTAGTCTTAAATCATTTGAATAAATTATTCACAAAGTTCATTAGAAGTTTTGTTTTTCTTACCAATATTCTTTCTGAAAGAATCCTGAATTGTCCACGTTTTTTAATGGTGGTTTCCAAAACATTTTGGCCAGATAATCTCACGTCACTCCAATTAACAGAGTCCATATGCATTTCGGGACGAGATCCTTCTTTCGTGTACATCCTTCTAAGATTGTTCCAGTCAACTATCTCATCTTCTATAATACCGGTTTTCTCGTTTTTCCTTTTTGCAGTATTCTCATGATCTTCCACCTTTGATATTGACTCATCAGATAAAATGATACATTCAGAACTTTTAGCATCTTGAGGTTCCTCAATATAGTATGATAGACCTTCTCTTGCATCAACAGGAAATTTTGCAGCCACGCTCATAAACGCGTTGCTGTAGAAACTCACAATCAAAGTGATCATCTATTATATGAATTAGTTTTTCAAATTTCTTAACAATTTAAACAAAGATTTTACCTTGAAAGATAGTCGGTAGTATTTTGTGTCAAAAAAACTCCAACCACTGAGTCAACAACTGAGCCTTTCCACTGTTTAAACTTTCTATTGCCTGCAAGACAATCATTTAAACATCATGGAAGGAAACATAATTTCAAAAAATGATCATATACTTAGCATACTCACTTATACTTGGATTCCTTATATATATATGTAAGCTAATTTAGAATACAAGTATAAATAGATCATAATAACAATAATGATAATAACAATAATGTACCTTGTAAGCGATGCATCCGGTTAATGAAAAGATCTATCCGGGTTTGAAAAATCTCTCTTTCTTTTTTCCATTTGGCCTCCGTCTCCTTATCGTCATATGATCGGCTTGGTGAATCATTCACCATTAAGACATCCCACTCTTTAATGGTCTCTGGATCAAGATTAACCTTTGCCGTAACGAGTTTCTTGTCAGCTTTGATCATCGTTGTTACCTTTTTATTGATCTTTAATCTTCCCATATCTTTGATTAACTTAGCAATATCCTTAGTTTTCTTGATGGGTCGTTCTGAAAGTACAGAACTAGCCGATTTTATTAGTGTATCTACAAAAAAAAAGTACAAACAATAAAATATAGATATAATATAACAAAAATATATTAAATAAATATATCACAATCTTTTTAATCAATATATTAAAAAAGAACAAAAATAAGACTAGATTACCTTCAATGTGCAAAGGAACATCTGCCAGAGATGAGAGACCGTGATCTTTCTGATAAGTTATTTGTCGATTTAAATGCTCAATGACATTGTTAGCACTTTTCTTGGTTTGCTTTGAGACTACATGTCTCACGAGTGTGTCTGCAAAAAATAATACACAATGATACTTTAGATATAAGCATAAACAATTTTGATGTAACAGATAAATTAACAAAAAAAAAACTCGATTACCATCAATGTGTAAAGAAGCATCTGCTTGTCCATTAATAGTCGGATGACTTACTATTAAAGGCAAAGTTTCTTCTAGCAGTTTTGAAGAAGAAGCAATTCTAGCCCATCTGACCATATTTTTCCTACGCTTAGACCTTCTTGATTGTTTTTTCCAAACAGGCATCGGAAGTAAAAAACAAAGGAAATCATATCTGCGTCGTGTGGTGGTCCTCTTTTTCCCTCTTGGAAAAATTGGTCCACAAATCTTGTCGAACTCAAGACAACTCAGAACAATTTCTTGCTTAAAATTTAAAGTCCGAGCCACGGATCTCTTAATCTTCTCGTTCTTTCTTCTCTTTGGAAAGCTTTCCTTTGTTGGAGTTGCAAGCTCTGGTATAACTTCATCTTCACTGTCTATGTCCTTTTTCCTCCTCTTGTTGGATATAGTTCTCAGTCGAGTGGTGGCGGGATTTCTTGGTTTCTTTCCGTCTTCCAAGATCCGAGGCCTATTAAACCTCAGTTTTTTTGGTGTCCCTTTTGAATTCCTTCTCCTTCCTTTTCCGGTAACACGTTGCGAAATATCATCTTTCACCATAAAATAAAATATAAATGAATGAGTGGGTAATGATTAGTCGATTGTGCAAAAATACATTATCATAAACAATTTAAATATATATAAACTGTAATGAACTTACAAATAAACTGTTTTTTTAATGAATGAATTCAAAAGTATTTACCTTGAAGATGTTCTGATTCAGAATGCTTTATTCCATGCTTTTCTTTTGAATTCTTCTTCTCCTTTTTTTTATGGGTGGTTTGTGAATTATCTGTTACAATAAAAGTTAAAAATAAAATAAGTGAATTAACTGATTACAAAACAACATGGATGATATATTACAGACAAGTATGAATCGAAATTCTGAAAAAATCCTCAATCAATAAAATCAAAGATGAACATAACCACATCTGCATCGGCAGATGAAGGACAGGTTTTGAAAATGCTTATCAAACTCGTTAAATAAAAAGTGACGATGGTTAAATATAAATTGTAATGAACTTACCAATAAGCTAACTTTTTTAAGAATGAATTTAAAATTATTTACCTTGAAGATGTGCTGATTCATCACACTTTCTTTCATGCTCTTTTGAATTCTTTGTCTCGCCATTTTGATAAGTGTGTTGTGAACCATCTGTCAACATGAAAAAAAAAAAATTGAATTAACGAAACAAATCAACACATGCATGATATATTGTAGACAAATATGAATATAAGAGATCTCTAATCAATGAACGTGACAACAAAACATCATTAGTCTGCTTTCCCAATCTCTTATCATCGAATCAAAAGTATATTTAAAACAAAAAAAAAACTTAAATGTCGAAATTCTGAAAATTTCCTCAATCAATAAAATCAAAAATATGCTCATTAAAATTAGCTTGGAAATCTTTCAAAACAAAAAATATAATTAGTCAAAAAACCATCTCGTATGTCAAACAACTAATTTCTTTATGAAATTGTCACATACTCTCATTAAAAAAAAAACAAGTAAAAGGAGAATTACTAAACGGAAGTAATTAAGGTATTAGAGATTTTGTTTACCTTGATGGAAAAATTCCTTCTCCTTACTCTCTTCTTCACCACGATCTTTGATTTCATGTGGAAAAATTACCGAATTTTGTGGAAGCTTAATAGATTTTCTTCTCACATAAACTTTTTCAAATTGTTTTGTTTTGATACGTGTCTCTGGAACAACCATGAGAAGATTTTTGTCTCGATCTATTGAAAACTCCATTACTCTTGCAGAAAGAAAAACAACAACGCTAGTATAATGAATTCCAAAACATAGAAAAAAAAAAAAAAAA
>Ga0041059_1003454_pt1 | contig 10803 bp, 7 predicted proteins | sample AraColnosormetaG_FD_56232 | JGI IMG/M metagenome (GOLD analysis project Ga0041059, IMG submission 56232) | Arabidopsis roots microbial communities from North Carolina, USA - Col MF nosort | ecosystem: Host-associated > Plants > Roots > Unclassified | place: USA: North Carolina | collected 2013-09-02 | reverse complement strand
TTTTTTTTTTTTTTTTGGGGCAAAACAGTAGATGTTATGAAATTAGGAGATTTTTTTTCTTTCCATTTTGTATTTTGGACAAAAATTTAGTTATATTCTGTTTTTTTTTTCTTCCATAAAGTGCACAGTCCTCGAATTTACCCATTTGGTGGTTTACAATAAGAGCACGTCGCATCCAAAATTGTCCTGTGAATGTGATATATGGTCAAAAGAATATTAACATGCATGTCTCATACGTACGAAAATATGCTTGATTTCATTAAATACTTATTTAGCATGAAAATTATTTCTCACATACCGGTAATTAATTGATTTTCAGTATTAGACTTTCTAGCTTTGCTAAGAATTGCATTGAGTATATATATATATATATATATATATGTGTGTTTTTGTGNTTTTGCCACATTTCTTTTTACAAACTTTGGCCAAGCGTAATTAGCTCATCAGCCATAAATTAATCACGCGTAACTAAGGACTCGATAAACGGGATTAACGTGATGCGGACAATTATTTGCATATGATACTTTTATGCCTCGTAGGGTTCCACATGTTAGGTAGAGACACTCTTGATTCCTTACACGTGAGGTGTCGGTTCGGAATTTTGATTTGAACCTTGCCTTAATGTCATGCCATATTGCCATGGACGCATATTTATATATAACTTCATACACATTAACACATGATATATATATTTTACTTCTATGGGTGTATAATGTAACATACGAACATATAACAATAAATATGTCCTTTGGCTACCGAATATGATAATGAATCTATGATTTATTACGTTATTGTTCAAGTTAATATATATGTGGAAACAAAGATATATGTATATATATATGAGGAATGCTTACACTAAAGTCGTTTGTTTCTTGATGCATATATATACTGTAGTTTTTTACGAATATGAAGAGATAACTGGTTGCGAAATCAGAAAGCTTACAAAAATTAAGAAAGTATGTATATATATATATATGAAAGTGTGGTTTGTTCAATCAACAATTGATTTAGGTTCCACAATTAATTAACAAAAAGGTGATAATTTCGTTATCCCAAAAAAAATAAAAATAAGCTTCAATCAAATGTAAACCGAACTATATCTGAAAGTAGTGGTCATAAAAATAATTGTAGACTATTTTAGTCCCATAACCACGTTTCCCTTTTTAATAAGGTTTCCTTCTCCTAGAAGTTACTAAGAATCCTATTCAAATTCTTCTAAATCTCGTAATTAAATCATGATGCATGCATATGCATCGATGTTTTCTACATCAGCAGTGGAAGCTTCTATGAGATTTTGAGCATCTGAGATTCTAGAGTATGAGAAGAATAAAATTCACCGGCGAGTCATGAAGATGACATGTGAGGCAAATTTCAGATAAAATGGTTCAGGTAAATGGACATTCAAAGAAGAAGTGAAAATGGGATTAATTAAGCCATCGAGTGAAAAAGCATGTAGTTAAATTCCGTTGAGAATCTGATATTTGATCTTACTGCAGGAGGGAGTCTTCGAACAATGAATATCTGATTCTGCCGGATAAATTATTGAATCGAGTTAAACTCACGAGTGAATAAACGTGAATGACTTTGGCACACAACCGTGACTCGAACTCCGATGAATATTTGTCAGCGATGAGATACTAAGCCACGTGGCATTATATAAATTTCAACAGTATAGCATATATAGCTAAAAGAAAATAATACAGTTATAACTTATAAGAAGGAAATGTTCCGATGCAGTTACGAGAATCTTTTGGCGTATTATAAAATTACATGCTAGGAGCATGATTGGCTGATACAAGTCTTAATGCGGTAATCGTTAAAATAATAAACTAAAGTGGTGATTAAAAATGAAAAAATCCTTCAAATTATTTTGAATTTTTACAATTGTGGAACCATGTTACAGAGCATGGTATTTCAATTTTTATCGTACTACTACTACTACGGTATTGTTTCCATTTTTTTAATAATAACACAAAAGGGGTTAAATCATGATAAATAACAAAAATGAAGGACCAACACTTTGAAGAGAAGATTATTGCCTAATGTGTATTTTCTTGAATTTTCAAATTTTCATTTTGAAACTTTTTGATTGAAAATAATTGGTTCTGTTCGTATGAGTTCCTGAGATTATTTATTAATTAATATATATACTAAAAAATTAGGAGCAAGATGGCAAAAGAAAGAAGCATATGGTGGGGGGTGTTAATGGGGAGGGGACCACGTGGCGGTTACTGGGAACGCTGCAAACTAAACGATCGGTGTGAGCGGGAAAGCCGCTTTGTGGGGTCCATCATCCATCTAGTAGGACCCACACTCAATGGGTTCCAGCGTTCAGACACACACAATATCTGATTTTCCCTTTAACTTTTTTTGTTCAAGTTAAAACTAAAGTTTTTTTAAAAAAAGACTTTTTTTTTATTTTCCTATAATAAACTGCAACTCTATAAAATCAGACCATACCACAACCTCAGCCTCTGTCTCTCTCAAAGCCTACACACTCATTCTCACTCTGTTTCTACAACCCTAAATCTCTTTTCATTTACAGACAGAAATGGGTAAATTGTTTAGAGTTCCTTAGATTAATGCATACAAACGTTTATAATCTCTTACATAATCCTTATCTTGTTTTCTGTTATTTCAGTTAGATTCATAGAAGAAAACACAAAACTTGTAGAAAAAGAAACCGGGAACAAATCAAACAACGATGTAACAACAACGAAGAAGAAAGCTCTTCAAGATATCATTATCAACAATGGAGTAGGATTGATCAATTCATGGGTTGATTCAATGAGAGCTTGTTCCCCTACTCATCTTAAATCTTTGTTGAAACAAAGCTCTTGGCTCGTACGTCTATATATCATCCATTGATCCAAGCTCTAGTTTCTACTTACATCTTTTTTTTCTTGAAATAATAAACGGTGTGTATAAATTCGCAGACGGAACATCCATCAGCTTTGGATATGTTTGAAGAGATTCTTCACCTTTCTGAAGGAAAACAAATCGTTATGTTCTTGGATTATGATGGCACTTTATCTCCCATTGTTGATGATCCAGATCGAGCTTTCATGTCTAGAAAGGTTCATTTCGAAAACCAATATAAGGAAATTTACTTATTTAAAAAATATTTAACTTATGATATATATGTTTGGTCTGATTTTTAGATGAGAAGAACTGTGAGGAAACTAGCAAACTGTTTCCCGACGGCCATAGTTAGTGGGAGATGCATAGAAAAGGTATGTTTACAACTAAATTGGTGAGATATATAATTAGTACTTATAAAATATTGAAGCTAATTATGATAGTTTTGACAACTTTTCAGGTTTATAACTTTGTAAAACTAACTGAGTTGTACTATGCTGGAAGTCATGGAATGGACATCAAAGGACCAGAGCAAGGGTCCAAATATGAGCAAGTAAGATTTGTTTTTCTTTACTTTTTACGTAAAAAAATCTTTGAAAACTATACCTAACTTTTTCCACCGTTTTTTATTGTTGTTATAAGATTTTACAGGATAGTAAATCTCTTCTTTGCCAACCAGCTACAGAGTTCCTCCCCATGATCGACGAGGTCACATTCTCCTTCATAATTCAGTCTCATATATATATTCAAATAATAATACGATTAAATAAAACTATTTTCTTCTTACTTACATTTGTTTTAAATATTTTTGTTCAGGTTTATCATAAATTAGTGGAGAAAACAAAATCTACTCCCGGAGCCCAAGTAGAGAACAACAAATTTTGTGTCTCTGTTCACTTCCGACGCGTAGATGAAAATGTACGATGATATTCTTTTTCAATATCCGATTACTCATGTATTTAAAAGAAAACTAACCACTTCATTTATTTATTTATTTGAAAACAGAACTGGAGTGATTTGGCTAACCAAGTTCGATCAGTAATGAAAGACTACCCTAAGCTCCGTCTTACTCAAGGAAGAAAAGTAAGATATCGTATTAATTATTATTTTATTAAAGTATAAGGTAACTATAATTTATTTTATTAACTGGTTTATATTCTCGTATATTATTTCAGGTTTTGGAGGTTCGTCCGATTATTAAATGGGACAAAGGCAAAGCACTCGAGTTTTTATTAGAGTCACTTGGTAAAATATTCCTCAACTAATCAACTATTTAATGACGAGAGAAATGGTTTATATCAATAGTATTAATTAAAATTAGTATTGGATTGTGTAGGATACGCTAATTGTACCGACGTTTTCCCTCTTTATATCGGAGATGATCGCACCGACGAAGATGCATTCAAGGTATATACAGAATTTAGTAATCATTTATTAGATTAAATTAAATAATTTATGTTCAATCATCTAAGTAAAATTGATTTAATTATTGTTATAGGTATTGAGAGAACGAAGACAAGGTCTTGGCATTCTTGTATCTAAATTTCCAAAGGAGACTAGCGCGTCTTATTCACTGCAAGAACCCGATGAGGTAAATTGATCAAGACAAGCACAACTTCGATCTAATTTAGAAACTTCCCATTTTAGAATTATTGTTATATATGTCCACTGTACTCTGCTGATAATAATACTATACGTTTTCTTAATTATTAACAGGTTATGGAGTTCTTGCAACGTTTAGTGGAATGGAAACAATTGAGATCTGGAGCATGATGAGAGCTATAACTACAGAAGAATCGTTTCTTCTTAATTAGTAACTTGTTAATTTTATTTTATTTTCTTGCTCTCATATATTGTACTCAACGCGTATGTAAAATGTTTATAAGAAAATTGTAGATCCATCATTCTCAAGGAAAATATGTTTTATATATCAATCGTATATATGGTTCTTCTACATAATATATCATAGATAGTTTCCCCTAAATTTCTTATACAATTTTTTTGGGCTGTAAATTAACAGTTAAATTAAAGAGAGAGCGAGATATAGAGAGACAGAGTTAAATATATTTTGACTGAATGAAAAATTGTTTAATTTTTAGATAGTTTTCTGCATTAATTTAAAATAGAACCAATTGTTTTTTCCTCTTCTCGAATGGTCCATGCATCCCACTCTTAATTAAATTGTTTGTCAATCCTTTTTTTTTTGTTAATATTATTAATTACTTGTAATACAGGTTTTCTCAGAATATAGAATCTAAAAACCCTGTCCCAGGAAAATACAATAGAATCTTAAAGCTAAGCTTATCGTGTGGAATCTATTTGCAAAGAAGAAGGAATCTTTTATTTTTCTTTAATTCGGAAAACATAAGAAAAATAGAATATTCTATGAGGCAAAACTTGGGTGGGCAAAACTTGGGTGGGAAGATATCAAGATAGCGTCAAACAGACTCGACCTATGATCGGATCTTTGCTTCTAAGCTTAATATATTAAGAGAGGCTTAACTACATTGTTTAAGTAAAAATAGAAAATAAACGCCTAATTATAAGTAACCAATAATAACATTTTGTCTAAGTCTTAGGAATCCCAAGAAAAGAGCACCAAAAAGAGAATCTCTCTGACAATTCAACAACATACGTACATATACACTTTGAAGTCAATGTTCAACAATTTGTGTATATCAAGACCTCGTTCACATATTGTTTTCCTTCTGGTCATTAAATGCCGATATGGTTTTAAATAGTGAAAAATAAAACATATATAGGTGGGGAATGATTATCTTCATTCGATCTTAGGGGGTTTATATTCAAAGTTGGATTTGGGTAAACTAATAAAAAAAAATTGCTATTTTAAAAGTTTACTTTCGGTTTCCCTATTTTGTTGTATTTTTCTAAAAAGCTGATACGATATTGGAAAAAATAATTCTGTTATGCGTTGTTACATATATAGTCCTTTTTCGTTTTGGTTTACAGCATTGTTAAATATCAATATTTTGACGAACGGCTGAAGTTGTATAAGCGTTGGATTGTTATATATAAACACAAGTACTGAAGATTTTAGAAAATCAAGTATATGAACTTATTAGGCAGAAATTTATGATTCTTTCCCCAAATATTTTGCATGTAGACAATCTAATATTAATATTTGATTGTTACGGTCACAATCCCATGTGGTCAGTCAATTCAATATTTTGACTCATGAAAAGAAGCAAATAAAGATTTTTCAATCTTTTCCACATAACTATATATTAATGTAAAACAACAACAACTAGGTCTAATATAGAATCCGTTTCAAGGATCAACTTGATTGATTCTCATATCCCCGACGTGGACTTAATAACAAGTGTTTATGTTCTTATAAAGCATGAGAGACAAAATGAAGAAAATATGTTGTTAGCAATTAAACTATTCACTATCGTTAGTTAGACTTTAATATAGTAGGGGTTTAGTCTTCCCACGTTATTAGATGACTACTTTTGAACAAACCATCGTTACTTCACCCATTTCTCCCGACATGCCAACAAGAAAGATCATTGTGGCGTACGTATATTAATTTATGTGAAATGCGTAGGTATATATTTTTAACAACCCTAAGTTCTTAGGTTGCTCTTATGCTCTAGAGTATTATGGAAATCCTAAAGCCAATTGGCCCGTGAACTGTGAAGCCTGTCTAAGGTTTCCCAATCACACAACTATCGACACGTGCTAATCACTAGGTTTAAGAAACTTTATTTTCCTAAACTATTTCCTCCGTATATTCATATTCAATAAACCAAACCCAGAGAGCTGGAGTTTTTGATTTAGGTAAATTTGTTTTTTAATGAAAGATTACAATTGTTCACACTCATCGGCAAATACAAGCTGTATCTTTATATCTTGGAGACAACATTTTAGATAAAGAACAAATTAATATCAAATGATAAATTTAGAAAGAACGATCAAGTAGTAAATTGGTGAAAGACGGAAATGTGTTGGAAAACGGTTAGTTCATTTGCTGAAATTGAGTTGGCCTCACGTACAAATCAACAAAATAAATAAAAATCCGATTGATAATTTGGAAACCTCACGTTGACAAGAAAATATATTATTCTGTTCTTTACATTATACATCCACAAAATCAAACTTAAATTGCTTTTTTTTGTTAAAGAGATATTCAAACTAAGATTTGGTGTTATTCTTTCTCTCTTCTGTGGCTTAGCATTTTCTTTAATCGGGTTAGGGTTTTAAACTAAAGGAAAAAGACGTGTATTAAACTAAACATGAAGTCCTTAACTAAACAATTTCTTAGAATTTGTTGGAAAGCAAAAGTTATAACCGAAGAGTTGGAATCCACCAGAAAAAAGGTGAGAGAGAGATTCTCTATCATTTAACTTTGATAACTTTAGTTTCTCCAATTGTCTTTTTTAAAGAATAAAAATATTTCACGCTCCAATTATTGGCTGAATAAATTTTAGAGAACTTATAAGCACAATAATAGTAGCATCCAACCAATTATTGGTCGCCGTAAGATTTCAAGTTCGTAGACCTTTTTTTATACATATAGTCCATATAGGTCAATTTTTAAAAGATCCATTCCTACGAGAAGGTATGAAAATAGTAAAACAAACATATATAATTCATGTCCTCTTTGAAATTTGACACATTCAAGCTTAACGTGCTTGACTTCCTCGTATAATAAAAAATCCGGCTATACATTTCCATATAACAATAATGTTTGCACAAACCTGGGACTACGTACGTTTCTAATTAATGACCCCAGGCAAAACTCTTTTTTTTTTTTCTTTCTGTATAGGACTCAGAGGAAAGAAGTTTGTATATAAATCTATAATATATAATTAGTTTCTCTATAAACAAAGTTTTGAAATAACAAACGCGAATGAAATGAATTTTTTAAGGCCCTTCAATTAATTACTTAAATACAAGACCTGCAAGACTACATCTTAAAAGTATAATCTATGTAACTATTGTCTCCGCATTAATATTTTTTTTTTTTGATATATACTTGTCAATTAAAAATGACATGGAACACTTCACATGACCAAGATCCCCTTTTTCGTGAATCATCTTACGATGTTTTATCAATGAATTTCAGACACGTGTTCTCTGAAGAATGTGTTCATCATTTACGCAGCCACATCCATCTATGTGTAATTATGAGTATGGGGAGTTCCAAACTCTTTGGTGGCATGTGGAGGCATGTGACTCAGATGCCCTCATTATAGGGAGCAAAACTTATGTGTCGATCTTTTACTTGAGCCATCCTCTCTGACACTTGTTAAAGATAGGAAATTTTAAACAAAGTCCAAATGATTTTAGTGGATGATGTTCAATAAAGCAAATGAAACAAACAAAAAGTATATGTTTTTAAAACACGGCTGCTAAGAAGGTACAAGAACAATTTAAAGAAACTCAAATTAAGGCATGGGTTCCAACGAGACCATGTGGAGGTTTAGGATAAAAAAGTCTGTATTGGTCTTTATTTCTCTTGTTTTAAACCGGTATTACCAACCACGGGTTATTCAAATTATTAAGTACGAATACAAAATTCTAAAAGGAAAAAAACGTGAAGTGACGGTTTAAAATTTTCACAAAAGGGTTTGCAATTAAGATGAGTTGCAATCTTCAAAACGTCGACATTTGAATTTGCTTTTTTCAGTAAATGGGTGACGTATATTGGCCCATTCCTTTTGGGCTTTTCCATTTACAAATCAATAAAATGGGCTCATCTTGCTCAGTACATAAAATAGTCAAAAGTAAAATCATTTTAAAGAATACATATAATGGGCTTTGTTTTTAAAATCGGATATCAAGTATAACGGGCCTTTCTTTAGAGACCCACTTAAATCCTCAGATGGATAGGCAAAACTTTTAATATCCCACATCACTCATATACCCTTTGAAGGAACTAGAAATATTCTATACATATCGTGATCTTGCTCGATTTAAGGCGTAGACGATAAGTTCGTAAAACTTGACCCATTCAAGTGAAAGAAAAAATTTCAATAATGAAAAAAATAAATCAATTGCTAAAGGAAACTTAATCAGAGTATTATTATCTCTGACTTAAACCAAATTGCGCAAAGGGATCGACGAATATCAAAGCAAAAACAGAACAATATTTTTGATTATATGGATATGACCATACAATCCAAGAAGCTATATGATAAAGGGACCATAAGCACATCACCAATCCATTCAATCTTGCCCCAAATTCCTTCACATCCTTGACACTTTTCAAGCGCAATCATCGCACACCAAATCTTCTTGTTTCGTTTAGATAGCGTAAATCTGTCCCATATCATTACGAGTTTGCCATCCAAGTTAACTATTTCAATCCTATCTGTTTCACGAAACTTATTTAGAAAATCCAAACCTTTGATCTTTCTCCAGTCTTTAGACTTTGTGTCAAGCCACCAACAATTCTTGTTATAATATATGTAGCGTACTTTCTCTATCACACACCAACTGAAATTAAAGACTGCCTCTGTAACTTTCCATGTACGTTCTTCAGTATCATAAATATAATCCTTCTTTTCACTACTAACGTAGACGTTTTTCTTCTGCATTTTCATTTTCCTAACCAACTGGCCACGAACCTCTGGACCAGGGTCTGGCAAAGGTTCCCACGTTTGAGTCTTTATGTTGAAAACCTCACCCCAATTCATGGATTCATCTGAATCACACCCTCCCATTACATATATGTTAGGATACTGTCCAACAACTACTGCGTCAATCCGAGCCACCGACATACTAGGGGATTTACTTAAGGTGTGGATCTTCCCATTTTTATAGAACCACACGGATGAAGAAAGAGCATCATCGTATCCACCGACTATGTATGTTTCTGAACCAACTATCACTGAGGGTACTAGTACTTGATAATTATACGAACAAGGCAACGGCACCAGTAGATTTCCAGTAGACTGCTTCTTGATCGGGCCATCGTTGGTCAGGGTTTCATTAGGCTTTATCCAAAGGGCGAACCAAGAAGGATAAGAACGAGTGGGCAACTTTAGCCAAACGAAGAGGCGGTTTTCTTTGGTTCCAAGGTGGGATCTAGCCTTGTAGATTTCATTTGATAAGATGATTGAGCGGAATTGCTTGGAGACGAGGCAGAGTTTCGGGTAGTACGATCCCGAGACGCGGGCTAAGCAACTCACAACGATTTCGTGGGGTAGTGATGAAAATGACAGAGAATGGTTTGTACTCTGCGGTACTTCTTCTTGGGAGATCATAGCTGCATGAGTTGCAAGGTAGTAATCAAATGGGGATCTAATCAAGGCTGGTTAGATAATAATTTATAGGTGGCGCTCAAAGTTAGATGTGATATGATGTGCAAGATTCTAGTTACTTTGTTAACAATGAGATTTAAGTATATCTTCATAATTTTTTTTGTGCCCCAAAATTAGTCAAGATAATTGGGTCATTAAATAAAGATAGATGCGATGCTGTATTTGTAAGTAAAATAATAAATGTAAAAAAAAGTAAAATATAATCTATTGTATAATTTATTAAATTTAAATCATTATTTTTGTCGTTTACAACTAAAATGTGCATATTACGAGATATGAAAATTGTGATAAAGTTTCTTTTCTCTTAGGATATACGAAAATTAAATTGCAAACAGATATTTTTTTAAAAGAAAGCAATAGATAAGTTACATACTTACATAGGTATAAATAGTCTATTTGGCTATCCTGTTGGCTAGTATTCTTGATGTCTATTGGCATTACTTTGGTGATATTACCTATTGATTTTGTCAACAATTTAAATTTGAACATAATATTATTATTTTAAATTACCGACGATCGTTCATACTTTATACTTTTATATCATGATTAAATCAACATATTTCTAATGATGATGTAACAAATGATAAATAGATAAATGATAAAATAAAATAAAAATAAAATGATAAAAGAAAATTAAAAAAAAAAAAAAAAAAAA
>Ga0041059_1003452_pt1 | contig 10805 bp, 14 predicted proteins | sample AraColnosormetaG_FD_56232 | JGI IMG/M metagenome (GOLD analysis project Ga0041059, IMG submission 56232) | Arabidopsis roots microbial communities from North Carolina, USA - Col MF nosort | ecosystem: Host-associated > Plants > Roots > Unclassified | place: USA: North Carolina | collected... | reverse complement strand
TTTTTTTTTTTTTTCTTTTCTTTTATGTTAAATTGTGCGAATTTCAGATCTTTTGACCTTATATATTTTTTAGTGTCTGGAATCAATTTTGAGTTCATTACTATTTAATAAATGTCTTTCCGTCCTAAAAGAAGGTTTGAATCCGGAGCGCAAAGGAATCAACCACTTGAGCTACAACTAGGTTACCAACCCATTTTGGTAGGTTTGTTGCTATTAAATACGAGAGTTCTCGTTCTAGTTCCAGATACAGATATGGGCATCATGCCATCTTTAATCATTTATTTTGTGTTTTGAAATGCATTACCGTATACAGGGCCGGTCCTAGCCTAAAACTGGTAAAGGCTTTGCTTTAGGCGCCAAAAAATATATGTAGTACAAAGGGCATCAATTTCTGAAAACATTTTATAGTGTAGTGGTTAGCTCTAAATGTAGATAATTGTTTTTATGGTGCATAGTTTAAATCTCAATTTTGTTATTTTGTGACTTTTCTAAATGTATGAACTTAAAAATGCTTTAGACACTCAAATCTCTTGGGGCGGCTCTTACCACATGAGATGGAAATTTAAGATTAAGAGTGAAAATTTGTATAAAAATATTTAATTGTCCTAAATAAGGGTTCATTTATCTTGATCTCGAACTTGTTTCGACGGATCCATGATTTTACAATCTAAGATCCGGTCACTATAGACATCTTATTTTCATGATCGAATAAGAACTCGGATAATTATTCAAGCTCTAGTGCTAGTGGATTATTACGTCAACTAATCTTGCAATATATTATTGTTTAAATATGGGAAGAACAGAAAAATCAACTTTTTATCAAAAAAGAGAAGGAAAAAAACACTAAATTGAATTTATTAAACACGTTCTCCACGTGCGTTATAGCTGTTCGTACCAACAGCAAAATGGACCGTCCACCAATTAGATTAGAACCATTCAATGTTATACTTTTCTTTTTTCACGTGTCACAAGAAGAACTTAAAAATGAATATGAAAACGAAAAATAATTCCTCCAATCCAAAAGAAAAAAGATTTTGAAAATTAGTACACGATAGTGAAATGCACTTTATCAAAAACACAAACTTGTTTTGTTTTTTCTTATTATGTTTAATAATTAAAAAATAATCTTTACGGTTCATATAATTTGAGTTTGGCTACTTTTCTTACTTCAATTTGGCTACTTGTATAAAACAGTGAGATAATAATTTCTTTGACGTTAAAATTACACAATTTCCAAATGCAGAAACTTCAACAAGAGACATGTAGGGAAAGAATGGTGGCTTGTTTGGCTTATTTACAATTTTTAAGTTTTAATCCAAAGAAAAGAAGATCCCATCACTCTTTTCAACAAAAAAAAAGTTATCAAATTAATCATTAAATCAGTCACGTAAACGAATGTTTTCTTACAAATAATTTTGGGATTCGAGGAAAATTACCAAAAAAAAATTAAAATAGAATAAAATAAAATAAAATGAAAGACTTCATGAGAAAATAGAGACGAAGTTAAGTTGTGTTTGGCTTTGAGCTTTGGCTACTTGGGATTTAAATACCACTTTTTTGCTTCTTGTACCCCTGCTTCATCATCACGCACACCTCTCTTAACTTCTTCGATCTCTTCTTTTTCTCTACACGATTCGATTGATTCAAGTATCAATCAATCGAATCCGAGATAAGTCATGAGTTTCTTCAAATGGGTTTCTTTTGTTTTGATCCTTCACTTGCTTAATCCGACTCTGATTTCATGTTCCTCTAATGGGTTATCTCAAATACCTTCAAAGTTTCTTACTTTGGCTAAAAGGAATGATTTTTTCGATTGGATGGTTGGAATCAGAAGGAGAATCCATGAGAATCCAGAGTTAGGTTATGAGGAAGTAGAGACATCTAAGCTTGTTAGAGCAGAGTTGGAGAAGATGGGTGTTTCTTATAAGTACCCAGTTGCTGTTACTGGTGTTGTTGGGTATGTTGGAACTGGTCATGCTCCTTTTGTTGCTTTAAGGGCTGATATGGATGCACTTGCTATGCAGGTATTTGCTCTCAAAATCTGGAATTGACTTGTTCTCTTAGCTTCTCATGGAACAGTGTGGCTTTTTTTGTTTTTGTTTTTCTGTTTGATACTTGAAGTTTTGTGTTTTCGGTTTTGGTTATATGTATCTATAGTGTAGTTGAAGATTTGTTGAGTTTACTTCTCTGTGGGATCTGATTTCTGATGTGATTTGCAGTTTCTTGAATTGTTGGTGGAATTATGGTAAGTGTTGTTTTGTTTTGGGTGGATTCTTATTGGACAGATTATGTTGGATTGTGTAGGAAATGGTGGAATGGGAACACAAGAGTAAGGTTCCAGGGAAGATGCACGCTTGTGGACATGACGCTCACACTACGATGCTTCTCGGTGCTGCAAAATTGCTCAAAGAACATGAAGAAGAGCTACAGGTTTAGTTTTGACACTGGATTTTCCTAGTTTTAAAATTTGAGTCTGTCGAAATCATCATGATGTTTGGATTCTTGAAACTTGTTGGACATTTTCTTGATCAGGGCACAGTGGTTCTAGTTTTCCAACCAGCTGAGGAAGGAGGAGGAGGTGCAAAGAAGATTGTGGAGGCTGGAGTGTTGGAGAATGTGAGTGCAATCTTTGGATTACATGTCACAAATCAATTGGCATTAGGTCAAGTGAGCTCGAGAGAGGGTCCTATGTTGGCTGGTAGTGGCTTTTTCAAAGCTAAGATAAGCGGGAAAGGAGGCCACGCAGCTCTTCCGCAGCATACCATAGATCCGATACTGGCAGCTTCAAATGTTATTGTTAGCTTACAACACCTCGTTTCACGAGAGGCAGATCCTTTAGACTCTCAGGTAATAAATATAATCTTTGGCTCTTCAAATGTCTCTATATAGCATGTGGATTGATTTTATCTATGCGAGTGCTTACAGGTGGTTACAGTTGCTAAATTTGAAGGCGGTGGTGCTTTCAATGTGATTCCTGACTCTGTTACTATCGGTGGTACATTCCGAGCTTTTTCAACTAAAAGCTTTATGCAACTCAAGAAAAGAATTGAGCAGGTCAGTAACTTTACCCTCTGATGTGTAAACTTTTGTCTTACCGAACTGTTTTAACTCTCTTTGCAAATCCAATGTTTCAGGTTATCACAAGGCAAGCGAGCGTGAATATGTGTAATGCAACAGTGGATTTCATTGAAGAGGAGAAACCTTTTTTCCCACCAACTGTAAATGACAAAGCCTTACACCAGTTTTTCAAGAACGTTTCAGGCGATATGTTAGGGATTGAGAATTACGTCGAGATGCAACCATTAATGGGATCAGAAGATTTCTCTTTCTACCAACAAGCAATCCCGGGACATTTTAGCTTCGTTGGAATGCAAAACAAAGCTCGTTCACCAATGGCGAGCCCTCACTCGCCGTACTTTGAAGTTAACGAAGAATTACTACCTTATGGTGCTTCCCTTCATGCTTCCATGGCCACAAGATATCTTCTTGAACTAAAAGCTTCAACTCTAAATAAGAGTAACAAAAAAGATGAACTTTGATGCCAACAAACATTGGCTTCTCCTATTCTTCTACTCTGAAAAATGTCAAAACATGGTAACAGTTTTTTCTTTTTTACAGAGCCTGCCATGTAAAGATTAATAAATTGTTATGCAGTGTCAAGCTTCTATTAAATCCAAGAAATGTTATTACTGCAAACAAAAACAGATTTGGGCCATTGCAATGAGAGAGCTGAAACGGTCAATTTAAACAAATCAGATTGAGAGATTTCAGAAGATTCGACGCATAAACAAATGCTAAAATTCGAGAGCTTGTTAACATGTCTAACTGATAAAGATTCAATTTTTCTTTCTTGTTTTTTCTTCTTCTTCTTTAGATTCAAGTTCTGATCTTTGCTTCTTTGAAAATCACAAATCTTTTCTTCTGGGTTTCTATAAAAAACCCATTTTTTGTTGTTGTCGTACAAACATTTCCCGTAAAGATTGGATTTTTGTGTAAGCATTTGAAGATAGCTAAGAAAGTGAGAAGCTTTTAGATGAAAGTGATGGTAATGGAGATGGAGGAATGTGTTAAAGAAAATGGTTCATCAACACCTAAATCTAGAGTCACAAACCAATCTAGAGCTCTCTTACCGTTGCGTCTGCTTCAGATTCTGTTATTGTTTCTTGTTTTGACTCTTGGGATCTCTGTTGTTAGTATACACATGATCAAGTTTTTGAAGATTCAACGTTTAGATCCTGTGGCTCCAATTACTTTGCTCTCTACGTATAATCATGAGAGTGTTACTTTAGATAGCTTTATTAGACCTCCTTCCAATGTTTGGCACACAATGAATGATAGTGAATTGCTTTGGCGTGCTTCTATAGAGCCGCAAAGAAATGGTTATCCGTTTAGACGTGTCCCTAAATTGGCTTTCATGTTTCTTGCCAAAGGTCCTTTACCATTTGCTCCACTTTGGGAGAAGTTCTGTAAAGGACATGAGGGTCTTTATTCTATCTATGTTCATTCGTTGCCTAGTTACAAATCGGATTTTTCGAGGTCGTCTGTGTTTTACAGAAGATATATCCCTAGTCAGGTACTGTCATTGATGTTTCAGAGGAAAATCTTGTTTTGTGTTTGTTTCTTGTGTTCTCACAGTATTAGTTTCTTCTGTGTTATAGGCTGTGGCATGGGGAGAGATGAGTATGGGTGAAGCAGAGAGGAGGCTTTTGGCTAATGCGTTGCTTGATATCTCTAATGAATGGTTTGTTCTGCTGTCTGAATCATGCATTCCTCTGCGAGGTTTCAGCTTTATCTATAGTTATGTCTCTGAATCAAGATATAGTTTTATGGGTGCTGCTGATGAGGAAGGACCTGATGGAAGAGGCAGATACAGGACAGAAATGGAACCTGAGATCACACTAAGCCAGTGGCGAAAAGGGTCTCAGTGGTTTGAAATTAACCGGAAACTCGCTGTTGAGATTGTTCAAGACACTACTTACTATCCCAAATTCAAAGAGTTTTGTAGACCTCCATGCTATGTAGATGAACATTACTTCCCAACAATGTTGTCTATGAAACATCGGGTTTTGCTTGCTAATAGGACATTGACATGGACAGATTGGTCACGTGGTGGTGCTCATCCAGCTACTTTTGGTAAGGCTGATGTAACGGAAAGTTTTCTCAAGAAGCTTACAGGAGCCAAATCTTGCCTCTACAATGATCATCAGTCTCAAATCTGTTATCTCTTTGCCAGAAAGTTTGCTCCAAGCGCATTGGAGCCTTTACTGCAACTTGCACCCAAGATTCTTGAGTTAGGCTCTAACATATCTTCCACTCGTCACTCTTGGTATTTGTTTTGAGAAGTTCTTGAGTTTAGAGTATGATCATGGACCGAACTGATCATTAGTTAATCTCCTCTTTCACAATGATATTACAGGTATTGTGAAGGTTAAACATATTTTTTGACATGACAGATTATTGAATAAAGGGAGTTTTGAGTTCTTTTCAGCCCCTAGGAGCATCCGTTACTCTTGTTCTATGTTTAGAAGTCGAAAAATTACTCGTTTTTTAAAGAAGAGTAAAGGCATTTTCTTCTAAATGTTGTTGTGTTGGCATGTTTCATTTGCATTTTCTCATGGTATCAAGGAAAAGTGATTGCAATTAGAGGGATCAAAAACTATAAAATTTGGAATTGTTTTTGCAAAAACTATGCATGAGACTGAACTTTTGGATTTAAGGGATAAAAAACTATAAAATACCAAATCCAAAAGTTCAGTCTCATTTAAAACAATTAAGAACCCAAAATAACCCATTTAAAGCAACAAAAGAAAAAAGAGAGTAGCCCAATAGGCCCATGTTGTTAATTAAACAACTTATGCGGCGCATAACGGATGATTCTACGATCAAAACTGGAAATAGATGCCCATAAAATTACGAAGAAAATCATGTGCCTAAAGCATATATGAGCTTTAGCTGCTTCAGGTCAGAGCCGGCTCTGATTGCTAGCATTTTAAACCAATCACGGAAATGGTTCGGCAAAATGTTTCTATTTTATTTAATGTATTTATTTTAAATACGGAAATAAATTTTATGAAAGAATCCATCAAACACGTTATAGCCGTGCTTTATAGCTATTTGTAGCAAGAGCAAATGTACCACACCACACCGTCCAACAACTACAACCGTTCAATTTCTAGTTCTTTTTTCTTCACGTGTCACGAAAACTTGAAATGAAAACGAAATGATTTTCCAAACAAAAGAGGAAAGATCTTGCAAATCAGATAACTCGAAACTTTTATTTACGGTGTATCTTCTAAACAATCCTTTAAATTTCATTTTATAATTTAATTACTTTGCAAACAAGCAGATTTACATTTTAACCGAAAATACAATTAATGTCTTAGGTTCAACTTCACGGTGAAATATGTTCCACATGTTTATTGGGTTCAAACTCGAACCGATATTTATTGAGCGCTTAAAATGAAATATTTAAATTCTGTCCAACGTCAAAATAATTTGAGATACTAACAAGAAACCTTCGGTAGTTGATGGTAATCAATTTGGAAAAGAATATATTTTATGGTGACTTGGGACCGAAGAAAATTACAAAAGATATGAAGATTTTTATTAAGTTTCCGTGTTGTATTTCGCTTGCTATTATGTGAGTTCTTGGTTATAAATGCCGCTTCTTCCTTCATGGTTTCTTACTTCATCATCACGCAATCTCTTGATTCACGATGAGTTTCTGCAAATTGGTTTCTTTTGTTTTGATCCTTCACTTACTAAACTCGTGTCTGATTTCATGTTCCTCGAATGATTTGTCTCAAATTCCTAAAAATTTCCTTAGTCTAGCTAAAAGAGAAGATTTTTTCGATTGGATGGTTGGAATAAGAAGGAGGATCCACGAGAACCCAGAGTTAGGTTACGAGGAAGTAGAGACATCTAAGCTAGTCAAGACAGAATTGGACAAGATGGGTGTGTCTTATAAGAATCCAGTTGCTGTAACTGGTGTTATTGGATATGTTGGAACTGGCCATGCCCCCTTTGTTGCTTTGAGGGCTGATATGGATGCACTTCCTATTCAGGTATAATAAGGTTTTCATTTACAAAGTTTTTGAATCTATTCCCTTCAAGCCCAAATTATTTAATCACTGATCATATTTTGCTAGTCGAAATGGTGTCATGTTTTAAATTTGTTTTTTTTCTGAATATTTGTTTTAGTACAACAAACAATACTAACTGGCATTTAAGATATAACCATTATCATTTGACTTATGGATCAGATTTCTTATGTGATTTTAAATTACTTGAGTTGCAAGCTAGTGGATTCTTATTGAACATGGTAATGATGGAATTGTGTAGGAAATGGTGGAATGGGAACACAAGAGTAAGATTCCAGGGAAGATGCACGCTTGCGGACATGACGCTCACACTACGATGCTCCTCGGTGCTGCAAAGTTGCTCAAAGAACACCAAGAAGAGCTACAGGTTTAGTATTGTATTGTGCTGTATTTTTTAGCTAATAACATTTTCAAACTGTTGCAATCATCAGGTTGTTTGGTTTCTTATTAACACTTGTTGGACATTTTATTCATCATGGTACAGTGATTCTGGTTTTCCAACCAGCTGAGGAAGGAGGAGCAGGTGCAAAGAAAATCGTGGAGGCTGGAGTATTGGAGAATGTGGGTGCAATCTTTGGATTACATGTTTCGAATCTATTGGGATTAGGTCAACTGAGCTCAAGAGAGGGTCTATTGATGGCTGGTAGTGGACGTTTCAAAGCTACGATAAGCGGGAAAGGAGGTCATGCAGCTCTTCCTCAATTCGCCATAGATCCAGTATTGGCAGCTTCAAATGTTATTCTGAGCTTACAACACCTCGTTTCACGAGAGGCAGATCCTTTAGACTCGCAGGTATATATAGTTACTCTTTTGGCTCTTCAAGAAAAGTGTCTCTTATATTATAGGATGTTGGTTGATTTGAGTGCTTACAGGTGGTTACAGTTGCTACATTTGAAGGCAGTGATGCTTTTAATGTCATTCCCGACTCTGTTACTATCGGTGGCACATTCCGAGCCCTTTTACCTAAAAGTTTTGAGCAACTCAAGCAAAGAATTGTTCAGGTCAGTAACTTTGCACTCTGATGTGTCTTCCTCTCCTCTCGAGACCAAACTTTAAAACGCGAGATCCAATGTTTCAGGTTATCACAACGCAAGCAAGCGTAAATATGTGTAATGCAACAGTTGACTTTCTTGAAGATGAGACTCCTCCTTTCCCGCCGACTGTGAACAATAAAACCTTGCACCTGTTTTACAAGAACGTTTCAGTGGATATGTTAGGGATTGAGAATTATGTTGAGACGCTACCAGTGATGGTATCAGAGGATTTTGCTTTCTACCAACAAGCAATCCCGGGACATTTTAGCTTTGTTGGGATGCAGAACAAATCTCATTCACCAATGGCGAACCCTCACTCTCCGTTTTTTGAAGTTAATGAAGAATTACTCCCTTATGGTGCTTCCCTTCTTGCTTCTTTGGCCACAAGATATCTTCTTGACTCATCTTCATCGCCAAATAAAGATGAACTTTGATGCCAACTTTGGATCTCTCTTCTTCATCTCATGTACCTATCGAAAATGTCAACCATGGTTACATGGTAACAGTTATTCCCTGTAATTCTCAGTTGTCAATCAATAAAATAAACGGCAGTGTCAAGTTCTATTAGTTACGGAGTCTAAGTCACCAAAGAGAAACAGAGGAGGACAGAAAACTGGAAGTTCCTTAGGTCACAAGTAAAGGCCTTGCAAAATTTCCCCATACAAAACCCTAGTCAGACCCAAACTATAAACGGTAAGAAAAATCCTCATATCTGGATCAAGCCTGTATGCACAACGATTTTTTTGGTTATATCAACTCACAAAAAAAGAAGAAGACATATATAACAAATTATTTTCAGAGACCACAAAACATTACAAAAAACAAAATCAATAAATAATCATCTCAAACGAGGAGGTGGATTAGATCCAAAGCCAAGTGCAAGCTCTTCAAGTGAATCTGTTGATCCAACCGGCAAATGCTTTTTCCTCTCAACTTCTACAGCTAAACTCTCCTTAAGAGCCGTCACCACTTGACTCATCCCAGGTCTGTCGCCCGAATTTCGACAAACGCAAGCCACGGCTATTTCCACGGTCTTGAATGCCGAGTTTGGGTCATAGTCTCCGCAAAGACTCGGGTCAAGAATCTCTACAATATTTTCTCTTGAAAGCAAAGACTCAACCCATTGACTTATATGCATCCTTTCCTCATTCTTTATGATAGCGGGTTTCGCAGTAACGATCTCTAATAGAACTACACCGAAACTGTACACATCACTCTTCTCTGTTAACATGTTTGATGTGTAATACCTGCAATGACAGATCAATCTTCATTTGAAGAAAACCAAAAAAAGGAAGAACATTTATTATTTTACGAAGTTTTGAGCTTACTCGGGGTCAACATATCCAGGAGTCCCAGCAATAGCTGTATTCAAATGACTTCCCTCGGCTGCATCAAACGCTCTCGAAAGGCCAAAACCGCCTAACTTCGCATTGAAACTTTCATCTAAGAATACATTTGTACACTTGACGTTTCTATGAATGATCGGCGGCTTGCAACCAGTATGCAAATACTCAAGTCCTATAATTCAGTCGCAATAACAGAACATGTTTTATAAACAGAACTCCAAATAGAAATTGTTTCAGTCCAATACAGGAGAGAGTTTCAAATGCTAACCTTGCGCGACATCAACCGCGATACCGAGCCTATCTTCCCAGCTAAAAACAGTTGTACTGTTCTCTGCACAAGAGAAGATCATAACTGAGATATTGGTCTTACTTGAAGAAGTATGTAAGGCAGAACAAGATTTCAAAACCTGAGATATGTTGTTTCAAGTTTCCATTAGCCATGTACTCGTATATAACCGCCATTTTATCGCCTTCGTTGCAGTAACCAAGCATGGTTATAAGGTTTTTATGATGAATTCTGAAAAGATGTTTGACCTACAATAAACTCTTCTAAGTCTCTTTTCATTAACTCTCAACAAAAAACAAAAAAATTGGTTAGTAAACAGAGCATATACCTCTGCTCTGAGTTGTTTGTAGCCTTGAGAAGATAGTGAAGAAACAAGCTTGACAGTTACTTCTTTACCATCTAACTTTCCAAGGTAGTTTCTTCCAAATCCTACCTTCCCTTGATCTCTATCAAACCCATTTGTAATGTTCACAATCTCTGCATATGTAAACTTCCTATTTGATGGTTCCAAATCAAACGCATCAACCGCTGTTTCATTCCCTCCGTAGTCTGTCATTCCGCTCTCTATTCTCTGTAAAGATGGTCTTGTTGAAAAACCGGTTTCTCTTCGCTGCATAGATGGACGCATTGAACCAGTATCTCTCCTCTGTAATGACGGTCCATTACTCGTAGCTGTAACTGTCCGGTTAATCGTTCGACCTGCAGCAAAAACCATACACATCACCAACAACCTCTTCCCATAAACTTGAAAACATGTAACTTCACTAAAACATACCTTGTTTCTTTTTTCTCATGAGGATTAAAAATATAGCTGCAGATATGATAAAAAGAAGAAGCAGCCCTGCAAGTGATGCAACTAAAGGAATGACAAAGCTGGGAAGTTTATTCTTCTTTGATCTATTTTGTGAGACCTCTTCACACGCATTTGCAGAACAAATACTTGGATTCCCACTGATACTGCATTAGATACTAAGGATTATGAGTTAACCGTCGGTTTCTCAAAACATATATAGGATGAGAAAGAAAAGTGTTTTTTTTT
>Ga0041059_1003451_pt1 | contig 10811 bp, 8 predicted proteins | sample AraColnosormetaG_FD_56232 | JGI IMG/M metagenome (GOLD analysis project Ga0041059, IMG submission 56232) | Arabidopsis roots microbial communities from North Carolina, USA - Col MF nosort | ecosystem: Host-associated > Plants > Roots > Unclassified | place: USA: North Carolina | collected 2013-09-02 | reverse complement strand
TTTTTTTTTTTTTTTGGTAGGGACCAATCTTCTTTAGCTTTTAAACAGACAGGACCAAAGTTAAAAGAGTAGAATTGAGCAAGATTATCGTGTTTGGATAATTGAATGCGATCGGGGCTTACTTTTTCGGTTTGAACCAAAGTAAAACTGAAAAATCATTTCTAAAAATCCAAATCTCATTCGGTTACTTGGTTCTTAGCAAGTACACTTGTCAGTTGTCACTAAACCATGATCGAATCGGCTCGTCTTATATAAGCTTAAGCTGTTGAGGCCCAAATAGATAAAACCTTGAAATATGGATTCACGGGAAACTCAAAATTTAGCTGGAGGCCCAAATCCATTAGATCTGATTAGAAAACAACAGTAGTAGTCTAGTAGAGTTACAACAAACAACAAAAGCTCCATGTCTCCTACTACAAAGGTTCTTCAAACACACAACAGAGAAAGAAAGAGAGTGAATTTACAAGTGGAGTAGAGAGAGAGAGAGAGAGAAGTCAAGGAACGGTCAAGCGATCAGAACCAAGAGGCTTCAATGAAGATATGAGACGAAGGAGATGAAGTCTTTCTACAAATGGCTCCAACACAGCTTCTTCTTCAGGAGGAGCAAATGCCATACATATGCTCAGCTCTTGTACCGCCTCTCCATATTGCCTGCTCCACAATAAACCATATCTCAACAATTCAAGATTTTCTATTTGATCAAACTAAACAGACCAATACTCACAGAACCGGGACAAGCAACAAAGAACCACTTAATGTAAGGATTTAAATCTAAGTTTACTGTACCTGTCGTAGTACAGCATCATACCAAGGTCTCTGCGAAGTGCCCAGTTATGAGGTTGCAAAATCAACAACCTTTCTGCAGCCGCAATAGCCAACCTTCGATCAGCAGAAACCGAATGTGAGGCAGAGAATAATACTAAAGGGTTTATAAGATCTTTGTTTTTTGAAAAACGTTTTTACCTAAGATCTTGAGGCCGCAACAATGGGAAATTAGAACTACTGATGTTGTTAAGTTGACTAAGAGGAGAAGTCAGCATAAGTCCATGGGATGACTTAGAAGCACGTCTCCAGTGAAGCCTCTGAAAATGATCAAAAGGCACAATATATAATTTCTTTCAATATGAAATCTTTTGGAGTCAATGATTTGTAGTTTAGTTATAAGTGATAAGGGCTTACAATCAAATTGGCTAGAGCAATCCCTATAATGTCTCTGTTTGTTGCCATGTCGAGGTCTTGAAGTGATTTTGCAGTTAAGTCTGATGCCATTGATCCAGGATCATCAACACACCTTCCATTGACAATAGAGAACAAGCTCTGTCCTGAAGTTGCTTTAAAGAGTTCCTCAGGATACTCCGTTTTAGGCCAAATCAGAAAATCTTCCCCAACTGGAGATCCAACAATTGGTACATTCAGGCGCTTACAAACTTCAATGTATATTACACTAATCAGAAACGCTGCACATGGAAGAAAACAAAATTCATTAAAGATTAGAGACAAAAATGATTACTGAGAAAGCTTAAAGAAAGACTCTTACCAGTGCTGCATCTACAGTTAAGTACAGAGTGAAGGTAGGAATTCTCCGGGTCTAAAGTAATAGATGTCCTCTTGAAGCCTCTCAGATCGAAGAGAACTGTATTTACAGCTTCAAGAACTTGAACCAAGTGACAGCCGATATCTCGTGAGACTAACTCTGCCTCTACTTCTTTGGAAATTGCATCTATTTCACTCACCCACTCAGATATACTCTTTCCATCTAACTGCAATAGCTCCTCAGAGTCTGTCTCACTCGGATCAGACTGATCTTGTACACTTTCCCTCTCCTTCATGAGTGACTGAGCATCCCTCTCTCGGTTAACAGCCAAGAAGGCTTCATCTTCAGCAGCAATGTAGAAGAGAACCTGTGAGTCCATTTTCCACAAGTATATTAGCGAAAGCTTCAATGATATATGACATAAATGAAAACTTCACCAAATGTGTTTTATTACCAAAAGCATCAGTCATCAGACCTAATAATAGAAACTCTCTAAGAGTCATAGTCATAACATGTTGAATAATGGTGTGAAGCAAGTCACCAAGAGTCAGAGATTATACCTTAACAAGAGAAATTTCTTATATACCTTTGCAATCGAAATTTCACTGTCTTTCGATTGGATAGAGATCTCTCGAGCAAACATTTGCCTGGCTGACTTAGTAACCTGTAAATGAAGTAAATCAAGAAACAGCAACATGAGAAAACCTTAAGAAAACCAAAACAACAATCATGAATTCAGATTTAGGGAAGAATCATTATGGATTACAAATTTGAACCTCTTTGTAATTTTTGGGTCTTGATGAGTCTTTAGTATGCTGACTGCGAAAGAGAGGGTAAGCAGAAGCAGAGGCAGTCTTCTTCCGAGGAAAAGGGATCTTCTTTTCAATTCCAGTCCAAGAACAACCACGACGAAGACGTTGATCATTATCATACCTGAGGATCGTCAAAGAACACAAACCTCAGAAATATCTACCACAAAGTACATGAACTTAAGATAAGTGACTAGATTGAGTAAATCACCTGAGAATAGTATGATGACCAAATCCAACAAATCTGGACACTGGTGAAGAAGCCATAGTCACCATAGCTGAAGAAGGAGGACCCAAAAGAGCAAGCGAAGATGATGCACACAACATTGTTTTTTTGTTTTTTTGTGAAGAAACAGAGATTTTTGGGAGAAATTCGTTTCAAGATTTGGAAGAGAATTTGAAGTTTATAAACATCGAATCGAGAAATACGAAGAATCTTCAGAAGAAGGTATAGGAATACAATTGAAAGTGATGGAGATGGCGTCTGGATAATCACTTCCAGCTAAAGAATAATCGGAAAATCTAACAGGAGAAAAGCAATTGCAACATAAGTAGAATCGAGATTTACCCAATTCCATAGCAAGCAAGCAATGATAGAAAAATGGATGCTTTCTTTCTCTCTGATTCAACAACGAATCTTCTTAAACCAAGAAAGTCCAGAGGATTCTCGAGAAAACAGAGGAGGAAGAGAAAGGTTGGAGCATTGTTGGTTCTGAGTTGAGATTCGATGTGGGTTTTAAGAGAAGAAATCTAGGGTTTTTATATCTGAGTAGTTCTCTTCTCTCTCTCTTATTCTTCAATGGCGGATTTGGTAAAAGGAAGATACAAGGTGTTTTAAAAGGACTGATGACGACACTTGTTGCAGAGTTAAGCCAATTTAATTAAGTGAAAATATGAAAAATGGTCTTTTATTTTTATTAATTCTTCAAAAATTTCCTAAAAAAAGTTTTTTTTTTCCTTAAAGATTATTTTTGCCTCCTTTTTGTGTTAATATATTTTTGGAAAGCAACATAAAACAACTGAAAAAAAAACTTTAAAAAATTACTTGTTATACCACAATTTTCATATTTTTATAATACAAATGATATGGAATAATCTGTTTACTTATTACGTCACTTACAAAATATCTAACCTTAGTTACATATTAACAAATTTCCCTATTCATGTTTTCTGTAACTTAAAGTTCCAGTAAAACGCCAAACGCAGAAAAAAAAAATGAAAAACAACAATAATAAGTGATTTACAAACAAATGAAAAAAATGCAAAAATAAAGCGAGAATCACGAGAACACTTATCATATGGTAGGCATGAAACAAGCCATATCATAGTAGAAACATCCAAAACTTCACTGACAAATTGTAGACATGTTCATTTTAATTCCTCTTTTTCCGTAGTGCATGTTGCGTTTCGAGCTTTGTTCCTTATTTTCATGTTTTGTTGATTAAGTAATTTATGTTGATGATAAAGTAGCGTTAATATTGAAAAGAATGTTATAGTCGCATCTTTTGGAGTATATCTTTATTTGTCTTTGCATCCAAAAGATGCGATTATGCGAATCACTTTGTCGATCAGCCAAGGCCAAGCATAGACAACAAAGCTAAACTGTAAGAAGCAATTTTCTCAAACAGTCAAACCAACCCAAAGAGGACTAGTTCAATTTTGGTAGCCAAAGTTTTATATCATTTATATTATTTTTGAAAATTATATTTAGATAAATTAGTTTACCAATCTATTAAATAATTTCTTAATTTTTCTTCAATTATTAAACAAAACAACTTTTTAACTATTTTATAAGTTAATTCATTTGGCCATATCATAAATCATCATTAAATTCTACTTAACATTATTTTATTTATATTCTACTAAATCACCATAATTGATTTTATTTTTATGGTATTAGTTTTACACGTCACTAAATACTAATATATCTTAAGTTGGGTCCGGTAATTTTCTTAGATTCCTCAAAGCCGAACCTACAAGATATATTTTTTTTTTGTCAAAGAACAAGATATTTAGACTACTAGGAATTTGGAAGCACTAATATAATTGAAAGATAATTTTGATTATGTTGATAACTTTTATGTGGATCTGAATTTGATACATTGATTTTGGAGGTTCACGCAATTTTATAAAACTCAATTACTCCATTATTTTTCCAGAACATAAGCATATATTCCCGCAGATCCCATGTATAAAGAAAACTGGATAATGTTGCTCCTTGTCTTAATTATATTTTACGAGTGCTATATATTTTAGTTTGTCTACTCAATTTTAATATTTCTTAAGTGGTTTCCTTTAATAAGATTCGATTCTGATAGACGAATCTTATGAAAATTACATGAAACGATTTAAGATAAACCAATAATAGTTTTTTTGCCTCTTTTTAATTTACTCGTAAGTGGATGGTATATATGCTCATCCACAACGATTGGTAGGAACACGGCACAATCATCATTGGCACTTGAATATTGGCATATCTATGCACTTATGCAGTACGTATTGAATTCCAACAAGTATGCATATAAAATGAATTTCACGCAATAACGTTACTATACAACCACGTGAATAACACACATATGATCCATTAATAAATAATTATGTTACGTTTTGAATAAATGTTTTCTCTTACTTAATCAAATCCATATAATCGTACTAATTATTTACAAATACATGCTGTAGATTATATTTTGGTGCTCAAATGGCTTTTAGCTAATTATCATAGAATGATTTTTTTTCTTTTCAGTCATTTTTATCATGGTTGGCCATTGTGATATTATTTTTTTTGGCAAAACAATTAATCATCCATTAAACTAAGAAATTTAGGTCTTCCTTGTGGAAAAACAATAGAGAAATCCAAAAGTTAGGTGGGAGAAGAGAAAATCTTGTGCTTTTCAGTTTTACCTTTTTATCAAGGCAATCGAGTCATAATACATTATTAGTTTTAGTAGACTTGATTAAAATAAAGAAGAACTTAAGCGGGGATTATCAACATAATTTGAAGATTAGGTTAAACTTATGCTAAAAAAATCAATCGTAAATTATCTTGACTTAATTACGTTATTAAGTGACGTTAAAATGGGAATATTAGTATTGGGATCATGACGTTTGATTAAAACAAAGCATCAACTTGAAAGGAGTGCTTGTTTTATTCTAACCCCATGACGATGGCTGATTGACTATATAATATTCAATGTTTATTTTCAGTAAGTTTTTAAAATGCTTTAATATCCATCCCAATATATTTGTGGAAACGTAGGGCTCCCTATCCGTATAGAATTGGCTACAATATATCCAATAACCCCATTATCCATGTATCGATTTGTTTTGTCAATTTATATGTTTTGTTCTTGACCTTTTGATTGGAGTTTATATTATTTTTTCATATACAGAAGGCCATAATTGGAAGGATAACACGTATGTATGACTATGATGAATTTGGCTGGTTGTGAATTTGAGATTTGCAGTATTATAATTAATAACAGGCCTGCATAAATGATAACTGTAAAAATAATTTATGGGTCAAAACAGAAATGTAAAAATAAACACTATGTTCAAACTGATTGTGATATTAAACTTTATTGGTTTAGAAATTCTTTAGAGGTTTATAATTTGATTATATGATAAAATAGTCCAAGATTTTTCCTTCAAAATCACATGTAAAACTATAATATGTTGTTTTGCTCACTGAATACAATTATTTGATGAACCGGGATTTAAATGATAATATCGAAATAACACACAAAATATATTATCGTCAATAGAATTTATAACGAGCAAGATGTTTCGAATATATATAATTTTAGTATGGATCAATCATATGATATCACCACGCTACGCAGGACGCATAACTTCAATTATGTGCAAGTTGCTTGCTGTTTAATATTGTATATATTGGAAAGACAAAATGTTTTCTGTTTTTATATAGTCTGATCTGAAATCTTGGAATGGTGTAAAAAGCGATAAATATTGATTGAGGAACCTTCCCATGAAGATTGGACTTATTTATATATATATTCAAAGGTGGCAATCTCATCCCTTTATCCTTCGGCTTACCTAATCTTTTTGTCCCATGAATTGCATCACATTCCATGGATATATTGATAATTTATCATATTTTTATTTTTCTCATATTTTCATTCTATTTTTTTATTACTTTTTCTGCGATTCATTCAAAATATATTTGTTCACACCGTCTTGGTCACAAATAAAACCCTCGGATAAATTTGTTTTTATACAATATAACTAGTTTACTACATAAAAAAATATATGTCATCATGCACTCTTATTAAATGATTGACCAAAATTATCTTTGATTTCACATTAGGCATGACTCACGAAGTTTCAGTTTCCTGATATTATATGTTTTGTTAGATTGTCGATGTAAATTTATAAAAAGTACTATGAATCAACTTGAGTTACGTTGTTACTTGCAACAACAAGTACATCAAATTAATTTAATCGATCGACTTTATGAAAAATAAAAGTAATAATTAATCTATTACAATTGGAAAGAACGAAAAGATAGACAGTATAGCAATATACAACATCCGACTAGCTCTCGATCTTGTCTGTATTATCGATACGTAAACGAGTGGTCTTTCTACGGTATTACCTTTGCACATAAACATTTGGTTTCTTTATCAATGAATTTAACATTTATAAGAAAATTAATTATCCATTTATGAAATTGTCATATTTACCTCCGACAGATGTTGTATTCGAACAGATCAGTCAAAATGCATCGTCCGAAACCAATTGGAATTTATAAGTATTAAATAATGATAATAAAAAGCCATGACTAATTAATTTATTTATAACTATATATATAAGAAAAGTAGACACGAGTGTACTCTCTTCGTTTGCCACCATTGCATGAATACATCCTAAAAGACAATTCTAATGTGATATTTGACTTATTTATAACTGGCCTATAGAGGTTTTAAAAGACAATTTTTTCTTATGCTAACAACATGCATTATGCATATTTATATTTACAAGGTGATGTATTAAAAATACTAGGACCAACTAAACTATGGGAAACTAAATGTAGTAATTTGTAAGCTATAAATTGTATGATTTTTTCACATTTTTATTTGAAAAACTGTGTGTTTGGTGGATAATTTTATGAACTATGAAGTAACCATTTTTTAAGTAACATTATCATTTACTTTTGCTTTTACCATTTTGACCGTTTTCAACTCGTAAGAACTCGCTAACCATACGTTATTAATTTTATAATTTATAACCGGGAACGGTCCGCTGAGAATGAGATGATTCGCCTAATTTGGGCTTAGTTTGGGCTTAAGCTCAAAATTTCTGCAATTAAAACCGACCCGTTTAGACCACCCGAACCGCCATAATCACTGGTACGAATTCAGCTGAATAGAGAGAGACGGCGAAGGAGCTCTGAAGGAAACAAAAATGGCAGGCAGAAGCGGCGGCGGAAGAGGAGGAGGAGGAGGAGGAGCATCGGCTGATCTTCACTCCGCGGCAAGATCCGGTGATTTAGCAGCAGTTCAATCTATTATCAGCTCTAATCCTTTGGCTGTTAATTCTAGGGATAAGCATTCTCGGACTCCGTATCCTTTCTTCTCGCAAAATCAATCTTCTTCGATTTTAGTTTCTGCTTGATCATGAAATTTAAATTCTCTCGACTCGCTTTTCTCTGTTTGACTACAAATTTTCCGATGTTTGCTGAATGTAATTTGCTACGGCCTTAATTAGGGTTCTTAAAACCTTAGTATCAGCTTATACAACTTTATTCAATGCTAAACATTATTTCTAGGTTTTACATTTTGATTCGTCACACTTGATTTGGTTGCTAGGAGAATGATGGTTTGTAGATTACAGCTAGAGCAATGATAGATCTGATCTACTTTACGTGTTCATTGCAGTCTTTTGTTGTTCATTTTTTTGTCCTTAACATCATGATCTCTTGGGGAAATAGACTACATTTAGCAGCATGGGCAGGGCACAACGAGGTAGTGAGCTACTTATGCAAGAACAAAGCTGATGTTGGTGCTGCAGCAGGAGATGACATGGGTGCGATTCACTTTGCTTCTCAAAAGGGGCATTTGGAAGTTGTGAGAACTTTATTATCTGCCGGTGGTTCTGTGAAGTCTATCACTCGCAAGGGACTCACTCCTCTTCACTACGCTGCTCAAGGTTCTCACTTTGAAATCGTCAAGTACTTGGTTAAGAAAGGAGCAAGCGTCAGAGCTACGACTAAGGCTGGGAAGAGTCCAGCTGATGTTGCGGGTAATGCAGAAACGCAAAATTTCCTTGAAGAATGTGAAGAGCAAGCAAGGAAAGCTAAGGTGAACAATGAGAAAAAGACGGAAATAGTGAAACCAGAGAGTTGTAGCAATGAAGGAGATGTCAAGGATCTGAAAAGAAAGGACTCTGAGGATGGAAACGAGGGTGAGGAAGAAGAAGCTTCTTCGAAACCGAAAAAGCCAAAAGTTGCTCTTTCTCATCTTCAGGACATTGACGACACAGAAGCTGATCAAGAAGAAGAGTAACTCTTCTATTCCATCAGAAGTTTCTTAACAAGAGTTGTAAGATCCTCCATCATATGAGATAGGTCGTAGTTCACCAAAACTTTTGTTCGTTTCCGAGATCCGTAAAAGCCTGTAGAAGAATCCATCACTTTGCATTTTAGAATTGGTTGGTAAAACAGATTGTTTTTAGCTGTCAAATCAATCCTCAAACTTTAAAGCTGTTTCTCTGTATTGCTTTCTTTTTCTGTAAATGATTTAAGATTACATCACACAACTGTCTACGAATCATTACATACTCACTGACTCTCAAGTAATGTTTTTTCCTAAGCATTTGGAAAAAGAATTTTTAAGTATTGTGTAGCCATCCATCCGAGAACCGAGAAGTAAACAAGAAGCAAACATGCACGTTTCACTTGTACCAATATATTCACCTTAGAAAACTGTCTCTTAACTGAACAACAAGCTTGAGGGAACCAAGATTTTGCATGTCTTAAGATCCTTATGATGAAGACTGTGATTATGGAAGTTGCGAAGCCAGAGACAATGCCAGCGATCACATCATATTTCCAGTACTTTGGTGTTGATTCTCCATTAAGCCATGACTGTAAAAGTTTAGAGATTCTGAAAAAAAACCAATGAAAGAGGATCAATTCTGTAAAAAAACAATGCCAGGACAAGGCAAGACTGAGAAACTAAACAGATGATAGAACATTCGTATATCACTTCGACCTCAATCATTGTGCTATTACAGTTTGTATGTGTTTAGTTATAATGAAAAATGTATAATAATGAGAGAAAACAGAAGAACTTACACAATAGAGTATTGCTTAGCAATGTCAGTGAAAGAAAGATCATCTGCTTGGCAACCGAAAAAGCTATCCCGATAAAGCTTTATCTTTGGAATCCCTAATGTGTACCAGCAATCGTAAGTCTCATTAACCTGGACAAACAAAAACATATTGCGATTCAGAACAGTAAACAAACTGATATCAAGTCCGAGAGTCAATATAGTCAAAAAACTTACCTTGAAGTTATCTTTGGTAAGTAATGCAGCACCAAAGTTAGGTCTGCACTCAGGAGGAAGAGCTTCATTTGGTGCTTCTGAAAACGCTAACCGTGTTTGACCCATTAAGTTATCTTTATACTCTACCTGTGAATACGATATACAATGGAGTTAGTAAATTGCTCTAGTTTGAAAAACAAAAGACAGAAAATTGCTGTAAAATAGCTCACAACCTTGAAGACAGAAGCCCAGTAGTAATCATAACGACATCTGAATTTATCTCTCTCAAAAGGGTAAAACACATGTTGTGCTTTGACGTTCAATAGTCCAATGCCACACACTTTAGAAGACCTAAGATCAACAGCTACATCACAATTCGGTAAAAAACCAACATCAGTTTCTTTATCAAAACCCCCAAAATCATTGTGAAGACTTTCCATTTCAATCATTAGAAGTGAGATCATTTAACACAAGAAACCTATCAATTTCTGCAATCAATTGATGATAAAGTAAATAGAATCAAAGCTTTAAACTTACAGCTGGAAACAATTTTGCAGCGAGAATGAAGAGAAGCAGAAGCAGATGAAGAAGAATAAACCCACAATTCACCGATGAAAATCACTAAGATTCCTAATAGAAACGACAAGACGACGAAGCTAATGATCGAGAAAACTATCACTGTACGGAATCGCAAAGCTAACGAAGAGAAAACCCTCTTTTGCTTCTTTGTAGTCGTTACCGACGACGTCGTTTCTTCGGAATCCATTTACACTTTCTTCTCCGGTGACGGTGAGTGAGTTTTACTCAGAACAACAATTCGAAGAATCCATTTCTCACGGTGATCAAAACGACGGACGCCGGGACATCAAATCTTACCGATTATCAATTTTTTTCTTTCAATTGCGCCTTTTTTTTTTTTCCCTTCCGCGTTGAGTCTTTGACTATGATGCGAGTGTGTTAAATGC
>Ga0041059_1003450_pt1 | contig 10812 bp, 9 predicted proteins | sample AraColnosormetaG_FD_56232 | JGI IMG/M metagenome (GOLD analysis project Ga0041059, IMG submission 56232) | Arabidopsis roots microbial communities from North Carolina, USA - Col MF nosort | ecosystem: Host-associated > Plants > Roots > Unclassified | place: USA: North Carolina | collected 2013-09-02 | reverse complement strand
TTTTTTTTTTTTTTTGTTTACTTAACTTTTTTACCTAGTTTTAATTTTCTTTAACTAAAAGAAATTGTAATTATTAATAGTGAATTGATGATTGGCGTGAAAAATGCACTGTTTTTTTTTCTTTCCCTTTTTTATATCAGAGATAATGCATTGATTGCGCATATGTATAAAGTTGAAAAACAACGTTGAAAAAAATATGCAAAACAAAAATTGATTATTTTGAAAAATTAGATTCAATCTCTATTTTTTCGTCTGTTATCTAACTTGAAATCCAAAATTTCACGCAAACGTAGAATGTTGCGTTTGCTTCTTTCTTTTTTTCATCCAACTTGTATATTGTTAGTTTCTTAAAAAGAGGAAAAAAATAAATTCCCAAAGCAAAATTCAAAGATTTGAAACTTGAAAATGTTAGCGATTGGATTAAGATCTGACCATTTAGACTATCCCACGTGCTTATCTCATCACCGTCCAAGGTTATCCTATTGTCCTTAGATTCGTTCATCTGTCTGCCATGCCTTATGTTTCCTTTATTACATCATGATATATGTGATCCTAGGTAAATGAGATAATGTACCAATTTCATAGGAAATTTAGACCAACATGATTATCATATGAAAATTGTTGGAGATTGGTAGGTAACAATTGATTCTAATACTACTATTTGTTGCAATTGATCTCAGGTTACAACCGCACACTCACTTAACATCATAGCCTATGACCTGACCGGTGCACCAAGCAGCGGTAGATTCAGGCCGGGTTGGGACAAAGGCATATTGGCTCCAATCCTAGCTTACCATCGCCGAACCAAGTCACCTTTCATGGTTAACCCGTACCCTTACTTTGGTTTTGACCCCAAAAACGTCAACTTCGCAATTTTCCGAACACCGTACAAGGCAGTCCGTGACCCGTTCACCCGCCACGTCTACACCAACATGTTTGATGCACTCATGGACTCGACATACTCAGCCATGAAAGCTCTTGGATACGGTGATGTTAACATTGTCGTTGGCGAGACTGGCTGGCCATCTGCTTGTGACGCACCTTGGTGCTCGCCTGCGAATGCTGCTTGGTTCAACCTCAACATTATCAAACGTGCACAAGGCCAAGGGACACCTCTCATGCCTAACAGACGGTTCGAGACATACATTTTCGGTCTCTTCAACGAAGAAGGCAAACCCGGTCCGACCGCAGAGCGTAACTGGGGACTTTTCCGAGCAGATTTCTCCCCGGTTTACGATGTTGGTCTTCTCCGAAACGGACAAGGCGGTGGAGGCCGCCCAGCATTGCCCGCACCTAGTACTGCCGGCGGTAAATGGTGTGTAGCGAGGTCCGGGGCGACGAATACTCAGCTGCAAGACAGTATTAATTGGGTGTGTGGTCAGGGTGTTGACTGTAAACCGATCCAAGCTGGTGGTTCGTGCTTTAACCCGAGCAGTTTGAGGACGCACGCATCTTTTGTTATGAATGCTTATTTCCAGAGCCACGGCCGCACTGATGGTGCTTGTAACTTCAGTGGAACTGGTATGATCGTAGGGAACAACCCAAGCAATGGTGCATGTAAGTACTAAGGAGATTGTCTATGTAGTAGTATTTGTCTGGAAAATCCTAACATAATGGTTCTGAGGAACTTTGGATTTGAGAGATCATCAGCTTTGTGTTTAATTTCGGATTATCCTAATTTTAAGATTTTTTTGTTAATTATTTTTTCGCTGATTCCTTTTATTTAAATAAAGTGGAACTTCCATAAAATTTGCTTCAGCGTTACGCTTAAAAACATTGATTTGTGTGACTTGTGATCTTTATGTTGGATATAGATGGTCCATCAACCTATAAAGCAATATAAGCGTTTAGAAACATAACCTTATCTACAAGATAATTATGTCTTTCTAGGCCATGAGATTAGCATCAGTTGAAGATTTCTAAATGCCGATTCCTCGACCAATCATACTTTGACCCGACAAAGGTTTAAAAGACTAAGAAATATGACAATGTGTAGTAGTAGTATCATTGGACAACTATGACATGTTGTAAAACTATGACTTTACATTGTTAACATATCTTGACATGACAATGTTACAGAATTGTTAATATATGAAATACTGTAGTAAATTCTAGTCTCATTCAAATCATATTTGGGTGAGACCATGTAGAAGTAGACATGTAATGTAAGTGTGCGGTTGTGACCTGAGATCAATACACCAATACTAGATTGTAATGTGCAGAGACATCACAACTACATAGAAAATATAGGATAACATACTACCCTTAACACTCGCTTCTTCTAACTTTATTCGGTTGATGCGTCATATATGTATAATGACACTTAAAACTAAGCTCTGAAAATCATAACATATACTAAAATGATGATTTATAGGATCTGAAGAAAAATCTTATTGATAAAAAAAACATGTGAAATTAGAAAAAACAAGAAATTTAATTTATATGAAAAAATTGACTAACTAATGAAATGTAAATATTTTTCATACATATATTTCTCCAATCTTCCAATTCTTCCACATTTTTTAAGATTTACCTAAGAATTCTAAGTGAGATTCAGCTTCTGATCACTATGGATGAAATGCACGAACAAAACCAACCCAACTCAACAGTTTTAATCTTATTCATACCAACAATCTTCCACCCAAATCAAAGAAAAAAATACAGGAAATTAATAACAAACAACCCCATTATGGAACCAAAAATAAATAATAATCCGAACTTTTTTTTCTATATCAACAAAAAAAAGGAGTAAAAAGAAAAGAAAAAAGAGAAGAGGGCCCACTTGTATAATATTGTTCAAAGTTCAGTGAGCCATGGCAAAAGGAGGACAAGAGCTGTAATTAATACTTTTCTGGTGGGGCATTACAAGCATTGCGGTGTGATCCATGAAATCTTTCAATGCCACCACCGCTTGTAATATTACCTTTAAGTCCTCCGCCGCCGCAAACCCTTCATTTCCGGCGTTTCTCACGGCGTAAACGTAAAACGTGATACAACCTTTTCTGAACTTAAACCTTGCCATCTCCCAGTTCTTTAACTTTCTGATCATCTTCTTGTTCACATCTCCCAATGGAATCTCCGATGGCCAGATTCCTCCTTCCGCCGCCACAACGGATGATTTCATCGCCTCTGTTTCGAACACGAAGACCACAACTTTGGACTTTCTTGTTCCGAGACCTAGTGTTAGTGTGTGCCATGCGTGGTGTGCAAGGATTGTGAAGTTTGTCGGAAGGTAAGCCGCCGTGGAAAGAAGCGGCGGTGATGATGAAGAAGGGAGAGAGAGGAGTTTAAGAAGCTCGAATGTTCTTGCTCGTCGGATTGTGAATGATTTGACGATTATTTGGCCGCCGAATTTGAGTCCTTTTACGTCTGAAGAAGGCTTGAAAGAGATGTCGGAAGATTGATGCTTCTCTTTCTTCTTCTTCTTTTTTGTTTTCTTCTCTTTCTCTGCCATGGCGATTCTCTGTTTCTTTCTTCTTCTTCTCTCTTTTGGTGATGAGAAGTTTGGTAACTTTGGTTTGGTGCTTTTGATTGAGTTTGAGACTTGAGCCACTATCTCTTTCTTTCTTTCTTTTACTTACTTTATTTTTAGTGAATTATGTTGTTTCTTGATTTTGCTATATTATTATTATTACAACGTCATGAGACAGGTTTCTGAAGTATGTTTGATTGGAAAGTTTGTTTAGACATCAACTGCAATAAATGCCATTATAAACTGCAAAATTATATAAAATAACAGTATAGTTTTATCTTAAAAAAATTCAAAGTTAAAACAGTTTTGCTACAACCATTCTCAATTCCAAATTTTTAACTATGATGGTATTGTTGATGATATAAACTTGGTCTGAAGTTTTTGTTTCAATGGTTATAACTTATATATGATTTTCCATATTGAAATTTAAAGGTAGTGTCAAAATGCTCTATAAAATTTATAAATTTGAAAGATAAAATGTTGGGTGAACTATAAATTCACCAAAACATATAAATATAGTGTCGGCAATAGTAGGGGAAGAAACTTTAATCTTATATAATTAATTGATGCTACTATATGGAGAATGTTATCAAACTGTTTCCTACTTTCTTCTATTGTTAGTTCAGTTGGAAAGGTTTGATCTTATTTCACTGTGTTTGGTAGAACTATTTTGATAATTTCAAAAGGCTATGATTTTTTTTATCACTAGTATTTCGTATTTGTAGGAATTATATAATTTCTTAACTTTGTCATAATAAAGGTCTTAAAAATTAAATCACACAAGTAGCATAATAGTTGTTACCTAGTACAAAACAACAAAGTAGTGGTCGAAATGGGCAAATCAAAGAAGGTTTTGTTTGGTAGATTTCATAAATACTTAAATGCATTTAGGTGAAGTCTTGATCCCATCCAAGAATGATGTGAAAAAATCATTAATTACATGCAAGACTGACTAGTCAAGCCCCTTTTTATGTTTTTATCAAATTATTGTCTTCCACCGTCAAGGAAAACTTAATTATAACGTTGCTTAAAACATGGTTTACTCGCTAATCAATCCTGGTAAATGATTTGGAACAGCATAGCGACAAGTTTGCAACAATTTTCAGTCTTATTCTATGATCATCTCTTAACATGAATAACTTGTTATTAGTAAAAACTAATAATGAAAAAGAAAGAGGGATAAAGATTTGATGGTGAAGCTGGTAATGATGGTACCAAATGTCTCACACATGACAGGTATGATGAGTGCATCCTCTAAAAGCATATTTTTCGCAGCAGCAATTAGAGTGGCTCCACAATTTTGCTTTTTTCTAAAGTGTTACATTATCAAAAGGCATCCTCGATTATTTGATTTTTGTTTACATTTTTGGATAGTATATATGTTAATAGTGTTGAGAAACTATATGATATTGGTATTACATGTCACATATCATCCTCTAACATATTGTAGATCTATGATGTATGTAAATGGGCACTTCGGCAAAGAGAATAATATCTGAGTTTTACTTGTTCTAACTTGGCTGTCTTTATGTATGATAAGTGATAACAACTTCATTTTCTAAAGTGGGTTGGTGAAGCTATGGTGGAGTGGAGGAGGTTGAAGATTTTATGAACAAATCTACCTTCGTCAAGGCGTTTGAAATCCTAGTATCCTATACTACGAATTATTAATAACTTTTTTTTTTTGTTTCTTCGGATATAATAAGAAAATTGGTACATAAATATCTACTTTTGCCTTAACTTGGAATGCTTTTGTAGCAAGCTTGATAGAAAACCAAATCTTAATCGTTCTTAATAGTAAATTGTATGGCACAGACATATATCGATATTGGTTTCAAAACGGTTTGGTTAGTTGTATAACTCAATTGAAATCAATGGTTCATATTATAGAGAACAAGAAGATAAGGGAAAAGACAATGACAACGCAAAAGATGATTCAAAGAAGAAAAAAAGAAGAGCAATAACAAAACTGTATATCAATATAAGATTTTTTTTTAATGTTTTGACTGGCAACACGAGCCAGGCTCAAAATCAATGGGACCAAAAAAATATCAAAGAAACAGCGGATTTTGACAGTGTTGTTTAGCACTTTTGCATCACCCAAAGTTCTTATTTCAAAGTTTTCTCCTTTTTCTCTTATCAGTCTGAGAAGTCATTTAAAAAGGAAGAGTTTTTAATTGATGGGTTCCTTTCCGATGGCTTTCTGGACAAGCCCGGCTTGCTCTTTGACATGGAAAGTATAGAAACCCGTGGCAGTTGCAGCAGAAGGACCACGACCAACATACTTAATGTCTTCCATATCTCCTCTGTTTACGCTTCTCATTGCTGTCCATAGCCGTGGAGATATGTAGCTGAATGCTCCCATGTTCATCGCCTCTTCTTGGCACCAAACGATCTCCGCATCTTTTTCAGACCAATACAAAAACAAGTTATAGAGGTAGACATAAAAGCTAAACCAAACCAATCCAAAGATAGTTTAGGTACGTACTTGGATATCTCTTGAGCTCACGCTGAATGAGATCATATGGGAAAGGACAAAGCTGTTCAACTCTACAGATAGCAACATCTGTTGCGCCAACCTTCTTCCGTTCATCATCAAGCTCATAATAGACCTACAACGAAGCAAAGCAAGAATTTCTCTTTACATATCTGGGACTGGCAAGATTCATCTTATAAAATGAACAAAGCTTATTTATACCTTTCCGGAGCAAAGTACCAATCTTCTGATGCCTTCTTCAAGATCAGAGTGATCATTCTGATCCTTGATTAATCGCTTAAATCTAGTTCCTTGCTTGTCAAAACCTGGGTGGCCTTGGACATCATCAAACTCTGAGAGATTTGATTTGCAGTCCTTGTGACGGAGCAAGTTCTTTGGTGCCATTACAATCAGAGGCTTACGGAAGTCTCTGTGTATCTGCAACATGAGTGACATAAAGAAATTGTAAGCTGGAAACAACACCTGGTGACCGGTAAAAGAGATAATCAGAAATAGGTCTTACCTGTCGCCGCAGAACATGGAAATAGTTGGCGGGAGTTGTGGCATTGACAATCTGCCAATTACATTCTTGAATTTGCTTTCGCATTGTTGGTTCCATGTCTGGTATGACATAGGGATTATCATCACTCATCTATAACAGAAGATAATTATAGTCAGGAAGAGAATCAAAATGCGATTAAATATTTTCACTAATTCAACACCATAACCCATAAGATCTAGGAAGAATTTACCTGAAGGTAACGTTCCAACCTCGCACTTGAATGTTCAGGTCCCTGACCATCATAACCATGGGGAAGTAGCATAACAAGCCCGGTTTGACGCAGCCATTTGGCTTCTCCACTGCTGATGAACTGATCAAATATCACCTGAGCTCCATTGGCGAAGTCTCCAAACTGAGCTTCCCATAGTACCAACGAGTTCGGGCTTTCCATGGAGTAACCCAATTCGAACCCAAGGACACCAAATTCTGAAAGAGAACTGTACACAACAAGCAAAGCTTAGTAGGGAATCTTTACAATGAGAATTCTGGTATGCAAGTAACAAACTCGCGGGATTTCTCTCAAAATGTAAGATCGCGTTTTGGAGAAATGAAAAAGAATATAGTTGAGCAATAGAGAGTCGATCTCTATGTCAGTTTACTGTGAGCTGTGAAAACAAGCTAGGAGCACAATAATTCCTAGAGGGGAAGGATGGAGGTAAAAGTACCTGTTGCTAACAGTAAACATCTCAGGATCCTGATTCATGATGAGATGATCTAGAGGACAATACTCTTCTCCAGTTTCCTGGTCATGAAGGACAGAATGACGATGACTAAATGTTCCTCGTTCGACATCCTGACCACTCAATCGGACATGATTGCCTTCCACAACTAAGGTAGCAAAAGCAAGAGCTTCTGCAAGGGCCCAGTCAACTCCCTCTCCTGATTCAATCATTTGGGCACGTTGTTCATAAACTTTCTTCACTGCCCTGTGTGGCTTGAAGTTTTCTGGAAGAGATGAAATTGCCTTGCCAACAGTCTTCAGTATCTCTGGTTTGACGCTGAAGAAAAGTGTAAAGTTTAACAGACAATAGGACAGAGAAAAAAAATAAAGAAAGAAAGACAAACCAACTCACCCAGTGTTTCTAACACGTGAGATCTGCTCAGGAGACTTAAATCCAGCCCAATTGGTTGAAAGCCAATCTCGTTTCTTAGGGAGATAGTCCTTACTAGCGACAAATTCTTCATTGAGGATGGTGTTAACCTTTTCCTGTATCCGGTCAATATCCTGTTGTGATACTTCACCGCATTCCAAGAGCTTTTTGTGGTAGATCTGAAGGGTTGAAGGATGATTTTTGATAACCTGTCAAATTGAAAAGCGACAAGGGAGTTCAAAACAAAAACATTAGAAAACTTCAACAAGTCATAAATCCATAGTAGATGCTTTTTGGGTTAACATATTAAGAAAATAAAGTCACAAACCTTGTACATTTTTGGCTGAGTGAAAGATGGTTCATCTATCTCATTATGCCCGAACCTACGGTAGCAAACCAAATCAACGACAACATCAGAATGAAAAGTCTGACGCCACTCAGCAGCAAGCTCGCAGGCATGAACAACAGCCTCAACATCATCCCCATTAACATGAAAGATGGGAGCACTCAAAGCCTTTGCAACATCAGTACAATACTGGGAAGATCTCCCCGCCCTTGGATCTGTCGTGAAAGCCACTTGGTTGTTCACCACAATATGTATGGTTCCTCCGGTGGTGTAGTTTGGAAGAGCACTAAGATGGAGAGTTTCATAGACTACCCCTTGTCCAGCAAAACTACCATCTCCGTGAATCAAAATACCTAAATTTTTGGTCCTGTCTAAATCATTGGAGTAGTACTGTTTTGCTCTGGTTTTGCCAACAACAACAGAATCTGCAGCTTCCAAGTGACTTGGATTAGCAACCAAAGAGAGATGGATTTTCTTCCCACCTCTTGTAGGTCGATCATAAGAGGTTCCCAAGTGATATTTGACATCACCAGTTCCAGTGTAGCCAACTTCATCTACAGGCCTAATACCACCACTGAACTCACTAAATATCTGACGGAGTGGCTTCCGAACAACATTACCCAGAACATTCAATCTTCCTCTGTGAGACATTCCAATAACAATACTCTCTACTCCAAGATCTGCTGCTCTGTCAAACATCTCCTTCATTCCAGGAATTAATGATTCTCCTCCCTCAAGTCCAAATCTTTTGGCTGTTGTCCACTTGGTAGCTAAGAAATTCTCGAACTGAGTACTCCATGCAAGCCGATCGAGAATCACCTCACGGCGCTCCCTGTTGTACCGCCAAGGAGTTGGTGTCTCAATCTTTTCTCTCAACCAGTTACATTTATCTCGATCTGCAATGTGCATATACTCAAATCCGATATTCCCACAGTATGCCTGTTCGAGCCTTGTCAATATGGAACGAAGGGTCTGCACTGGTCGGTTCTCAGACATGAATCCTGACATCTGCCACACCCCCAAGAAGAACTCTCTGTCAAGGTCAGCCTCAGTGAATCCATAAAGAGCCAAGTCAAGATCCTCAGGGATCTCTCGCTGTTCCAAACCTAACGGATCCAACTTCGCTTTCATGTGACCATTCACCTGATAAGCCCTAACAAGTAACAACAGCCTCATACTCTCCTGAATTGTCTGCCCAGAGATGCCAGGAGACGTGGCAGCCTGACCAACAAAGTTCCTAAAGAAATTATCCCAAGACTCATCTACACTGTTAGGATCAGCTTCCCAAGCCCTTTGTAACTCCTCAAGGTAGACACTGCTCGTCCCATCTAAGAAACTATCAGTTAGCTTAGAAAGAGGAACAGCTCTAGGAACTGGAGCACTCTGAGCCTTTGGTCTGCATATAGTCGAGTGAAAGGAACGAGTTTGAGACGGAATAGACCGTGTCCTCGTCGCATACGAAGCACCCTGATTCAAAATCCTTCTAACAGCTAGCTTTGTAACACTGGAACCAGCACGAAACCACACCATTTCACCAGATTCAAAAACAACACTTTAACTTCAATTCTTAACAATTACAATAACGCATTCAACAATCGTCGTTCTACACTGCACACAACAAACAAACAGACACACACACGTTAATGTCGTCCTAACTGAAATGAAGTATCAAAGAGATCTTTTTTTTTCTCAAATCATATTCTGAGGGATAAAACGAAGAACAAGAGTACGAAAGAGGAAAATCTACAAATCAATACGACCTAAGATTCAACTCGGTGACCTAAACACAATCTGGATTTAAAAAACAGTACGAAATCTATGAATCTGATGAGGAAAAAATAGATCTGTTGTTGGATAAAGAGAAAATGTTGGATTAAGAAAGCTTCATTATTTCCGATTGTGAAGAAACTGAATTTGAAAAAGCTGAATACTTTACCTTGGAGGAGGAGGAGGCGAAGAAGAGAAAGAAGAACTCGGAGGAGGAGGAAGAAAGGGTTGGTTTTTAAAGTTTTGCCCTTTTTCTAGAATGATAACGCTATTAATTATTATGGAATATTGTTCTATTTATGTAAATATGAAAATATTTAGAGGTTTATGTGTAAGGAAATTAATATATATGAAATTATGAAATGTAGATTTTTCTTTGGAAATGTCAAACAAATACCATAATTTGACAACTTGAAGACGAGAAATAGAATGTGTTAGTGATTTGCTGAATATTTTTCTCTTGATTTTATATAGTCCTAAAATAGATTAACAAGTCAACGATGTGAATAATCAATCGTTTACTATTTCTTCTCTAAACAAAAAAGAAACAAATAAGAAAGTAACAAAATTATAAATTGGAATATATAATGTTATAGTTTTGTAATTAAATATTTGATGGTGGCCTCCACCTGTGTGAAACGCCGTTCCAGAACAAAGACTGTCTTTTTGTCCAAGTCCAGTTTTCTCGGTGGTCAAAGTGGCGTTTTTCGTAAGCAGATTGAAATAAATATCTACACGTGTTATAATTTCATTGGATGATTTTTTGTCTCGTTTTTCATATGTAACAAAATTATATACGTGAAAGAGGGGTCTAAACTAAATCACAAGACAAATTAATAAAAGGTCCAACAAGTTAGTAACAGAAGTGAGCTTTTTTTTATACAAACAAAAATTAATCTTTGACAACTTTAAGACGAGAAATAGAATGTTTTAGTGATTTTCTGAATATTTTTCAATGGACTTATTGGATTTGCTGTAAATGTTATCAAAAAAATACAGTAAAATCTTTATAAATTAATATATAAATATGAAATTTGAAATATTTAGTGAAATATAATTCTACTATTTTTTTTCAATTTGTATTAATTCTTTATAAAG
>Ga0041059_1003449_pt1 | contig 10813 bp, 2 predicted proteins | sample AraColnosormetaG_FD_56232 | JGI IMG/M metagenome (GOLD analysis project Ga0041059, IMG submission 56232) | Arabidopsis roots microbial communities from North Carolina, USA - Col MF nosort | ecosystem: Host-associated > Plants > Roots > Unclassified | place: USA: North Carolina | collected 2013-09-02 | reverse complement strand
TTTTTAAAAAAAAAAAAAAAAAAAAGAGTGTACACCTAGTATATATATTTGTTTTGTATATGTACACTATTCCTAATCACATCCGATGGCTAATACTACTTTGCATTAAGAGTAATCAATTTTTTTCCTACTACCCAAACTATATAATATACGAATATTTTCAAAGCTCCTTACAAGTGTTAGATCTTTTGGTATTACGAAAGATTGGTTCATATTTGTGTGCATGGAACCAAAAATTTAAATATTTCTGATTAGAAACAACACGTAACTTGAATTAACTACGATAAATTGTGATTGTCGTTTGCATAATTTCATTTATACACAGTTAAGGGGGATACATAATTAATTCAGCACAGATTTCTCCTGTCTCCGGGTGACCACCAAGCGTCAATATGAGTTTCTATCTGTCGATATATACATCTAAGCATTACGTAGATACACGAACATTACAAATTAAACTAACATTGATAATAAAAGTAGAAAGGAATGTAATAATTTAAAATGAAACACAGTTCAACCAAAACGTGACGATCATAACATAACAATTATGTCATGGCGATGCTTTGTATTTGTACGTCTGTCACAGACCAACATGTGTTATTTTAACTCCCAAGTTTTGAAAGTATAGGTATTTTAGATATTAAATATAGTTATTCTAATCATGACGCTATTTGAAGTCATTCGCCATGTACACAAGCAAACTTAAGTTCTGAATTGACACATAATTTTTTAAAATATTGAAAAATCTTTTCAGGAGTTTGGTATGTTAGCACCCACAATAATGTTATTAAAAATGTCTTACGTATTTGAAACAGTCTGATACATATATAGTTATTATTTTTGGCCGCAATTTGTGTCTTTTTCTTTTCATGTTTTAGTGTAACACAGAAACGTAAACGCAAATTAAACAATCATAATTATTCTCTAATATGGCATAAACAATTTAACCACAATGCAAGAAGTGGTTACCAATCAAATTAGATGCATATTCATGGTTTCAAATTAATCTACTCTAAATTATTTTGATACAGTTTATGAGGTTTTTCAACTCAAAACTAAAACTAACTATTAGTGAATGAATCGCATCTTGCATTACATATTAGTTTAGGTCTATTTGTAATTTTGACTTGGGTTCTTGATACGTTTAATCTCAATTCGCTAACTTGGAGACCAAACTACCGATTTGATAAGCCTCTAAAACATTGTTTCCAAAGTGCAATAATTCGAGTCATATATATAATTATATACTCATAAGTAGAGGGATAGAGATTATAGTGAAGAGGTCAAAATGGTAGAGGAGTTCTTTTGATCACTTCCATTAAACACCGTTAAGAAATGCAAGACGAGTCACATGTGAGCAATGTCCAACATCGCACGAAACAACAATGACTATGATCTTTTAATATATACATTTCATGATATTTGCCGATGATTTATTGGTAATCATTTTTATTTTTTGGTTATTATACAGCGAAAATATAAGACTTCTTCTAACATTAATAATCAATTCTAAGCCAACCAGCTTATCTAAACCCCTTAGACATGCTTTCTAGTACTACTTCATGTAGGTTTGTATAAAAATGGCCACAATAGCCAAAACTTCGTCATACAGTTTTCTTGTAGCAATTAATTATTGCATCTTTGATTTTTTAGTTTAACTTTATGAGATGCTATAAACTAGAGGCTTCTCTATGTGGAGTCCATTTCATGGACCGGCTAAAAAGTCTCGAAAACAAACGAAAAAGTTCCAAACAAAAGAACTTAAAGAGAGAAGATGTTGGAGCAATTGAGAAATTATATGATGACATGATGAGATTCCAAAGTTAAGTTGCCACATGCTTCATCATGAATTTAGGGAGTTTCACCAAAAGGAGTCAATAAAATTAATTGAAGAGAGAATTGCTGCATGTTCAAGATTTACCAATAAAGACAATTTTTTAAAAGAGAAATAATATCAAAGAAAAAGAAGAAGGCATGTTAGGGAAAATGCTTGGCCTCCTTTAGGCAAACCGTTCATGTGTTTCGTTGTGTGTTATTTTATTTTGTACCAAAATATGTTTGTTAGTTTGGGCTCCAAACACACGCAATGTATATGTTGACACTTGAGAGTCTATGATCATATGCATAGTTGCATACCTTATGCCAATAGCTCACTACGGCCGCGACTCACATTTTGAGACCCTAGGCAATATTATTTTCTTTTTTCATTTATAATTATACAAACTCTATTTTAAATGAAAATGTATGTATATAAAATAGGACTTTTTGAAAGAAAAAGTCATTTAAAAAGCTTAACCTGAAGCTATTATACCACTAATATTCCCAAAGTTCTTTTGTTGGTGATCGTTCTTAGTTCTTTAACAAAATAAATGTTCCCAAAGTTTTCTTAAGATGATATACGATACTAAACATGATTTAGTGGATAGATTCAAGAACTAAGAACGATACCACCAAAGTTTAAAAGTTTTAAAAGATGTTGAAGAAACAAAGAAAAAACAAAAATACGATGAGTTTACAAGTTCTGCAACGAAACAAACAAAATGATTCTAATAGTTGTTTCTTGTAATTTTTGGAGAAAAATGTGCCTTTTAATGTATTATTTTCAATAGTTGTCTTTGGGCAGCTATTTGGATCATGCCTAATCTTAGTCGGGAAAATTAAAGAAAAGATGATTCTGGTTTTAAATTATATCATCTGGAAAGTGTTTTCTAGCTATTATATAGCTGTCTAAAGTCAAAGTATTTGGTGGTCTTTGTAATTCCTTGAATTGCTACTTTGTGGTTTATGTATTTTTCATACATAGCAGAAAATTACATTTTCGTTTCTATCATGGTGTTCTGATATCGTGTGGGAGATTTTATATTAGTGATATTAATTCAAGATCTGAGTAAGCACTTCAATTTAATGAGAAATTGGTAAATAGATACTGTAGTGTTATTACACACACACACAAAAGATACAGTAGTGTTCTGGTTCCGACATATGAATCTAGAATCTGACAATGTAGGAGAATTGTGCCTCTCTATGTAATTGGGAAACTTAGATTTGTTTTTTATCATAGTTATTCAAGAGAACCCAACAAATTTGAGGAGACAACCTCGCATTGGAGATGCTCTTAGACATCTAAGATTCTAGCTGCCCACGATAATAATCAATTGGCCCATATTTATTACCCAACTTGGGGAGACTATAGGTCGAGCTTTGGATGCAAAAGTGAGAACAGACCAAGCTGGACTACGAAATCCACAGCTTTTTAAATTAGTTTGCTCTACATTCAAAACACGTCGATTTTTCAGTTGTGAACAAAAAAGAAGAACCAAAAAAACATTGAAACAAATGGGATCCGATTACACAAAACACAGAACTGACTTGTGCCTTTCACTTAAAACACGATAACCTCTAAATCTTCCTTTCTCAAAACATAGAACTGACTTGTGTATCCTTTGCTTTCTGCAAACACACCAATAAAAAGAGCTTAGAAGAATAGTTCCAAAACTTAAAGCAAACAAGAATTTTCACATCATGTAGTAGAAGAAAGCACATATCTTCCTCAGCCTTATGCTAAATCACAAATCTCTTACACTATCAGATTCTAGACTCATATATGCATTAGTCTGCAACCAAACAACTACATTTTCTACCTATATAGAAATTTCTCATTGACTCAATGTTGAATTTATATAACTAACATAAAAGCTTCCACACGATTTTCTTTTCACGAACGAAATAAGAACACCACGATAGAAACTAAATACAAGATCCACATAGTAGCAACTAAACATAAAATGGGTCCTTACAACAATCAAACACAAGAACTGATCCTACGTCTACATTAATTTTCTCATACAATGTCATCTACACGAACCATTATGAAGAATTCCATCAATGCACAAATCATCATCATCATCATTCACATAAGGAGCTAAAATTCAAATCGAGGAATTTTACCTAAGTGGCACCGACGATGATGTTGTTGATCGGAATGAAGATTAGCTTCACAAAGAAGCCAACGAATCCCATTACCACAAACCCAATCGCGGTACGAACTGCAACTTTCGTGAATTCTACAAAACCGAAACCAAATGAAAAATCAAAACCATATTCACCAATACACAGATCTATCTTCCCAATCGGAATAATCGAAACCACAGATCATCCAAATCGAAGGAAGAAACGGAGATATATATAAAAATAACCTTTGCGATCTGGCTTGTGGCAACGCTTGACGAGACGAATACTATCCTTAGCGAAGTCTCTGAGAGGATCAACGACGGAATCAATGGCGTCCATGGCGGCGATTCTTTAGCTTCGATTCAAATGATCTGAAAATTGAAATTGAATCTCACTGTTTCTATTCTTTTGGTTTCTCTTTATTAAAATCGGAGGAAACGATGAAAGATCGTCACAACGACCAATCACAAAACGAGCTTTGATGACACGTCGGATACGTTTAACACGTCAGCTTTTTAAATGGGCTCGTAAACAATTTATGGCCCAAATCCACTACAGGCAAAGCAAACCACATCAAGTAATAATAATTACGTTTTTTGATTATATAATTCAGTTCTTGTAGGAAAAAACATCGTAATTTAATATATACAAAATGTGCAGTTACTTTTGGTAATGAGATATTGGATACAAAACAAAGAAAATTTTGCGTTTGAAGGTTGCTGAATGCTGATTGCCGCAAACGAGATCATACAGTTTTTGTTGCCACTCTACTGATTTGCGTCTCTTTTTCGATATATCATCGTTACAACTTCCTCAACTAAATGTTTTGGTTACTCCTCAACTTCTATTCAACGATGTAGTAGATAATTTATCTATTTGTAAAGAAACTTAAGTCTCCAGCATTTGAAACTAACAGAAAGAGTGTGATTTTATTCAGATCATCAAAGCAATGATCGCCATATGCATATTCATCTACTAATACTACTAGATGGTCATGTTTCTGACAATAGAATAAATTTATACTGTATCTGTAGGTCTTGAATGATTGTTTGAAAAAATTTCAATTGTTGAACAATATTGTTTTTCTAGGATTTTATGTCTCTTCCTCCTTTATTGCCTCCTTATCTTAACATAGAGAATACCTCAGTTTTTCCTCATTCTCTTTGAGATATGAATTGAGTGTTGCATATTCTTTTGAATTTTATCCATTCTGAAAATCTAGAAGCATCCAAAATTCGTTTCTTCAAATCTTCAAAGTGTTTATCCTTTTTTAAGGAATACATATTGTTTGTTCTACATATTTTATGCCTAACAACTTGCCTTCACTCTCCATTTTCACAATAAAAATCATAACATTTTTTTTTTTGAATATATTTGGAAATTCAAGTCTTTAGGTCCTAACATTACACACTTTAAATTCAAAAACATAACTTGAAAAGTAATTCAAATTCTCACGAAAGCGGTTAGAAATCTTAAATTACAAACCACACTTCAGTTTTTGCCGTTGTTTCCTCCATACTCAAAATCTTTAGTTGGTTTTTTTAGAAACTCATAAAACGAATACATTTGAAGTTTTAAATAAGAACTTTTTCTCTCTAAATTAACGGTAACTATGGTACTCCCATTGTTTAAAAAAATATGATGTTTAAACACAAAGTTTAAATAATTAATTTATCTTTTTATATATTTTTTCTAAATTAAAAACATAATTTAATATTTAGTTAATTAAAGTGAGTTTGGCCAATGAAATTCGTTACTGCATAATATATATATAGTCATAAAAGTATATAAATTCTACGCTTGCATAGAAATTTGAATTATTTGTCTAAAACATCTTATGTTAAGAATCAAAATAATTTGGCTAAAACAACTTATAATATAAAACCGAGAAAGTAGTGTTTTGGAGTTTTTATTTATGTTTTCTGGCTACTCTTTAATGTAGCCATTTAAAGTAAAAAGAAAATGAAACCAAGTATATATATAAGAGTGAGGACCCTTTTCATAAACAGAAGGATTTATTGCTTCTAAAAATTAAATTGTCTAGATTGTTTTCTATCTTTTCATAAGAAGAAAGATTTATTGCTTAAAAAAAAAGTAAATATTCAAAGATTTTTTTTTATCTAATGATTACGAAGTGAAAATATTTGGTTTTATTATGTGGCTCCTAATTGGTCGTTACGAACAATGTTTGTTTTACGAACACTTGTTATCCACAACAATTTTCAAGGTGTTCCACAACTATATTTTCAATAGATCTTTTACACATTAGATGTTCATATCTTGAAAACGAAATATACTATGTGAGAAACAACTCATGCCAAATTGAGAAAACTGGAATAATATATCAGCGGTTTGCAAGTAAAATTTCGTTGCATAATAAAACCGGAGTATAACTTTCACGCGAAAATCCATTTTAAAATCAAAATGCTGGAAAATTTACGAACATAGATTCGGGATTCAAAAAGATCTCTTACTAGATCCTAAGATCATGATGCCTACATATTCACAACGTATACAAAATTAATACCATGAGCCATGGGGATTTTCTACTTTCATAAAGGATAACTAGAAGATGGAGCTAGTAGTATATGTTTTTTATGGTAATTGACATTTATGCCTAGTTCATTGTGTTTTTTCGTAATGAACTGCGAATATTTTGGTGATTCTTTGGCATAAACTAATCTAAAGCAAAGAAGAAAATAAGAGTTAACTAAAATTCCATTGTCTTCCATTTGCTTTCGTTAATGCCATGTGTTTTGGTGTTGTTGATGTTATGTTTAGTCTTCTATGTGATATTTCACATGGAAGACTACACATAACACCAACAACAACAGAACACATGACATTAACGAAAGCAAAACATAATAACAACAACAACAACAAACATGACTCGATAGAGATACAAATTCTCACAAAAGCATTACAACCCTAAAACCCAATCAACACTTTTCAATTACCGCCGCTGCTTCCTCCAATTTCCCCAGCTGCCTCCTCTCCGTCACCAGGCACCGCCGGCCACTCCTGCATCTGTGGCGGTGACGCGTACACACCATTACAATCAAACACCGGATATCCTATCACCGTTCCCGGAGGAAGTACTTCACCGTCCGGATGTAGCACGGGATCATCGGTAACGACGGAAGGGTCTCTTGGGACAACGTCGCCAAGGAAGGTAAATTTGAAACTACGAGTCGTTGCGGCGGAGATATCGGATCTCGTGAGCGTATCGGATCTCTTGAGAGTTTGGCGACCGCCCTCCACGGTATGAAGCCACGATCGCATTGTGAGATCAAGAATGAGCATCTCACAGGCCTTCGATATAAGGACCGGAGCCTCTGCAGTGACCATGTTCACTTCCGGGTTGGACTTCATGATTTTCTTTATCCTGGTTAGTGGAAACGCATGATGCTTAACATCAGTTGCGTTTCCCATCTGCGCAATCCAATAATTCCGCATCTGCGGTGAGTACGGCAGCGGCAGTGAATATGACGGCAACGGCATTGATTGATAATACAATGGTGGCGGCGGCAGTTGGGAAGACGATGGTTGCGGCAGGTAGTGGTTGTTGTTGCCGTTGTTCTCTTCCATTTTGATCTTTACGTTTTTCTTGTTCACTTTCTAGGCTAGGGTTTCCATATTTAAAGGCTGATTAAGTGGGCTACGAAATCAGCCCAACTATTTTCTCAAAAATAAAATTTATTTTTTATTAATATTTTGTTTTGTGTTATACAATATTTACTAATATATGTGAAATCCCAAAATACAAAACCTCACTTTCTATTCATTATAAATTTTTGTTAACCAATACTTTTTGGATTTTATAAATTTTAAAACTTATAAAATTTAGATAAGGTGAAAGCTATTAGTCAACTATAGCTTTAGATAAGGTGGATTTTATACTAACCAATTTAGGGAAGTATGTGAAAGCTAGCATATGAGGAATGTCGTCAATGGTTTTGTGCCCAAGATCTGATTAGTCAAAGAAGAAAACTATAAGTGGTGCCTTGGAGTGGTAATTAGTGGGAAGATACCAAACTGAGAATTTTCTAATGCGCAATGGAAAGTATGTGGAGTTTCCGCATAGATAAGGTGACTTTGGCTTCGAGTGAAAAAGCTATAGTTGTGTACTTAAAATCCAATGCTTGGCCTGCTTCTTTGTGTTATCATTCTTAGGAGATTGCAAATATTGTCAGCATTTCAAAGATGCAAATATGTATGTCAATTTGTCTTGTGCATGAGACCGATCTAATCTGAAGCATTAATTTAAAGGTAGCAAAGGAACATGTTTCATCATTCAAAGATATCTCAATGCAGATAACAATTCCAAATCAATGAAAACACAAGTGGTGGAAAGAGATATTTGAATAGATGGTTTTCGCGCCAAAGTTCGTTAAAATATCAAGCTTAAAATTTAAACATCCAAAGATATTGTTTATGTAAAGAATATGTTTCTCTTAACCTTAGATATTATTTTTAAAGGAAATAATTACTACTTTTAGGGCCGGTCCAAACATAATTTGCCGTCACCTGTTAAAAAGAAATTACAAAAGTTAGGAAATTAGGATCGAACTGGTCACCTAAAGCGGATATCCATCAACTTTTCGGAAATAAACTTTTTATGAAATGATGCGCCTATATATTTATATAGAGAGTTCTTTGCCTAAAACCTTTGTTTCATGAGATTTTTAGGCTTTAATCGAAAGTCGAACCTGATTACTTGAACAAACGAATCATGCAAAATCTAGAAAAAACAATGATGAGTTCAACATTTGGTGTGAAATTTAGTTAGCTGGATAAAAGCAATCAAACCAGATTATTTTTTATTGATATGGAGTTATTGAAAACATTTATGCATAGTCCTTGTGATGATAATCAGCCCCATCCCAAATAAAATTAGAGATGTAAGGTTACCCAATTTGTTTTTGCTATAAAAAGCTTTATTTAAAAAACAAAATCAGGCTTATTATTTTTAAAACAAAAAATGGGGTTTTGAACTATAATTTTGGGCTAATTATAAGTTGTTTTATAAAATATGGGTTTTTTATATATCAATTTTACTTCAAAAATAAAAAAAGTCTTGACCCTCACACCTTACGACTCACCCATTGGGTCGAGGTTGATGATAACAAGCTCGGCCCAAATAGGATGGGCAAAAGGGCAGTAGCCCATGATTCCATGATTTTTTCTGAATTATTTTTTAAAAAGGCCATATTTTATAAAAAAATTAATTTGACTGAAAATATCTAATAAATGGCCCAATATATTTGGAGAAAAAAACTTTTACATGAAATGGGGCCCTTAATATTACTTTAAAAAAATAATTAATTTGTAATCGGATTAGAAGGAGAGTAATCGAATGAGTGATTTTTTAAGGGATTAGTCATTAATCATGGATAGAATGGACTTAACGATTAAGCGGAGAGTAACCGGATATGATGGACTTAGCGATTAAACGGAGAGTAACCGGTGTTAGGCGGAGGATTTTAGAACAAGATATTATGTAAGAGACTAACTCCAAAAGACAATCAAATTCTCAGAAAAGCGCTTACAAGTCTACTAAAAAAAACAATTTGCCTTCCACACATTGTTTACATGAAAGCAAATCCGACGAATTGAAGAACCCTAATAAACACCACCAAATTTCAAATTTCCCACATAGGCGGTTACAAACCCTAAATCTACACTTCAATTTCCGCCGCCGTTTCCTCCATTATCCTCAGCATCATCCTCCCCGTCACCAGCCGCTGCTGGCCACGCCTGCGATGGCGCGTACATTCCACTACCAACCATAGGAGTTCCCATCACCACTCCCGGTGGATAATAATATTGCGGTACTCCTCCACCGTCAGGATGTGGCATAGCCACAAAGCCAGGATCAGCGGTGGCGATAGACTCGTCCTTAGGGACAACATCAAGAAGGAAATCGTAGGTGAAAGAGCTAGCCACTGCGTTGGAGATATCCGATTTCTGAAGCGTGTGGCGTTTGTTCTCCTCGGCTTTGAGCCACGACCGCATCGTGAGATCAACGATGAACATTTCGCAAGCCTTTGCGAAGATGATCGGAGCCTCTGCGGAGACCATGTGCACATCTGGATCAGCCTTCATGATCTTCTTAATTCGAGCCAATGGAAGCTGACGGTTTTTGAAATCCGAGACGGTTTCCATCTGCTCAATCCAGTAATTACGTAACTGAGGGTTGGATGATGCCATCGGCGGCAGCTGCGAGTACGACGGTGGTTGCTGGTGGTTGTCGTTGTTCATGTTGTCGCCGTTGTTGTTGTTGTTCTCAGCCATTTACAATTTCTAGGGATTTGGATGTTGGAAGTGAGATTTTTATCGGAGGGTTTGGCTGGCATATATTTAAAGGAAACCTAAAAGCGTAGATGGCTTTAAAGCAGTCAAATGTGAATCTTTACACATATAATATTTTCTTTATTATTATGGCTTTTTTTGTGAGAATAATTATAATTGTGACTTATGTGTGTGACTGGTTATTATTATTAAAATGAAAAAGAAAATGGTGAAAGATTTTTTTTTAATCCATATTAAGATGAGAAAGCTAAAGATATCTGATTCCCTATAAAATTGAAAGGTAAAAAATGTTGTTAAGAAGTTATTTTCGTATAATGAAACGAAATTGAAAGTCAACAATTTTTTGCAAAGATTTCATACATTTAATTTTTTCTAGTTGTATAGTGCTACAAATATTGAATTTTGACACCGTTTTGGGTAAGAAATCCACACATTAAATATTTTTTCTTTCCTTTTTTTGGGTAAGAAATCCAAACATTAAACATTTTTTCTTTTTTTTTTTGGCAAAGATTTTTTTTTTCTAAATGATAAATAATACAAGGAAGTAAAT
>Ga0041059_1003448_pt1 | contig 10814 bp, 8 predicted proteins | sample AraColnosormetaG_FD_56232 | JGI IMG/M metagenome (GOLD analysis project Ga0041059, IMG submission 56232) | Arabidopsis roots microbial communities from North Carolina, USA - Col MF nosort | ecosystem: Host-associated > Plants > Roots > Unclassified | place: USA: North Carolina | collected 2013-09-02 | reverse complement strand
TTTTTTTTTTTTTTTTTTTTTTTTTTTTTTTTTTTTTTGTTTTGCAATTCTTAATTGTTATGGTTTTTTGTGCTATGAATTTTATTAAGTGTTTTCGGTAGATTCTGCTTTAGTTTTCGAGAATTTCTTTGTTTTTTATAGGTTTAATATTTTAAAAATATATTTCACCTATATATTTTATCATTAGTTTATATAATGAAAAAATTAGTGGAAAAAAGAATTATCAATATAAATTTGTATGAATATGAAAAATAAATCTCTTAATGAATCGAAAAAAATACCAAATATATTAATTAAATATCAGCTAAAAAAAGAGTTTCATAAATATTTTTAAAAATAAGAAATGCTTCAAAACTTCAATTAGTAGCCTCTTAATGCTGGTGTGAACCCTAGAAGTACGAAAAGCCTTTTTCTTTGTTTCTCTTCGCAAAATTCAGAATCAAATAGAGACTAGTTTTACGATCACAGAGTTTCTAGGGTTGATCTCCATCTTCATCGATTTCGTATAGCTAAATATTCTAACCTAGTCATGAATAGGATCGACGAAGGTACATAAAAAGCTCTGCTTTCAAAAGCCCTAAATTCTCTGTTATTATTATTTTTCTAACGATTCGACTCTGTTTTTGAGACAGAGCCCCAGATTCATGAAGATCCAGTGGAGAACCGTGAGGAAGATGATGAAGACGAAGATGATCAGTATGAGTTTGACGATGGGTTTTTAGTGAATGGTTCTGATGATGGAGAAGAAGAAGAAGAACAGAGACATTGTAGTGAGAAAAAGAGTAGAAGTCGAAGGAAGAAAGACGAATCCTTTACTCTTCACGAAGATGATTATCTACTTCTTAAAGATAACAACGACACTTTCCAAAGAAACAAGTATAAACGTTTGAAGAAATCTTCAGAGGAAGAGGATAAGATCAATAATGATGATGATGATGATGATTTGAGTCACTTCATTGTAGATGAAGATGATCATGGTGCTCAAGGAATGAGGAGGAAGAAAATGAAATATAAGCAAGGAACTGATTCGAACGCTTTACGATACGCTAATGATGTATTTGGTGATCCTGAAGAATTGTTGAAACTTCGGAAAAAGGATTTGAAGTATAACGAAAAGATCGAAAGAAAGTTAGAAGATGAGTTTGAACCAATGGTTCTCTCTGAGAAGTATATGACGGAGAAAGATGATGAAATTAGGAAGCTTGATGTTCCTGAGAGAATGCAGATATTTGAAGAAGCCATTGGAATTGTTTCCCTAGATGACATGAGCATTCAAGAAGAGAGCAACTGGATTTATGCTCGATTGCTTCAAGAACAAGGGCAGGGTTGTTTGATTAATAAGGATGACATTGTGAAGTTTTTAGAGATGTTTCATGTGCAGAAGTTAGAGATACCGTTTATAGCTATGTATCGGAAGGAGCAGTGTCGGAGTTTATTGGACAGTTCTGATGATGATCATGATGGTAGTGATTTCAATCTTGACAAGAAGCTTGAGACCAAGTGGCATAAAGTCTTGTGGATGATTCAAGATTTGGATAGAAAGTGGGTTCTTCTGCGGAAAAGGAAAACCGCGTTGTTTGGTTACTATACCAAACGTTTTGAAGAAGAAACCTGCATGTCTGATCTGAATAAGAGTCTTTTTGAATCTGTTATTAAGTCTCTTCAAGCGGCGGAGACAGAGAGAGAAGTTGATGATGTAGACTCAAAGTTCAACTTGCATTTTCCTCATTGTGAGATCGATGAAGGACAGTACAAGAGGCCGAATAGGAAATCGCAATATAGCATCTGCAGCAAATTTGGGATTAAGGAATTTGCAAACAAGTTTGGTTATAGCGCTGAGCAATTGGGACTAGCGTTGTCTCTTGAGAAAGTTTTTGTTGATGAGCTTGAAGATGCAAAGAAAACACCAGAGGAGATGGCATTGAACTATGAGTGTGCAATGTTTGGAGATTCTCAAGCTGTTCTTAAAGGTGCAAGGCATATGGCTGCGGTTGAGATAAGCTGCGAGCCATCGATTAGAAAGTATGTTCGTGGAATTTTTATGGAGAATGCAGTAGTCTCAACGAGTCCAACACCAGATGGGAATGTGGTTATAGATTCCTTCCATCGGTTTTCTGCGGTTAAGTGGTTAAGCGAGAAGCCATTGAGAAAGTTTGATGGTGTACAATGGCTTCTCATTCAGAAAGCAGAAGAGGAGAAGCTTCTTCAAGTAACTTTCAAGCTGCCTGAGAATCAGATGAATAGGATAATTAGTGAATGCAGTGAACACTATCTAAGTGTTGGTGTTAGTAAGTATGCTCAACTCTGGAACGAGCAGAGGAAATTGATACTGGAGGATGCGGTTCATGGTTTTGTTTTGCCGTCAATGGAGAAAGAAGCAAGATCCTTGCTAACTAGCAGAGCGAAGACTCAGTTGCTTTCAGAGTATGGACAGGTTTTATGGAACAAAGTGTCTTCAGGGCCATATCGAAGGAATAATAATACCTCGGAGGAGGAAGCTGCACCGAGGGTCCTAGCTTGTTGTTGGGGACCTGGAAATCCAGAAACTACATTTGTGATGCTTGATTCATCAGGAGAGCTGGTTGATGTGCTTTACTCAGGTTCCATTGGATTGCGGTCTCGGGATGTAAATGACCAGAAACGTAAAAAAATGGATCAAGATCGTTTTCTAAAGTTTATAAGAGACCATCAACCAGATGTTTTGGCTTTAGCAGCTGTTAATTTGAGTTGTGTACGCCTGAAGGATGAGATTTATGAGGCTATATTCCAAATGGTGGAAGAGCTGCCGTTGAATTATGTAGATGATAGGATTTATGATTTTCCATTGGTTTATGCGGATGAATCTCTTCCTAGGCTATACGAAAATTCTAGAATCTCAAGTGAACAACTACCTCAACAAGCAGGAATTGTGAAACGCGCAGTTTCTCTTGGACGTTATCTCCAGAATCCATTAGCAATGATCTCAACTTTATGCGGTCCAGGTAGAGATATTCTGTCTTGGAAGCTTCATTCTTTTCAAGATTTTCTTGATCCAGATGAGAAGTATGAGATGGTTGAACAAGTTATGGTTGACATAACGAATCAAGTTGGAATCGACATTAATCTGGCTGCGAGCCATGAATGGCTTTTTTCTCCTTTACAGTTTGTTTCAGGTCTTGGTCCTAGGAAAGCTGCATCTTTGCAGAAGTCTCTTGTTAGAGCTGGTTCGATATTTGTCCGCAAGGAACTGATAAATCATGGGATTGGTAAAAAGGTATTCGTAAATGCAGCTGGTTTCTTACGGATTCGTAGGAGCGGGTTGGCTTGTAGTAGCAGCCAATTTATTGATCTGTTGGATGACACTAGAATACATCCCGAATCATACGGTCTTGCGCAAGAATTGGCGAAAGATGTTTATGCTCATGATACTGTAAGAGGTGATGAGGATGATGCAATAGAGATGGCGATAGAGCATGTGAGAGATGAGCCAGCTTCTTTGAGGAAAATCGTTCTTGATGAGTACTTGAGAAGCAAGAACCAAGAGAATAAGAAGGAAACTTATAGTCTGATCATGAGAGAATTAAGCTGTGGATTTCAGGATTGGCGGAGTCTGTTTAAAGAGGTTGATTCAGATGAGGAGTTTTATATGATTTCAGGTGAAACCAAAGAAACTATTGGTGAAGGGAGGATTGTGCAGGCCACTGTTAAGAAAGTGACAAGTGGTAAAGCCAAATGTGTATTAGATTGTGGATTACCTGGGATTCTCTTGAAGGAAGATTACTCAGATGATGGTAGAGATATCGTTGATTTGTCTAACAAACTGTGTGAAGGCGATATCGTTACTTGCAAGGTCAAATCGATTCTAAAGCAAAGGTATCATGTGTTACTTGTCTGCAAAGAAAGCGAAATGAGAAAGCACAGGAATCTCGGGGATGTCGATGATTATTACCACGAGGAGAAACGAAATAGTGTCCTGATAGAGAAAGAGAAAGTTCCTAAAGAAAAGAAGCAGTTTAAGTCTCGGATGATTGTTCATCCTCGGTTTCAGAACATCACTGCCGAGCAAGCAACAGTGTATTTGTCTGATAAGAATATTGGAGAAAGCATTGTTCGTCCAAGCTCACGAGGACTGAATCATTTGACTTTGATGATCAAGATTTCTGATAATGTGTATGCTAACAAGGAGATAATCGAAGGTGAGAAGGAGAACAAAGATATAGTGAGCTTACAACGTATTGGGAAAACACTGAAAATTGGGAATGAAACCTTCGAGGATCTAGATGAGGTTCGTCTTTATATTCTTACAAAATTTCAGTTTTGGTACAAGTGAAAATACTTATGCGTTTTCAATATTTCAGGTAATGGATCGGTATGTTGATCCTTTGGTAACTCATCTTATGACAATGCTAAACCACCGGAAATTTCGGACTGGGACAAAATCGGAAATAGATGATCTTCTTCGGGTTGAGAAGGGTGTGAATCCGAAAATGGTAGTTTACAGTTTTGGTGTTTCTCATGAACATCCAGGGAGCTTTATATTGTCTTACATACGATCCGCAAATCCGCACCACGAGTACATCGGTCTATACCCTAAGGGATTCAAGTTCAGGAAAAGAATGTTTGGGGATCTTGATAAACTGGCTGCTTATTTCAAGAGACATATCGATAATCAATGAACTTGAAGGTACTATTTATCATGTATTCATGAATTTTTCCACTCCTTAGCCCAAAGAATTTCTTAGACTGATTGCTTGCTTTGCAAGAAACCTATATGGGAAATAATAGTTTTGTTTTTGGAACGTTAATTAGGTCTGTTGTTTAGTAGAACTATACAAGTATTCAACTTAAATTTCGTCAAAAGTGTGAAAGATCCCACAAGAAATGTGAAGAGACGAAAGATTTAATTAGTTAGCTTTGTTTATTGCGGACAGAGTGTTGTTTTCAATTCTAACATCTCTGTTTTGTTTCATGGGTTTTTCTTTTCCGTTACTTTTGGGTTAAATGATTGTTTTTAGATTCATTTATGTAACTAATGATGTTCTCTTACTTTTTTTTTTGCAGATTGATTTTAAGGTATGGTTTTTGCTGATGTTTGGTTCAAGCACAAGAGCTACTTTAGTATAGTTAACTTTATATCAGTGACTTTTATGTTGACAATTCAATTACGCCATGAGTCAATTTACTTTTTCCTACTCTCTTGTGTTTGTTTATCTTTTCCTTACGTGATCAATTTTTAGAAATTAGTACTGTTTAGGTTCCCAAATTACTGTACAGTAATCATATTCAGAAAGAAGGTTGTTTGTCCAAAAGAACTAGAGTAAAACGTAGTATATCATTGTTATAAAGAAGATGTAAAAAAGTTTTAACAAAAAAAAGCCTAATCGGTGGAACAAGAAAAGTGATCAAATTAAGATTTGTAGCTAGATTTAAATGACTTCAATGTAAACTTTAACTAGAGTCAAGAAAAGAAAAATATATTGAAAAACTATTCAATTTAGATTATTTTTTTGTTGCCTTTTAGCATATGTACATATACACATAATTTATTTCTCAGAATATAATATTTATTAATTTCAATTGCCAATTTTTCATCCATTTATTCTTACTATAATTAATCAATCTAAATTTATGAATATTAAGAATTGTAACAATTTAAAAAAAAAAATTGACCAAATTTGTAAAGTTTTATGTTTTAACATTTACTATTTTTCATTGCAATATATGAAAATATATGTAACGGCCTATCTAAGAGATCCTGTCATTAAGATTTGATTTGGTGGTATATCAAAATCATTGTGCTTTTCCTTATGAATAATCTATAAAAAGTATAAAATCATAGGATTGATTTTTGTTCATTAGTATTTTTTTTTCTATGTTTTTATTCAATACTAGTATTCATCATTCATAAAAAAAAAACATAAAACAGTGCTAGAAGCCTAGAAGAGGAAAAAAATCTTAATAAATCAAATTTTATTAATAGATTAATTTGTAAGTCTCATTAGGAAAGATATAACATCTGTAGGACTGTAACAATATCATAATTTTTTGAAATTATCAAGTTTGACACAAAGTTTTGAAATTATTAAAATCATCTAACTAAGTTTTCAACAAAGACCAACTATTTTTCATTACACTAATTAAGGAAAAGAAAGCTGGCACTGAGCGTTAGTTACACGCGCCCACGCGCTACAGCGATGTCCTAAATTCCCCATTATATTCATATTTGTCGTGCTCAAAACGATCGAACAAATCAGACAAAAGCCTCGCATCTCTCTCTCTTGGGATCTGAATCTTCAAATTGAAAACAAAAAGATCACAAGAGAAAAAAACAAAAAAAAATGCCTCATGGAACTCTTGAAGTTGTTCTTGTCAGCGCCAAAGGTCTCGAGGACGCAGATTTTCTGAGTAAGCTTTCGATCATTTTTCCCCCTAATAATCTAACTTTTTTCAGAAATCCTTAGAACCCATTTGAGTTTCGTTGATGGGTATTGTCCAAAATGTGTTGAAAATCTGCGAATGTATATATGTACGTGTTTAAATGTTTTGACTTTTCGGATCAAAGATTTACAATCTGTGAATGTTGTTGACTAGAACGATCTGAGAATTCTGTGTGTGTAACATATGAGAATTCATCTTATGAATCGGATTTTGATTCACAACTGATATTAGTATAGATCTTAAAATATTTTTTAATCGGTTTTATGGAAGTTTGATCATAGATTCACATTCGTTTTATAATGATATAGTCTAATTGATGGTTATGGACGCTTGTTTCTGGATTTGTTTCTTGATTAACAATCAAAAGATAGACGCTTGTTTTATTCTAACATTAGCCTTGTGAATATGTAAAATCGACTTGCATATTCGTTGATTTATTTCGCGGTTTATATATAATATAGATAACATGGATCCTTATGTGCAACTCACTTGTCGGACTCAAGATCAGAAGAGCAACGTTGCAGAAGGTTAGTTTTCAATCCAAGATCAATGGCTTTTATTTTGGTTCTTTTGTTTGTGCAAGAAAAAGATCGGTCTTTGTGCTTTCAAGAGAGTTGAGAAGAGTGAATTCTTGCAGGAATGGGGACAACTCCGGAATGGAATGAGACATTTATCTTCACTGTCTCTGAAGGAACTACAGAGTTAAAAGCGAAAATCTTCGACAAAGATGTCGGTACAGAGGATGATGCGGTTGGTGAAGCAACGTAAGTTCCTCAAACAACATCGTTTTAGATTCCCAATTGATACCTTTAGAACCTAATTGAGGAGTTATGTTATGAAACAATGCAGTATTCCGTTGGAGCCGGTTTTCGTGGAAGGAAGTATTCCACCAACTGCATACAATGTGGTGAAAGATGAAGAGTACAAAGGAGAGATTTGGGTGGCTCTCTCCTTCAAGCCCTCGGTATAAAACATCTTGCATTGTTCTTGATTTTTGGTCTTACAAATGTTTAAGTAGAATCTAAAGAACAATATGTTTATTGTGGTGGTGTTTGTTAGGAAAACCGAAGCAGGGGTATGGACGAGGAGTCCTATGGGGGCTGGAAAAACTCTGAAGCATCATACTAAGAGAAGAAACCATTGTGTGTCACTGTTTGATTTGAGTCTTGGGAACAAAATGTTGAGTTTTCATTTGAAAGCGTATTTTTTGTTCAGATTGTTTTTAATGATTTCATAAACTCGTGAGATTTTTGATTCTTCTTTTCTAGAACTTGTTTTGGTAATGTTTCTCTGTGGTTGTTTTCTGAGTTGGGCGAGAAGAAGTCTACCGGTTGGTAAAGTCAACGAATCGGTTCATCTGAACCGGGAAACGAATCTATCTAATTAAATTAAACCGGTCAATTTGCCAATCCAATTAAACCGGTCATCAAGGGCTCAGTCACTCTCGTTGGCTCCATTGTCAGTCAGAGTTAGTTAGGTTTGTAGATCGAGAAAGAACAAAATCAGGCGAAACTAAAATGTTGGCTAGGGTTTGTAGATCTGAATCATCTTCTGTTGCTGCTTCTGCTAGATTGATCAGCACGAGATGGATTCATCTTCGCGTCGCCGAGAAAGGTACAATGAGAAAGCGACTACCTTCTTTACCAGTCCATTGCAGTGGTCGCAAAGGAGCTTTTGAAGGAGAGAATTTGAAACTGAAAAGTGGATTTCATTATATCAAAAGCTTAGATAATGCGATGAAATGTTCGATGAAATGGTTAGATCTCGTCCCTTCTATCCGGCAATTGATTTCTGTAAACTAATTGGTGTCATCGTGAGAATGGAGCGTCCCGATGTTGCGATTTCTCTCTATCAGAAGATGGAATTGCGGGGATTCCACTTGATATCTACAGCTTCACTATTCTGATGAAATGTTTCTGCAGCTGTCATAAATTGGTTTTCAGCCCAACGTTGTTACGTTTAACACCCTAATCCACGGGTTATGTCTGGAAGGTAGGATTTCTGAGGCCGTAGCTTTCTTTGATTATATGGTTGAAACTGGATGTAGACCCGATGTCGTTACGTTTACCACACTGATGAACGGTCTTTGTTGTGAGGGTCGAGTTCTCCAAGCGCTAGCTCTTGTTGATCGTATGGTAGAAGAAGGTCATCAACCTTACGGAACAATTATAAATGGATTGTGTAAGATGGGTGACACTGAGTCTGCCTTGAATCTGCTTAGTAAGATGGAAGAAACCCACATCAAAGCCCATGTTGTCATCTATAATGCCATCATCGATCGCCTTTGCAAAGACGGACATCATATCCATGCTCAAAACCTTTTCACTGAAATGCATGACAAAGGAATTTTCCCCGATGTTATTACCTACAGCGGTATGATAGACTCTTTTTGTCGCTCTGGTAGATGGACTGATGCGGAGCAATTGCTGCGTGATATGATCGAAAGGCAAATCAATCCTGATGTTGTAACTTTCAGTGCATTGATCAATGCATTAGTCAAAGAAGGAAAGGTCTCCGAGGCTGAAGAAATATACGGTGACATGCTTCGTAGAGGTATATTTCCTACCACAATCACATATAACTCAATGATCGATGGATTTTGCAAGCAGGATCGTCTAAATGATGCGAAGCGCATGTTAGATTCGATGGCTAGCAAGAGCTGCTCTCCGGATGTAGTCACTTTTAGCACCCTCATCAATGGCTATTGTAAGGCTAAAAGGGTTGACAATGGAATGGAGATTTTCTGTGAGATGCATCGAAGAGGAATTGTTGCTAATACAGTTACTTACACTACTTTGATTCATGGGTTTTGTCAAGTGGGTGATCTCGATGCCGCTCAAGACCTTCTCAATGTGATGATCTCTAGTGGTGTGGCTCCAAATTACATCACTTTCCAGAGTATGCTGGCCAGCTTATGCAGTAAGAAGGAATTACGAAAGGCATTTGCAATATTGGAGGATCTGCAGAAGAGTGAGGTATGTCCTCGAATTGTCCAAGCCAAATTTAAGATACAGATTCCAGATTAACCCTCTCTGATTAGCTTAGTGTGTTTGCTTTGCAGGGTCATCATTTGGAGGATGAATGAAATATTGGAAGATTCAATGCCATTTTGCTTCATGCTCGATCGATTTAGATTCTGATGTTCCACAAACACTTGTTAATTTTTTATATGTCGTGTTAATTTATGTTATTGTTGAAATGATACATGTTATGTGATGGTCAATTTACAAAAAGAACTTGTTGGATATGCTTTCTTAATCATTTGTTAAGTTCATCTTTATACTTTGTTTTGATGTCTCTATTGAAGATTGCTTCTGTCTTTCTTTGGGGCTTCTGCTGAGTCAGGTTCGCGTCTATTTGGACACATGTAGACTGGATTGAATGGTTGCAGATTTGGACTATGTATTATAACAATACTGCATGTTACATGACTTTTGTGGACAAGAATCTGAAACAGAGATCCCAAAGAACATGTAAGAATGCGATTGAATGAAGACGTGTGTGCTTAATGAACGGAAGATTCTGTCTTGTGTAGAGTCTTTTAATGGAGCTTAATGAATAGTCATGAAACCTGTAATCATATGAGTGGAGCTATTAATTAGTCTGTTTTGAGTCGTAACCGACTCTGCAATCTGAAACAGAGCATAAAATGAACTTGCTTGGCTTGTTCAATCTACTCTGTTTTCAGATCTTCTGTGTGCGTGAGAGACATATAGCATGATGAGAGAGTACATGTAAGGCGAGCCTCAGGGTTACGGTTCTTCTCTTGTTCTTCTTATTCGTTCTTCTTGTAATCGATGAAGTGTGTAAGATACAATTTTTGAAAACCACATTAGAGGTGTGATTCTGATTAGTGATTTCCAATCTTGTAAAGTGACAGAAAGTGATGGCTTTTTGGTGAAAAATTACTGATATGAAAATCAGTGGTGGAGCAACCATGTAAAAAAGGATGTGAAGTCTGCTGGTTAATGGAAAGCTTAGAATGGAAGACATGAAGTAGCCTGCTCTATATGTCTCATACCATATTACTATTGGTCATTTTTTTCTTTCTTGAGAAGCTTTTTCTGCGTTGAGAATGATGGGGAATTTGGGATGTTAGCAAAGTCAGAAAGGCATCGAAAGTCATGTTGACTGAGGCATCAAAAGCCTGATCAATTTGGTGGAACAAATCAGATTAAGTGGCTGCAGAATGGGGAGAATTATATGTCTTATATTTTTCAAGTACATAAGAAGCCCCAGTGAATTATTACATAGTCTGTGTGTGAATCAAAGTGATTGCAAAGTATGTGTTACCTCAATGAGTGAAGCTAAGTTTGATCCGCTCTTGTATTGGTTTTTATTTTTAATTTTATGATCATATTGAATTTAACAGAATTAAGTTTTTTTTTTTTTTTTTT
>Ga0041059_1003445_pt1 | contig 10823 bp, 10 predicted proteins | sample AraColnosormetaG_FD_56232 | JGI IMG/M metagenome (GOLD analysis project Ga0041059, IMG submission 56232) | Arabidopsis roots microbial communities from North Carolina, USA - Col MF nosort | ecosystem: Host-associated > Plants > Roots > Unclassified | place: USA: North Carolina | collected... | reverse complement strand
TTTTTTTTTTTTTCCTTCTATGTTTTGGCCTTAAAGTTTTGTAGTTTCTTTTTTCTGTTTATGTAGCAGATTCTTCTTGCTAAGGAAGGAGTCTTAACCAACATTTCCTTAATTATTAGCTCTTAAGATGTATTTTTTGCTAATCACTTTATTAACAAGCTTACGCCTTCTTTGTTTAGAAAGAACTTCAAATTGTGGACCCAATTAACGATTTAATTAGACAACTAAGTTTTAGGTGAACAATCTTTGTATATGAATAACATGAACCAATTGAAACAAAATAGTTTGAGTTGCGTCTAATAGACATGCATCCACTATTCATTCACTCTTTTTTCCAATGTGCCAACTAACAAAAAAAAAAATTGTAAGTCTCGATAAAAAATTAAAAGTTCTATGCACATATCCTACCCGGTTCGCGATATAGTTTGTTCGTCGCTCTAGTTGGATGACTAAAAGTCTGACTAAGTCTCTTCTATGGTAAGGTATCTAAAGATTTGTATGTGGTAAAAAATTTTGGCCATACCAAAAAATCTTGAACTATAACATTTTTTCAATCATAGTCATAGCGATATGATTTCTATGAAAAGAATTGGGTCCAGTTAGCTTGTACGTCCTAGATTTTTAAAAAGTTTAGTCGGAGCTGGTGCAACATACAGTAGACAATTTTTCAGATCTGATACCACATACATCCAACCAGGCCGGTCCTATGTTTTATGTGGCTTAAAGATTCTTAAAACATACTTTCATATAAATTTTAACAATAAAAATTATATTAAGATATCATATAAGGTACTAAAAATAATTACATATTTTTAATTAAGTGTAAAATATTTTTTTACCAAAAACAAAAGTGTAAAATATTCTACACTTTATGAAAATTAACTTTCAAAATTATTTGCAGAAAATTATTATTATTTTTTGAATAAAAAGCAAATCTCTTATTTTTTTAAAAAAACAGATTACAAAAACCAAATATCAAAGGTATTTTTTGCCAAAGAAAAAAGAAATTATACTATTAAATAAAAAATTAAGTGAAGGAAGAAAAAAAGAAATTAACCAAAAAAACAATAATAGGAATGGAAATTAAATGCCAGAAAACCACTATAATGGAAGGTATAAGTAAGGATTCGAACTCACAACATCTGACTTAGACGTGGACAATTAAACCAACAAACTAAACAGAGAAGTTTGAAATATGGCCTTTAGATTATGTTTATATTGTGTAGCCTAAAGCAAGTGCTTCACCTGCTTTATGAACGGGCCGGGTCTGCATCCAACAATTTTTGTTTCCATTGGTCTCTAATCTTCTTCAACATCATCCTATAGATTTGCATGCAATAAATATTCTTCTCGTATTTTTTTGTCTTCCAAAACATACACATAAACTTAACTTAATATTGAGATGTACCATATCCATGTGGAAATCTCTACCTCTACAAAATCAAAAGTTCCACATCGACAAGGTAAAAAACAGCTATCAAGATTTTTTCTATAAATGTACCACTTGTTTTTATCTTCTTTACGAGTCATGGTCCATGAGTTTGTGTTGATTTTACTACAAAGTAATTTACTATTGGTTTAGAATTATGAAAATTGGTAATCACAAAAAATGATACATTTATAATCAGTTGTTAATATTTGTGAAAAACTAAAATTGGATTAATTAGCTAATGAACTATACATATCCTAATTTCATCACCTTCTCGTTCAAAATTGACAATTACCAACAAATAACTAAAAACTTAAATCAATCATAAAAAGTTTTAAACTGAGCGCAAAATTTTGCAACAGTAAAATATAATCCAACAAAATAAAATAAAACCATCCTTTTTTAAGTCAACCCAAAAAAGTAAGAAGTCAAAACAGAAACAATCATATCGAGCAAAAAAAGTCTAAAACAGCAAATAGATTCCCGCAAAAATTTGTCAATCAGAGAGAGAGATAGAGAGGAAGAGAGTCAAAGTAAAAAAAAAAACTCGAACAAAAGCTTCTCATAAATGATCATTGATGGAAAGTGAAGCCAAGAGATCACTTGGACTTCCACTTTTGTTGCCTTCACTTCCCTGTGAAGATGGCTGATTCACGTTTCTCAACACATCTAATGCCTCTGAAACTTTGGCATTTAGAGCCTCTGGTGACTCGAGCAGATGCAAAACCTCGGTCTGATCCATTTCCAGAAGCATACCAGTCACTTTCGCAGCGTGCTCACTCTCTATCTGGTCCACTAATGGATATAGACTCTCACCAAGAAGCTACAAAAACCCCAAAACAAACATATCGAATGTAAGTAATCTTATTTTTTCTCCTACATAGCAGCAAGTCAAGAGGTATTGAGAGAGACTTACTGTTCTCTGTTGAGCAGGTGTAGCATTAGCAAGGGAAGTAGCCAATTGACCAGCGGACATAGGCTGACTATACGGCATTACATTCATGTCATAAGCAACTGGAACCATTCCTCCTGGCATTGGACCGTCAGGCATGTTTCTACCACCAGAAGGGTACCGGTACCCTCGTCCTCTTGGCATCATCTAGAGGAGAGAAGAAAGCAAAGACTTATAGATTCATCTTGATCTGGGATTTAAGACATATTCTCCTTTTTTTATAAACTAACCTGTGGCTGCATGTAAGGCATTGGCTGCTGATGCTGATGGCGCATGGGTCCATCACCTGACCGTCTGCCACCTGGTCGTGGACCTTGCTGACCTGGCTGCATCATCGGTCCACCAAAAAAGGCCGGCCTCATTCCAGGAACCAGCTGAGGCTGATATCCAAATCCAGGCTATATCACAGATTTAAGTAGAACCAAGTGAGTGCTTATTGATTGAAAGAGTCCCATATTCAAGCAGAGTTACATAGTGGTCAGTTAGAACAAAATGGTACCTGGTGAGGGATGATTGGTGGAGGTCCTTGACCGTAAAAAATCTGTTGTCCAAGACCTGGAGCACCACCTGTAAATATTGGCATTCGAGGACCCACACCGGGGATAAAAGCAGGTCTCATTTGAGAAAACTGTGCCTGAAAAAGAAACATAAGGACTTGAGACATAGCAAACATAAGTGTACGTAGGGGTTGTTTATCTATGGTGGGAAGTACTACCTGCAGCTTAGCCCTCCTTTCTTCTTTCCTCTGTGCAAGAGCAACATACAACGGTTTGCCACCAACCATTTTACCATTCATTTCATTCAGCTGCAGAAGACCCCAAAAGAAATTGAATCAAGAAAGAAAATAGAGGCTCAAAACAAATTTAATATTGTCTTGACACAGGATTATTTAAATTACCACTCTTGAAGCTTCACTGGCAGCAGAGAAGGCAACAAATCCTGATCCTTTGCTAGTACCACTAGGGTCCCGCATAACCTGTTTGTTACAAAAGTATGAGGTTCCGATCAATCAAGAGACAAAAAAAATTGCATCTCTCATGTTATTATGTATGCGGAAAACAAACAATGCTGACCTTGCAAGAGGTGATTGTACCAAATTCGGCAAACAACTCGCGCAACTTCTCATCGGTGACGGTATCATCAAGGTTCTTAACATATAAATTCAACCCATCAAATTTGTTTCCACCATCACTTGAGCCTTGTTCATATCTCCGGCTCAACTCAAGTTCCCTCTCAGATTTCTTCTGAGCTTTACCCACATACCACTCCTTATCATCAAACTTCTTTCCATTGAGAGCTTCAACAGCACGAGCTGCATCTTCAGGATTCTCAAAGTTGACAAATCCAAAACACCTGGATTTCCCATCTCCATCCCTCATAACTACAGCGCTCGAGATACTACCATACTGACCAAAAGTAGTCTTCAACTCATCGTCAGTAGTCGCCTCCGAAAGATTCTTCACATAAACATTAGTAAACTTCATCTTATCAGCAGCAGACTCTCTTTCCTCCTTACGAAGAAAAGGTCCAACAAAAATCTGTTTGTCATTCAACACTTTCCCATTCAGCTTCTCAATAGCATTCTTAGCTGAATCCTCAGTGTCAAACTGCACAAACCCATATCCTCTAGACTGACCCATGTGATCAGTAGCAACCTTACAGGACACAATAGTCCCACACCCGGAAAACGCCTCGTGCAGAGTTTTGTTGTCAACTGACTTATCCAAATTCTTCACATAAAGAAAGAATACATAATTAGGCAATCAAACAAAAAGAGAAGCTGCTAGATAAGAGACATCAAACAAAGAATATACCTTTACAAACAAATTCCCAACCCCACTTCTACGGGCAGAAGAGTCACGAGAAGAGTAAGTAATCCGAATCATCTTCCCATTGAGATAACTGTAGTTCAACTTCTGCATTGCCTTCTCCGCTGACATTACAAAAAACAACAATGATAACAAAATCCCTAATCAGTGTCAACATTTTAAATTCGTGTAAATTAATATCTATTAACAAAATCAAACAAAACCCATCAATCAAACTAGCCAAAGGAATGATTCCAAAACCGAAAAATCAGATCTTTACCAAAATATCAAATGTTATCAATCAACAAAAAAAAGGGGAAATTTTTAGGGCACAAACCATCGTCGGTGTTGCTGTAGTTGACATAACCATAACCAAGAGAAGTATTGGTAGCAGCATCACGACAAACACGAACAGATACAACCTGACACACCTCGGTGAAATAGTCATAAAGCTGAGAATCGGTGACATTGAAATCCAGATCTCCGACATAGAGAGAACAAAGAGCACCGTGAGTGACTCCGTCTCCACCGCCGCCGACGCCGATTCCAGGGGTAGCAGAAGCCGTCGCAGCCCCGTCGTTAACAACAGCAGGAGGAGGAGGAGAATGTGAAGAAGGAGCTTGAACCTGAGCCATTTTTTTTGCTGGGATTGAAGAAACGAAAGCTAAGGCTTTTTTTTTGGTTTTTTGGTTTTAATGATAAATTAAGAGATAAATAAGGTTGACGACGACGATGATAGATGAGGAAGACGAAGTCGGAGATTGTTGTGGGCAGCACGGCGAGACCGCAGCGGATAGTGATTGAGAAAAGTTGAGATTATATAGTTGCTCAAGTCTTACACGACAAGAGTAGTGAAATCTGAAAACCCTAGTCCCAGGTTAAAAGGTTAAAACTTTAGTTTTTATTTAACGGTTAGAGATAGATAAGAGAATTAGTCTGCTTTATTCTTAGCCGTCCGATTCTTTTCAAGATATCTCACGTGATCCTCTCGTGACTTTTGAGACCTATTCCATGAATCATCGCATTTTTGCTTTGCTCCGCCGCTACCGTCGCCGGTTTATGATGAATTCATCTCCGGTAAGCTCCTGCACGAAGTTACTGTGACTGCTTAAGTTTGAATTCGAGTATTTTTGTTTCTAATCTCTTTTTCGATTATGTACAATGATTACGAGTGTGAGAGTAACTATCTAAAAATGTGTTGAATTTGATGATAGGTGATACTATATCTGGTTTGGTTTGTAAAGTTTGTAACTTTTCTTGTTATCGAGAATTCTAGTTGTTAGAGTAGAAACCCAAATTCTCTGTCTCTGTTTTTCATTTGATGATAGGTGAAACTACATCTGATTTGGTTTGTTAAGTTTGTAACTTTTCTGGTTATTGAGTATTGAAATTGAGCATTTTTAGTTCTAGAGGTTTAATGTGGAAAGTTAGTTTAAGCTATGGTGATTGTTATGTGCAAGCAATAAAGTGGAGTAGTAGAGTGTTGATGAGTGAGTTCATGATGGTTAGGAAGGAGATGTTTGCAGTTGGTTTAATGAATCTTTTACATTGAAGAGAAGGAATGGTAAGATTGCTTATAAGCTGGATCTTGAGGGTGAGTGGTCTCTTCTACGCATTGGGCTTATAAGCCATCTTACTAGTTCTTCTTTTCAATGTTGTCTAAGGACGCTGCTTTTATCAGGTGATCATTTGTTTTCCCCCTTTTCAACATCTCTGAGTTGCATACTTTCCCTGTGATAAATTGCAATTGGAAATTGCTTTGTATGCAGTTTTATTATACTCAGGTTATACGTTCCTGCTTGTGTCTTTTCAAAGTCATATGACAGCCTCATGAGGCTATGAGGATGTTTCAGATTATAACTTTGTTGGCTTTGGTTTCCTTGTTTTCAATAATTTGATGTTAGCCTTTGATCTATGCTGTTGGAAAACAAGATTTATAAATGGAGTTGAATTCGTTATGAAAGTGTATGCATTGGTCATTGTGAAATGAAAACCAAAAGCTGCTTGACACACACCTGAAATCTTATGGCACGTTTTTGCTTTTCTCATTGGCAGTGGAAGTTTTTGCTGTGTTAATACGAAGTGAAAGAACTGAGAGCTCTCTGCACCTGTTAATATTTCTAACAGAATGCTTTTCTTATACTAATCGTCCTATAGTTTGTCATTGGCATTCACTAGTCCAGTTTTTACTAAAATAATCATCATATTGTTTGTCATTGGCTTTTACCAGGTTATCTTTTGTTTCCCTTTTCAGCAGCTCAGAATTGCATGCTTTCATGTGATAAAAGGCGATTGAAAATTGCTTTGTATGCACTTCTATGCTCAGGTTATACGTTCCTACTTGTGGCTTTTCGAACAATTTATGTCTCTGTTATATCATTGACTCATGAGGCTTATGAGGATATTTCAGATTATAGCTTTGTTAGATTTTCTTATAATATTTGGCATTGGCATTCACTTGTCCGGTTCTCATGTGATGGATATGTGATAGCATGGATTGAAATCTTGAAGCTTTTGGTTATGGTTTTCGTTCTAATCTAGTTGACTATCATGCTAGAGTTGTGACTATATAGCACAACAATTCATCTAGTTTCTTTATTCTGTAATGAATGTTTCTGTTAAAAGTTTTGTTAGTTTGAGGACAAATGATTCTACATTCCTCCTATGTTCACATCTTGTGACGGTCTTGTGTCACTTCTATCGACTTGAGTTAAGGATGAACCATTTTCATGACTTTAAATCCAGTGCAAAATCTACTCAATAAGAACAATGTGGACATTGTGTAGAGATTTGAAGACACCAATCTCCAGTAGTTCCTAAGAAAGAACCAACCTAGAAGACTTGCTAAGCTATTGTTATACCCTTTTTATGGACCATTGTTAGTTTCTTCTATTTCTTCACCTAATTGTCGTAATGGAGCCTAGTAAACTTAAGAAGCTTCTGAGAACTTAGGGGACGCGGCAAGGATTACCTTTGTAAGTGCACATCTCTCTGTCTTTGTGCAGAACCAGAATCAGCTTCTGCTTTTGTTGATGGGTTAAGTTATCAGATTCTTGGGTATTTGATTCTCATTTAACCATACTTTTGATTAACAAACCAATAAATAATAATGTTTTTCTCATTCTTTGGTTTGTTTATCCACCAAAGTACTCTCTTTTACGGTACTTCTTGCTTTGGTTCAACCAAAATATCTTTATATTCCTTGCTGCTGAATTTGTCGGTACAATGGGCACTAGTAAGCTAAATATTGTTCAGCTACCATTTGCATAAATCTTTTACTGTTTCATTTTTTCTACAATGAAAAAAGGGTACATATGCACTAAATAGTTTAACTCTTACCATTTAAAAAAAAATAGATTGCAAAATTGTAAATAAGTTAGATTATTTATTGTATAATTCTTTTGAAAAATAGTGGAATTTTATGCTTATGTTAAAAATATCACTTATGATAACAAGCGGTTTTACATGATATTACGTTATTTGTTTAAAGTTTAAACCACACCCAAAAATACACTACTTATTTACGGTTTCACCATTATTGACGAATTTTGGCGGAAATTTTGGTTAAGTATTGAAAAGGCGGAGGAAAACATTATTAGGCTTGACTAATATGTATGATAAATAGCGGAATAACTAAATAATTGTTAGCGAAACATATTGAACAGGAAAAAGTTTTCGTAAAATAATTATAAAACGCTTAAAAACTAATTATAGACTTTTTGTGTTTCTAGTTATAATTTTAACACAATAGTGGTATAAAGGAATATAGCAGAATAATTTTTTTTTAAACGTAAAATATTTTGAATTGTGAAAAAAAAAACAGAATCATGTTTTCAAAACGTGAATAAGTAGTATACCATTTATCCCTTTTGTTTCATCTTTTGATTCAACGTCAGAGAATGAGAAAGAAAGTAAATCTCAACGTCTAAGGCTCATCATGAGGCATACGAAAATGTTTGGATTTAAGAAAATCCAAACACCGAAATTTCACATTCAGTTAATACTTTTTTCACTCGTTTTTTTTTGGTCAGTTGAACTTGTGGGGGATCACACAGAACATGTCTGAAGAGAAGTTGTTGTCTAGTGTCCGAATCTTTTGTGGTCACAAGTTTTGCGTTAATCTTTAGACTCACATATCACCCGTTATCTTAACGGTTCCTCACCTTTCACGTTTTGGTATTGGCCAATGTGTACAGTAAACAAATATCAGAATCACCGAAGAATCTTGCCGACCAACTCTGCCCTAAAACCGAATGAGCAAATGTTATTATTTTTTGTCCCCACATTATAAAATCCTCAAAAAAGAAAAAAACTATCAAATCACTTTTAGTGGTTACGATAATTTTTAGAGCTTTAGTTGTTAGAACACCAACCTCCACAAATGAGTGTTTTCGTAACTCTACTTTTAAAATTTTAAACACATCAAAATTATTTTCACGGGTTGAGATATTTTTGCATCTTCAGCTTTCTGATAAAGCAGACTCAATTATATTGTAGACTTTGTTCAATATTTCAAACTATCTATACACTCTACTGTAACCAACAAAGAGTCATAGTGTATGCGTTAAGTCTTTTGTTTACCGAAAACATAAGGATTTTGGATGTCACGTCATGTTGGATTTGCGTTGGGAGAGGTCTAGCTGCTCTCCAAATGACAGTTAAATTACATGTAAATATTCTATAAAGATCTCCTAGAACACAAAATGTAGATTTCACCTCTACGCTACACTCAGTTTTCAGATTGACATTTGTACTTGAACAAAGAAAGGAAAGTGAAACAGTGGAAGTAGTAGTAAATCAGAAGTTTCTTAGGCTTTTTTTTTTCAAGAATCAAACCATGTTTGTTCGTTATCATAAAACGTTATTAGGACATATATTTGAATAACACGTCATGAGTAGGACTTAATCGTTATTCGTTAATACAAAGATCATGCAAATCTAGTTTGTAACAAGTGAAAAATTTGAGAATTGTGTTTTAAAATCTTTGATTATCGACGACGAAAACAAAACCCAAAAACAATGGAGGCGCATGTTTAACACTAAAATCGAAAGCGCATGTTAGCGGCAACAGCGCATCTTAAAGACAAACATTCTCGTCTCTCCTTCTACAACTACTTTTTATTTTTTCTATCTTCTTTTCACACATTCGTCATCATCACCATCCGAATTTTCCGGGTCGGGTAATTTATTCAAATCGACCCGTTCCAATGACCCGTTACCGCTCTTACGACAATTCTCAATCTTCTCGTAATCACCGCGATTCTCGCCGCCGGTATTCACAACCACCGTCGCTCCAAGCGCATCAACCTGAGCACCAACCTCCGCCGCTTTTCTCCTAATATACGCCGCCGATAAATCACCACCTCTTCCTCCGCCGTTAGAAACAGTAAGTCCAGCCAAAAGCTCCGGAAAATTAAGCCTCGCTGAAGGACCACGGAGGTAAAAAACAGCAGTGTCGTAAGCTCTCGCCGCCGCTTCAGGCGTCGCATAAGAACCTAACCAGATCCTTGATCTCTTATTCGGTTCCCGTATCTCCGCCACCCATTTCCCCCATTTCCTCATTCGTATTCCTTTATACGGTTTCAGATCTCTCTTCCTCGTCCCAATCCCCATCGTCGCCGCCGTAACCGTCGCTGTCACCGCCGCTTCCGTCTCCATAACCGCCGGTAAAAAAATTACAAAACCATAAATTTCGATCTGGGTTTATGAACGGAGGGAGAGATTTTGAAAATTTGACGGCGAGACGGTTACATAATAAGGAGGGACGGAGGAGTTTTAAAGAGACGACGAAAGAAGACAAAGATTGAGAATTCACCGACACTTTTTATTTTAATATTTGTAAGACACGGACAGACAAACAATCTCCTCCCTCCTTCCACTCCTATATATATATCCAAAATATATATTTTGTATTAAACATAATGTACTGTTTACAAATGATTTATGTTTTATTTAATATTGTTTGATATGGTTTTTTGTAATCATTATATACATAAATAGATATATGACTATTCTCTTAAACAATTTGTAATCAGGAATAATTTGTAATTTGACGATCAACATCTTATATATAACAGTTTTGTAATTTATAATAAATAATAAATTGGGATGTTAAAAAACTAGGATATTAAGTGTGTATATTTCTTAGTATATCATTTAATAGATAAATAACATTTTTTGTTTTTATGAGTTTTTCTTATACATGAATGTGGTTATTTTAAAGATGTTTTTGCTTGTGAAAAAAAAACCAAAAAATTCTTCTAAATGATTACTTTTTTTGCTGGTTTACAAATAAATTAATTTAAGTCAAATGTAACTCACAATGCCGCAATATAATATAACGTCATTATTGTTATTTTTATTAAATCATGATAAATTATATATCAAATTGAATCTTGATGAGAAGTTTAAATATACTTTTAAAACTTCAAGATCTAGTATATGTAACTGTGAATTCTCTTTGAAAATATTTGTAAAAATTTTATTGATGGTTAAAATTTTGATTTTGTAGGTTTGATCTATATTTTTTTGCAAGTTATGGTAAATTTGGAAAACATGTTAATTGAATGGGTTTTATTTTGCGGAAACCCTTAGGAATTTATTTGGAAGAATAGTTAAAAAAAAAAAAAAAAAA
>Ga0041059_1003444_pt1 | contig 10826 bp, 10 predicted proteins | sample AraColnosormetaG_FD_56232 | JGI IMG/M metagenome (GOLD analysis project Ga0041059, IMG submission 56232) | Arabidopsis roots microbial communities from North Carolina, USA - Col MF nosort | ecosystem: Host-associated > Plants > Roots > Unclassified | place: USA: North Carolina | collected... | reverse complement strand
TTTTTTTTTTTTTTTTGCAGCTTAATCTGAAAGCTTCTCAACGACCTACAGTGAGTATATCTATTAATTTTACTATACATTTTTTGGAAATTTTGTTTCTGAATTCTGATTATGATTGCTTTTAATTTATTATTAAATAAACCACTTTTTGTAGGCATTACATATCAGCAAATGTGACAACCTTAGGATAAACGGGATAACATCGATTGATAGTCCAAAAAATCATATATCAATCAAAACATGTAATACTGTTGCAATATCAAATATAAATCTTTTTGCACCTGAGACAAGTCCCAATACAGATGGGATTGATATAAGTGACTCGACTAATATCAACATATTTGACTCTACAATTCAAACTGGTGCGTACTTATCTATAAATCGCTCATGCATTTTATCAACACATGAATACTACACCAAACGAACTATAAATTATTCAACTACTAAGTTTTACTATAGCTCCAACTTTTATGTATTTGTTAATTTATAATATTTTTTAGACTATGAAATATAGCATAGTAAAAATCATTTGAATTTCAATGACTAAATTTTCAGGTGACGATTGTATAGCAATCAATAGTGGAAGTTCTAATATTAACATCACTGGAATCAATTGTGGACCTGGTCATGGGATAAGGTAATTCATAATTTTAAGCTTACTTGCACATAAAAAAGATATGACATAATTTATTAAAATTATTATCGGAAAACAGTGTGGGGAGTTTAGGAGCAGGTGGAGCAGAAGCTAAAGTGAGTGATGTTCAAGTGACACATTGCACTTTCAATCAGACGACGAATGGAGCTAGAATCAAGACATGGCTGGTATTTTCTTTCTTTCTTTTATACTACGTCTTATAGTTACACTAATATTAATCATTCAAAATGTGTTACATGTATTGTTACTTTTGAATTTAGGGTGGACAAGGATATGCAAGAAACATAAGTTTTACGGACATCACACTCGTTAACACAAAAAATCCAATTATAATCGACCAACATTATATAGATAAAGGACGTCTTACAGAGGTAAATACTTTTTTAATAATTTATAAATACAAATATATTTATATTAATACTAATTTTGAAAGTATCATTAAATTGTGAAAATATATGATTGCATGTGTTTATGTTCAACAGGAATCAGCAGTAGCTATTAGTAATGTAAAATTTGTCGATTTTCGCGGAACATCGTCAAATAAAAATGCTATAACGCTTAAATGTAGCGAAACTACACATTGTGTAGACGTCGTTATGGATGGAATTGATATTACCATGGCAAATGGAGGAAAGCCTAAAGTTAATTGTCAATATGTTGATGGAGAGTCCAGTGACACTGATTTGATGCGAGACTGCTTTAAAAATAACACTAGTTCTTGATTGAGAATGTACATCAATAGTCAAAAGTTTACCCACGTTTTCAATTTCTACTGTCGTGAAATGATATTTGAATGTCAATTTTTTTTATTAATTGTTATTACTCATCACAGAATGTCTGTATGAAATCACACAATAGAAATCAATTGATGTCTTTCAAACGGTTGATTTACAGTCACAGAATTTGCTGCCTTGGCAATCAAAACTAAATACTTCTGTTTTGTTATATCATTTTTTGTCTTTTAAGGAAGAGAAAAACGAGAAATATTTAATCGCAACTAACCTGAAGATTCCTCCAATTGTTTACGCAACTCTTACTTTTAATTTTATTAAAGCCTTTGTAACATAAGACAAGCTAGCCTTGGTTCTTTGAAGCAGGACACATTTTTAGATCTCTCTAAACCAAAATTATATTTATCGTGACACACACAAAAAACAGTTGGTATCGAAACAAACGAACAAGAAACTGAATTTAAAAATTAAGTTGCGAGACAAAGTTGTATAGATGCATAAGAAGAAGACAAGAAGGAACATGAGTTCCAAGAGTCACTGACCATAACTGATGAATTTATTCATGTTAGAAACAAACAGATCAGATTAAGTGACCCATGTTCTTCACACATGTTCCCACATTGTTTAACCCGAGGATCGCTCTGTTTGTGAGCTTCTTTGCAATATATATAGAAACCCTCAAGAACCCTAATAGAGCATCTCAATCCAATTAAGAGTTCTGAAAAAAATGGAAGGTCTCGATTCAGTCTTCTTGTCTAATCAAACCACACACCAACCGGTTCGATCTGCGAGTCTTCCTTCAAGAATCCATCCACTCTCTGTTAAACTCAGAACAGCTTTGAGCCGGCTCAGTATCTGGCGGAGATCTTCTTCCTCAATCTCGGTTTCAGCTTCGTTTGGGTATGAGACGGTTCTCGTTGGACTCGTGAACCTCACTGAGCTCTACGGTTGCGTGCATGAGCTACTTGAGTCTCCTTACGTGAAACACACTCTTCTTCATCACCAGGAAGGGAAACTTCTGGACGAATCTTTAGATGGATCTGTTCTGTTGCTCGACGTGTATGAGGGGACACGGGAGGTGATTGTAGCGATGAGAGAACACGTGACGAATCTCAAATCTGCTCTTCGTAGGAAAGGTAGCTTAGAGAAGGAGGCGAAAGCATACTTTAACTTGCGGAAGAAGGCAAAGAAAGAAATCTCTAAACAGATTAATGCACTCAAGAAAATGGAAACCAGAGATATTTCCACCAACACAGATCAAGATTCAGCGATAGCATCCACGAGTGTTCTGAGAGAGACAATCCAAATCACTGTCTCGATGTTCAGACATCTTTTGTTGTTCCTATCAACAATACCACCACCACCATCGCCCGCAATATTCAAGACTACCATAGGGCTTTTGTCGATTCCTTTCGTATCGCCATCATTATCAGATAAATCTCTGATTCTGATAAAGGAAATGAAGAGTCTTGATGATGTCTTTCTGGGTTCTATTTTGGATTCGAGAAAAACTTTATTCGAAGTAGAAACAATGGAGAACGAGAAGATGAGGAGAGATGTAGTTGAAGATGGTTTTCGTGATCTGGAGGCAGAACTGGACTCTGTTTCCAAGTGTCTAGTTAAAAACAGAGTTTTGTTCCTTAACATCCTCAGTAACTGTTACTACTGAGATTTTTGTCAACAGATGTAAATCTTTTTTTTATTTAAACACTAAGCCCCATAACAAGCCCATAAGGCCCACTCGTGACCCAATCAGATTACTCCGAAGATGGGAGGTTTCTGTTGACCGAACACGTCCCAATGGAAAGGTTGAGAAGAGGCGATAACCCTAGGAGAAGATAGAGTTGTTGGGTTTTGGTTTGGCTCATATCTAACTTAGATCTTGTTTGTGAGATATCGCAGCACCACTCAAGCCGTGAATTTGGGTCCATGTCTTGGAAAGGAGGCCGAGGAAAACCAAAAGGATATGGCGGCGATTATGGCAAGCCTGAGCCTTTTGTGATTTTCCCTGAAATTACGTTACCTGATCCAAAATCAATCTCAACAGACTCGCAATTAGTTGTAGTTCAAAGCTACTTTACTTTCAATAAGTTTTGGATGAATTCTCCTTATCACTTATGCGATGGTGGTGTTTCTAAGAAAGAGAAAGCGAGTTTAGATATTGAGAGGTATTCAGATTCGTTTGAAGCCGAAGATGAAGTCTAATAAGTATGGATCTTTCTTTGATTTTCTTCTTCTTAGACCTGATAACTTCTCTAAAGAACTTGTTGGAGATACTCGAAGAGAACAACGGCCTGTGAAGAGAGCTAAATGGAGTCAAGAAGCTGATTTGCAGAAATTGGATGTGTTTGAGAAGCTTGAGTCTAAGTTTAAGACTCAAGGCAATGAAGAGAAAGAAGACGGAGAAGATGATGAACAAGTTGTGGAATCAGAAGGAGAAGAATCAGATAACGGAGATTATGATCAGAATCAAGACTTTGATGATGATGAAGACGATTATAATCATGAGGAGGATGGTGGATTTGAAGAGGTGTATTAAGCTGCTTCTCCTTTTCCCAAAAGAATCAAGTTTTCCAGTCAAGAGAAGACTATTTGGTGTAATTTCTCAATAAGCATATACCATCTTGAAATTTTACACCATAAAAGTTAGTAGCACTATTATGGGTGCAGATGGTTGCATATGAATGATGATCTTTTTAGTTGTACCAATTTTTAGAAATTGTAGTTGGTGAAGGTTTCGTGGACAAATCTTATTGTTTGTAGAAAAACATTTTCTGATAACATAACTTTACTTGAACACTCCTTTTCTTCTAGATAGATCTTATTCGACTCATAATTGGTGTAAGATTCTTCTAATTTTAGCAAGATATCATTGACGTGGTAGTTACCATCAATAAGTAAAGATCATTGACAATTACGTGGAGCCAATAGCTACTGCTAAAAAAGAATGTTTGTTATAGATCTTAATATATTAATAAGAACAGTAACATAATGTGATGGAACATATAATTGGTGTCAAGACATAAAAGATGATTTCCAACAAACATATTAAGCTTTTACACGTGTACTTTGGGTAAGGAACTGTGACAAAATACGATGAGGCTAATTATATGGATACTTTGTTGATATGAATCTAGAAACTATTCATAGCCTTTTTATAATGCATTGTAACAAATTAGTACTTTAGTCTCGTAGTAACCAATTATTGGAAATTTAAACATTACGTCTCGCAAAAGAGTATCTTTTAATTATGACGAATTCGTTTCTGTTAAAATCAGGGTTTTTCATTCATGAGTTATCAAATTAAAATCTTTTCGAAGATTTCTAATACGAAAGTACAAATACTTTTTTTTTTTAATAAAAAATTTAAGTACAAATACCTGAGAGATTAGATGTTTTGAAAAGAAAAAAAAAATTCACAAGTTTTATTGTGGTTTGTATCCCTATCATTTAGCATATAAAAAGGTTCAATATCTGCATATATATGGTAGAATTGTATATGTTGTAAAATTTAATTTGTCTCCCTGTGTTAACTTGCCCCACAACACGTTGCAAAGTGTTATTCATATGATCTGGTTTTAAATGAATTGTTATAATTTCTTCAATCAATTTTGGTTTCAGTAAATGGAAAAAAAAAACAAGAAATCGAATTAATATTGATTTAGTTACCAATATATATTTGATAAATTTTCAAAGAATTTAAGAAATCTGTATTGTGTTCAATTTTTTGGTTCCGTTTCTGGGTAGGTCGGCCCCGGGTCTTTCTTTTCCTGTTGTTCTGTTCCTGCCACGAGAATGTCAAATAACTTTGAAGACAGAAGTTATCCTATCGATGCTGTATTCATGCCTGTTGAAAATGCCACCTAAGAAAGGACGGAACTGTCGAGTAAGGATTGGCCGGGCAGAGGCCTTTGGTGTCCACTCCAGTCAAGAATTGGAGCCTCCAGGTATTAGCTGTTAGCCGTCGGACTCATTTAAAGGATTTAGTTTGGTTTCTACGAGCTTCTTATGATTGCTAATAATAAGTAAACAAGTTAAATAAACCATTCCAGGATAATGAGAATCTGTCAATCAGATACACAAAGTCAGTGATATCTCGCAAGCAAATCATCTCAAAACTCGTGCACTTCTTTATACGTGTCATAACAAGGAATATTTTTCTTTTTTTGATAAGATTTGGAACGTGAGAAAAACCATGTAGCCGGCAGTTTAAAAAATATTTTCGTTATAAGCAACCTAAAAATGATGATTGGATAATAGAAGGGACTATATAATATACAGTTGAGGAAGATCTGGATCTCGTTACCTACCGAGACCATTTTAACACCGTCGATCATTTTAAATTTGAGAAACTCGAAAGGTCAATTGATAATGTGGCAAAACAGGAGGCAACACAAACGATGACTCATCAGGCTCATCTCTGTGGCCAAATAATTTGACCAATATAATAGCCCGACAGCTAAGAGAGTCAGATTTGTCAGTAATAATCGGACCAATCAAATTTAAAAAATCAATTATTGTTGAAGTTTTGTTGGTTGATACGCAAAACCCTATGCTATATATATACATGTGTAGGGCAAGTTGAGTAAAACAGATCGATCAAGAAAGCAAAATACAAAGCTCAAAACACATTTCTAGAACAAAATCAAAACAAAAGCATATTATATAAAAAAAAATGTCGAATATGCTCGTCAAGAATCAACTAAGATCTATAAGCTTACCTTCAAGCTCGCATCCAAGCACGACCGGTATCGAGGAATCTCTTAACAAGGTCAAAACGATTAACACCATGACGGGTTCGTCCGAATCAGTCTTGATGGGCTTGGAGGGTTTGGAGGAGCTCTACAATTGTACGGAAGATTTTCTGAAAATGGGCTCAACGCAACGGGTTATGTCATCATCTGATGGATCCGAGTTTATGGAGGAGATGCTTGACGGTTCGTTGAGGCTAATGGATATATGCAGTGTCTCGAGGGATCTCATGGTGGAGACTCAAGAGCATGTTCGTGGTGTTCAATCATGTGTCAGGAGAAAGAAAGTAGTCGGAGGAGAAGACCAACTCGATGTCGCCGTCGCGGGGTATGTCGGATTTAGAAAGAACATGAGAAAAGAAGCTAAGAGGCTTCTTGGATCTTTGAAGAACATTGATGGAGGTTTAAGTTCATCATCATCAGTAAATAATGGTGAGCAAGAAGAACATCTTGTGGTGGTTGTAGACGCCATGAGACAAGTAGTTTCCGTTAGCGTCGCGGTGTTGAGGTCGTTTTTGGAATTCTTATCCGGACGACGACAAAGTAACATTAAGAGCAAGCTGGCTTCGGTACTAAAGAAAAAGAAGGTTCACCATGTTGAGGAGACCAAGAACGAGTTGGAGAATTTGGATCTCGAGATATTCTGTTCTCGTAATGATCTACAAAAGAAGCTTGAGGAAGTTGAGATGAGCATTGATGGATTCGAGAAGAAACTAGAAGGACTATTTCGAAGGTTGATAAGAACACGAGCCTCGCTTCTCAACATAATATCTCATTAGGTTTTAAAGTATTCATGTAATGTAACCTTCAAAGGCATTCGACTTTAGAGAATCTGCCGGAGGGATACATCATAGACGCATGGATAAGATATTGTACACTAATTAAACATAATTTTGTAGAGATTAATTTGTAAAAATATACACAATAATGCATTGATATATACACAAGGCAGACTTTAATACATGAACAAATGAAAGTTTAAAATACATATAGCATATTTATAAATTTACAATTAAAATCTTACAGAAAGAAAAACAAAAGAACTAGACTCTTAATCCAAAAAAATCATGATATTCATAAGAAGAGGTGGGAATTCGGACCATGGGTCACATGTGTACCGGTTTAGTTATTTTCCGGTTCATACCAACTGAAGAAACCAAGTTATAAGCGTAAGTTCTGGCAGGGGCAATTTCGTCAAAACGAGATTTTGATTGGATCCTACGGACGCAACCTTTTAAAGAAAAGGCGCGAGAGAGATCTGAGCGAACACGTTAGACACACATAAAAAAATAACGGTCATAAACCGCCGTGTGGTCATAGAAACTATATAAAGACCACTTCGATTGAAATTGAAGACGTGGTATTCTAAATCTCTGCAAAGAAGAAATTATGAGTAATCCCGAGAAGTCTAAAATTGCTGAGGAAGAGAATGAGAATTTTGACGAGAGTGATTATCTTTGGAGCGATGAAGAAGGAGACATACGTGAAATTGTTCTTGGCCTTCCTGCACTAAGACTTAGTGAGAGTCTCAATGTGGATGAAAGCATCCGTAACGAAGCCGTTTCCGCGGCGAAGTTGATCGTGGCAGCCGCCAAGGAAGCCACAGGGAATACAGAACAAAGTGCTAGTGGTACCGGTGACGTTAGTGGAACTCCAGAAATCATAAAAGTTGGGAAACCCCGTGTATTATTGGAAGCGCTGGCCGAAGCATCTGGTTGTACCCCTATTGGGGTGACCACTACTGAAGGAGAGGTAGTCAAGAAACCCCGTAAGAAAGGTTCTACTCAGTTGACACATCTGCCGCAAGGCCCTCCTATGTGTAATGTTTGTGGGAAGGGCTTTGCTTCTTGGAAGGCTGTTTTTGGACATCTAAGGCAGCATAAGGATCGAGGGTATCTAGGTTTTCTTCCTCCGCCAACATTCAATGCTGCTGAGGAAGGATTTGGTGGAGTTGCTACTGCTTCAACCGGTGGTGCAGTAGCCACTGCTATTTCCGTTGGTGAAGTCCCTACTGCTTCTTCCGCTGGTGGACTCGCTACGGCTTCTTCCGATGGTGAAGGGCTTGTTTCAAGTATCGGAAGGGCGAGGATTGACTTAAATGCCGATCCAGTCGAGGAGGAAGACAAGGTAATTGGAGTTGGATCTAAGCGAAAATTTGATCTGAATAGGTCCCCCCCACCAGACGGTGATGAAGAGAACGATGATAAAGTCGAGTGATAGTTATTTTCTTGTTACATGCAAATCATTTTCCTTAGTTACATTTTTTCTTCGGTTTGTCGCTGTGAAATGAATATACTAACTATGATATTGTTACTTCTTAATCTATGTTATTTGAAAAGATAACTTTTTTCCAAATTGCAACAATAAATGCGCGAATGAAATAATATATTCTCTACTATTGATATGTTGAAACACTATGTAAACTTATACCTTGAGTGGGAAAATGTGAAAAGCGAATTTATATAATCCATATCCCATTTGCATAAAAAAATAATTTTTAATCCTATTTTTTAAATTATTTAAATATATTTCACTTATGTCGAAAATATACAAAATGTAAATGAAAAAACAAAACCCCAAAAACATTTTTTGTTAATTACACTGCATTATCGCAACAGTGAAAAAAGGAGACAAGAAAATAGCACATTCAATAAATTTGCAAAACGTTGAGTCTGAATAAAACAGAATATGCCCAAATTTAGTTTATATGCCATAAGAAAAACGAAGTATTACAAATATTAGCGTTAATGATTGGTAATTAAATGGAAATGTCATTTGACCAATCAGAATATGTAAAATTGTTAAAAGTCTACTCCACGATTATCAAATCAAACCACCAGTGACAACTGACAAGCAAATCTAATCAAAATCAGTGCCCCTCTTGCACATGTCATAGTGCGAGACGTTATGCAGAAGGCAATGATGTAGTTTTTGTTATATGGAATATATCTTTTTATTCCTGAGGAACCGTAAGTAGCAAACTACCTAATATGGTCGGAGAAAGATCCGGATCTCATAACCTACCAAAACGACTTCAAGAACGCGAAAGGTCAATTGATAATGTGGCGAATCTGTAGGCAACAGAGACTATGACTCATCAAGCTTTCTCAATTTGACCAATATAATAATCTGACAGGTCAGAGAGCCACAGATTTGTCAGTAATAATCGGACCAATGAAATTTAAAACATCAATTATTGCTGAGGTTTTGTTGGTTGATGACGTTTCAAAAACCATTGCTATATATATAGGCATGTGTAGGGCAAGTTGAATAAAACAGATCGATCAAAGAAGAAAGAACACAAAAACCCTTAAAACACCTTATATCAAAACACAAAAGATGGCGAATATGATCATTAAGAAACAGTTAAGATCTATAAGTTTACCTTCTAGATCACAACCAAGCACAAGTGGGCTCGAAGAATCTCTTAATAAGATTAAAACAATTAACACCACGACGGGTTCATCCGAGTCGATCTTGATGGGCTTGGCTGGTTTGGAGGAGCTCTACATTTTTCTGGAGGAGTTTCTGAAAATGGGTTCAAAGCAACGGGTTATGTCCTCTGGTGGGTCGGAATTCATGGAGGAAATGCTTGATGGTTCGTTGAGGCTGATGGATATCTGCAGCGTCTCAAGGGATCTAATGGTGGAGACTCACGAGCATGTTCGTGGCGTTCAGTCATATGTTAGAAGAAAGAAAGTATCTGGTGGAGGAGGAGGAGATAAAATCGATGTCGCTGTCTCCGACTATGTCGGATTTAGGAAGAACATGAGAAAAGAAGCCAAGAAGCTTCTAGGATCCTTGAAGAAAGTCGATGGAGGGACTCGTTCATGTGATAATGATCATGAAGATGAACAACTTGTGGCGGTTATAGATAGGGTGAGACGAGTGGTATCGGTAAGTGTCGTCGTATTGAAGTCGTTCTTGGAATTATTGTCCAGACGAAAAAGTAACATAAAGAGCAAGTTGGCGTCGGTACTAAAGATGAAGAAGGATAACCATGCGCCAGCCAAGAACGTGTTGGAGACATTAGATTCCGCGATTTTCGGAGATTTTTTATCTCATGATGATCTTCAAAATGAGCTTGAAGAGGTTGAGATGTGCATTGGTGGGTTCGAGAGAAATCTAGAAGGGTTGTTTCGAAGGTTGATAAGAACACGAGCCTCGATTCTCAACATAATCTCCCATTAGGAAGAAGTTAATATATGCAATGTAACCTTCGTGAGCATTCGGTTTTAGAGAATTTGCCGGAGGGTTGCATTATATAGAATAATAGAAAAGCATATAAAATATTTTGTACACTAATTACAAACTGTGTGAAATAGAATCAACATTGCAGTTATATACCCATAAATCTTATGAAACCATCTACGACTCATAATTTAAAATGACAAAATTAGTCAGAAAGTTTCATAAACTCGAATGGATGACTTGAAACTTATACATATCTTGATTTATTATGTAAAAGGAGATCGGAGAGTTGACTTCTCAGTGTAAACTCACTGACCTAACGTGTATACAATTTCTAGACAGGAAAAAGAAAAAGAACGTGTATACAAGTATCGTTGCTGAATTTTATGCATGCTATAGTATTCGAATATCAAATCATGAACGTCAAAGATGCTGATATAGTAGCTAACCATATTTATTAAAACTGTAAATATTTGTTAAAATGTAGATTTTCTTTTT
>Ga0041059_1003443_pt1 | contig 10828 bp, 16 predicted proteins | sample AraColnosormetaG_FD_56232 | JGI IMG/M metagenome (GOLD analysis project Ga0041059, IMG submission 56232) | Arabidopsis roots microbial communities from North Carolina, USA - Col MF nosort | ecosystem: Host-associated > Plants > Roots > Unclassified | place: USA: North Carolina | collected... | reverse complement strand
ATATTATATATAATGCAATATCATTTGAGTTATTATTCATAAGCAAAACACCATAATTTTATCATATTATATATATATATATATATATATATATATTGCAATCTCATTTGTGTTATCAATTACAAGCGAAAACACGACAATGTTTCCGCAATTGACACTAATTTTCCTTCTCTCTCTCACTGTAATCTACCCCTTTCATGTCTCGGCCAAGACATGGTGTGTAGCAAACCCATCAGCCGCAAGTACACAATTACAAGCTAATATTGATTGGCTATGTAGTCAAGGAAATCCTGGTTGTGTATTAATCGGTCCTGGTGGATCTTGCTTTGAACCAAATAATGTTATTAACCATGCATCATTTGTGATGAATGATTACTACCAGTTGCAGGGAAGCACTGAAGAGGCGTGTAATTTTAGTGGTTCTGGTCGAATCATTGATACTAATCCAAGTTATGCTCGTTGTGTGTATTCGTAGAGAATACATGGTTTGATGATTTATTTTGGGATTGTAAAATTTTCATATGAATAATAATGTTATGTGGGATCAATTGTATTTTTAAATGTTATGTAAGGTCAATAAAATAACTAAAAAATATCTTTCATTCAGTTTAGTCATACAGTATTAAGTATTTTTTTTACACCGATGATAAACCAAAATTTGATAATGTGTTAATTAATCAAATAATTTTGTCATCTTAACAACATAGAAATTGGTTCAAATTCTTTAGGTTTTAGGGCAACTTTATAGTTGGGATTTGGAAACTTGATTGGAAAAAAGTACCCATTTATATCTCGGAACAAGGCCTTATGACGTGTGAATAAAGAGATGGAATTCGACCTAATGGAAAAAGGAAGGATCAAGTCGAATATTCGCTCGGGATTACGCAATATTTAGGAAGAGAGGAAAAAGAAGATCTTGGATCGAGAATATGGAAGAAAACGTAGGAGAAAAGGAGAATAAAGAGGAAAGAGCGGCCAAGGAGAAATGGATCCACAATTCGACGACTCTCAAGAACCCTAGGCATAGAACTTGCAAGGAAAAACTCTAGCTTGCTACTAACGCAAGAAAGATCTCTTTGTACGTGTATGCTCTTGTTCTTGAAATCAATAAAGAAAAACATTTCGGCGATCTCATTTCTTTGTATTTAGTTCTTCGGTTATCTAGTGCTAAATTCGACCCGCACAATCACTTATATATGTTGAATCAGTGTGAATTAGGTAAGTCAATAAAATAAGCAAAATTATCAGACGAAAAAATTAGTTCATAAAAGTAACTCTTCAACAAGAAATTGTTACACTTACAAAAATCTATTAGACCGTAAATACCAAGGTGTAGGCTAGCGAGAAGGAGGAGAAGAGAAGAAAATGACAAGGAAATAAACGAGAAAACCAGCCACAAGTATTCCTCCGTACACCAACGTTTGGTAAGACTTTACTCCAACTGTGTATTTGTACTCTATCTTACAGCATCTCATGTTCTCCCTTTCTGTTTCCAGTACATGTTCTACGTACCTGCACCCATTTTTTCATTTTGTAATGTTACAATTTGTTTATTGTATAGAAGAAGAGGAACGAAAACAAAATGTTTTAAAACTTACTGTTGTGTAAACATGGTGGTTTGAAGAATCTCTGAGCTGTTGAGGTGAGCATCGTATAGCTTGTGGTCGTATAGCAAAGAAGATAGATCCACCAGTTGTTCTTCTACAGTCTGTTCTTATAATAATTAAGTAATAACAGACAAAAACAGATTGTGTAAGAAAAAAATCCATATGGTAGATAACTGAAATCGTAGAGAGTTTGTTTATCACTTACGTCTAGATATTTCTCTAATCTTTCGACTAGCTCGTGTGGGAAAGGCTCAGGCAATGTTGTTGTCTTTTTGTAGAACTTCTCGACCCATAGCTCCGTTTTGGTTTTGTTCTTTTTATCTTTCACTGGCTCGCCAAGTGGAGTCTTAAGGTATTCGGATGCAAAGTTTTGTACTGCCTGCACATAAATAGCAACAACCAGAATTGATTAATACGCTGCGGAGGAAACTAAAAATTTTACTAGTTGCAGCTGGCTTACCTCTGATGTTTCACGGATTTTGCGTAGAGCAGAATCAACCCGAGCATAAATAGTATTCCTCTGCAAATATAAAATATCATATCTCACAAGATTCAGAAGGATTTTAATGCTAGTTTCTATTCAGAAATCATTATGATTGGACTCACCAGTGCAACATCTTGAAGCATTTGACTGATCAGGGAGACGTTTGAGAATGGTCCAAACGGGTGACAACCGGCTGCCCAAAGCCAATTGGTGATAGGTCTTTCATGCGCGTGTGAGGTCTTTTCATATGGTGCACTTACACCGCCTAAAGCAGAAGCTATACCTGCAAGTACATGTCGCTGTACCTGTGATGGGACAGCATGCTGTCTCTCTGTTTCAGAAACATAACTGCAAATACAAGAGATTAAAATCGATATGATGACAGGATAGCAGGTTTCTCATTGTTTTTTACTTCTATTGTTGTTGTGTTTTGCTCACCTCAAAGGTATTTTCTCATTTAGATGCTGAAGCACAATGACAACATCACTGCTCGCCCACACGAGGCTCTCATCTTCCATCATGAGCATTGGATCTACATCGGCTAGTGAGAGTATAAACCTATATATTATCAAAGATTTGTATCAGTTGCTGTTTAGGTTCAAAGTGTAATTCACACTTACATCTTTGGATACAACTTGGCCAGTGTAATGAATAATCCGATCAGCTGGTTTATATTAATCAACTCACACTGGAATAACTCTTGTTCCATAAGTGCGGTAGAGATCGCCTTTTTTCTTAACGGCCTTCTTTTTCTTTCCCTTCTGAAGTTTGGAGCTATAAGATGACCAGAGAGGTCTGTGCTTTACTATGGAATCACTTGAACCTTCAGATTCATCATCCCAGCTCTGAGTACAAAAATTATGGAATATTAGCCATGAAAGAAAAAAAACTTGTGAAACAAATTTGCATAAAACTTTCTGAGATTTACCTGGCGGAGAAAATATTTATTAGAAAGCCCAGGGTCAGACACGTCGAGCAAACCAGCAGCTAGAACATCAGTCGACCTTTCCATCTCCTGCAATGGCCAATAAAAAGTCACACGAGACTTCACTGGTTGGAACAGTAACAGCAAGTAAAGAACTATTTTTCCTAGCTTTAACCTAATTCGTAAACCACAGTTGCCAGCAATTGAAACTCACTTCTTTGAGGATAGCACCATCTAGGTATGTTTTGGTATGCACATGAAATCTTCCGTCCTTCTTCGTTTCCTGAAGGGAATGCCCACGCATAGCTTTTGAGACGGCTATAGCTAACTTCTCATGACGATGTAATGGATGAGCCCCTCCAACGATCACTACTTCTTGGCCATGATGAATCATTTTCTTTACCTGCAAAGACCCCGGGCAGTTAGTATGTGTAAACCAATAGAGTCAAATCCTTGAGTGTACTTTGGAAAATATTATGGGTGCTAACTTTCTGATAGCAGTAAACTTGGAAAACATGTCTTTTTTACTAATCATATTAACTCATAAGGATGAAAACACCATTCAGAAAACAAAACAAAAGATAACAAGTTCTAGTATTTCTTGAACATCAATCATCTAACGCAAGAAGTTTTTACCTCAGATTCTATCTCTTCAATATTTATGCTGTAGTTTTGTCCTCTTTCCATGATATTATATCGATTGTGGTTTTGGAGCACAATGATAGGTACCAGCACCCTAGTTGCTAGATCAACCGTCTCAAACCTAGAAGTTAGCACAATGCACTCAGAATTAATCATTTAAGCATAATTTTCATTGCTAGAAGGACGTAAAGTCTCACATATCATATTACCTGACATCAGGAGCTATGACATGCTCAATTGTAGTAGCTACCAACGCTGCTAACTGACCAGAAAAGATATCATGGGTAGACTGATGACCAACAGGGCTAACATTTCCTGGAAGCACAATGTTTCGTATCCTTGGCACTGTTCTGGGACTAACACTGCCCTCTTCAGTTTCAATCTTCCCATATGTACAAGGCCCCGCAGACAAATCTATGACAACATATCTATCAAGAAGGGGAGATAAATCAGAAATACAATCATGTTGAGAGCTTAGAGGAAAAGTTATACCAGATAAGAACAGAAATAGTTACGCCAACAATATCTTGAATATTAGTTTTCGAACAAAAGAGCTGATTACTACAATAAGATATGATTACCAAAGTGAAATGAAGTAATAAAAAGTGTCTATCTCCTTCTTTTTTCTTTTTTTTATGGACTATATATAATCAACAAAAGGGACAATGATATCTCACTTCCACTTTAATGGCATATATTAATGATACCTAGATAGATGTAATACTTTCATAATAAGGTGGTTAAATTTTTTTGTTTGATCACATCTATGGCACAATCATATCACTCATAGGGGATAACAAAGAGATACCAAGGGAAAACCCTTTGAGTAATTTGTCCATAGTTTCCCGCAGCAAGAATAGAAAAACAAAGATGAGTTTACCTGCCTGATGCAAGCCAAACTTGGGATGCTCCTCCACCATTGTATCTATATCGATAAATATAATCTGCCTCTTGTTTCTCCTTGTCTGCATCACTAAGCTCTGGTAGCTTTGCAAACATCAAGCTGTCTAGATCAATCTCTGTATTTTTAGGATCCATTCTTACCTGAATAATGAGTAAAGAAAAGAAGGGGGCAATTAAAGAATCCAGCAGGATAGAATCAATTACTGAACAAATGCAAATATGACAAGAAAAAAATCAACTTCAAGAACAGAGAAATATGACGGTTATAAAGCCAAGAAGGCATAAAAAATCTTTCAATCAAAACAAAGCAAAAAAAATACAAGAACAGATAAAGCATTTGGACAATCTGCATACCATATGCAAGATTCAAGAAGTAAGAAGAGCACTGGAAGCCATACCTTATCAAAATTCACTACAAATATGGCACTTGGTATAGGTTTATCTGCCGTTGCGGCTGATCCAGAACCCACATCAATATCAAATATATACGAGTAAAGCTGGTTAAATGCGGACTCCACTTTTATTGCCTCTACGTCATAGGCAGGTAAGTGTCTTCCAAAATCAGCCTAAATCCAAAAATATTTTTGAAGATTAGTATCATAAACATTAAGATGTAGTTTTTACAGCTATGAAATCCACATTTTCATCGACATATTTTTATATGTAATTAGGTTCGTTATGAGAAACAGTTAAATTTGAGATGATAAAATTACAGCAACCTCTAGTGCAGTTCCAGCAGGCACCATGGCTTCTTTCACTGCCTTCTCCAGAGCTATTAATTCAGGTTGCCCACTCTAGAGAAAGAAAAACAAAGATGAACATTTAGGTCAATGGGGGAAACAATGAAATTATTGGCATCAGAAGTCAGTAAAACTTAATATTGAGTGCAAAAAACTTCATGTACAATAATAATCAGCTCGAGACGCAAATGCAAATCAGCTAAATCAAATACAAGAATCCAGAACTTGAATAGAAATCTTATCCTACATATATAATATCGGATGTTGAAGCAGGTAAATCATAAACAACACAAAATTCGTGAAGACTGGTTAAAGGTTTATAAAATTACTCACAGGAAAGATATTATAAACAACTCGATGCTCAATATCAAGTGGCTCGCCCGTCTCTTGGCATGAAGGCCTATGTGTTGAAAAACTGGCTCTTAGGAACTCTTCTAGTTTTTGAGGATCCACTGAATACCTGTAACCTCCATCTCCATTCAAACCCACAAGCACTATATTCACTTCCAAAGGAACCTGAAATGGTACCTAAACAAAACAAGCTTCATAGTGTGAAATTCAATTCTCGATGTGTCACTCAAACTCAGCCAATCTAACAACCATATGCACGAAAAAAGCTATGATCATAGTCGTGAAGCAACAAGAACGCTTTTAATTTCACTTCGGTGATTCTACAGAACCAAATTACTCAACGATTTCTTCTCCTTCTTCTTCTAGCTAAATTCAGACTAACTGATGATGATGATGATGATTCACATAATTTAAGCTGGAGATTGTACCTCGGCACGGGAGTGAAGCATACGGCGGACATCGGATCGAACACTCTCTCGTACGTCAAGGAAAGCACTGTGATGCCAGTGAGGATGACCTGGCTCGCGACGGAAAGGTTGCTGAGCCGAGTCGGTACGAGAAACGAGTCCGCATAGAAACAAGAGAAACGCGACGAATAGGAGAGAAGAAAACGAACTCGATCGTGAATCCGATCTCAACTCCATGACTGAAAAAAAACAACCGGAGATTTCGCTCACCTCCCGATTTTGGACTGGACTGGCGAGAGTCGCTACAAGTCGCTTACGGCGAGGGAGCAGAAATGGGAAAATTAAGGCTAATTACTAATTTACCCTCAAGTTTTATTATTAAGGTGACCTGACCTGCTCTGTCTATATGTGATATTGTGACCTGCTTTGCCTATATGGCTATATGTGATACCTATAATCACAAGGATATTTCAGGTGGAGAATCAGAGAAAGAAATTGAAGCTGAATAAGACACTATATGGGAGAGATTGAAAGGAAGCTGTTGGGCCATTTTGGTGTAGCGGGTCGCAAGTCGAGCGTGAGACTTATTGCTGTGCCATTGCAGGAATGCAAACAGAGGAAAGATTTCACAAATGGGAAACGGATACATGCTCAGATGGTTGTTTTGTTGTAGGAAATGCCTTTCAATGAGTATGTTAAACGCTAGCTGTCCTGTTTAATGGACCGGTGTATGTCATCTTGTCTTGCACTGTGTGAGCACAACAACTTGCAATGTTTCCATTGATGCTGTAGCAGTCTCTCACATTAAGCTCTGGTTTGGATGGCTATGAACAAGTTGATTGGTAGATAAGTTAAAATGTTGTGATTTGAATCTGGAATGAATAGAAAGATGTGATTGGTACTGATGTAAATTCAATGCTTTAGAGAATGTATACAGGCAATAATATACCAATCATTATGTTTATTGCTGACTAAGAGCCACTCCTCTTTGCTGTTGCAATTCGGCAATCGTTCTAGATATGGTTTCCATTTCAAATCATGATATGCATTGACTTTTTCCATGTGGCGTTCGGAAATCTTTCATCTATACTACGTCTACGTTGCAAGTTTTGCAAAATGTTTAAATTAGTAGAATCTCACGTATATAAAAACTTTAGTCGCCAAATTGAAAATGGAGAATGAATGGTAAACTACTAGTTTACCCTCATATTTTAGCTGAAAAATATCGTCACAGCTGACGAAGAAATTAGAAACAACAAGCAACGTGTCACTTCTCATGTCGTCGTTTTCCCCAAGAAATATCCAAACTAACACCCAATTACCTAATGCCACGTGTTTACTCACACTCCTTTAAACAAGCTCGTAACTGTTTCATCTTCTTGTCCCCAAAGTCTCCTCTTCCTTATCTCTTGGAAACCAAGAAGCATGGATCGTGTGGTCTTCTTCTTCCTCATCGCAGCTACGTTACTAGCAGGTTCTCTCGGATCTACCGTCATCTCCGGCGAGGTTACCGACGGTTTCGTTAACCCGATCAGGCAAGTCGTCCCGGAGGAGAACGATGAACAACTCCTCAACGCAGAACATCACTTCACTCTATTCAAATCCAAGTACGAGAAGACTTACGCGACTCAGGTAGAGCACGATCATCGGTTCCGTGTCTTCAAAGCTAACCTAAGACGAGCTAGGCGTAACCAGCTTCTAGATCCGTCTGCCGTCCACGGCGTCACGCAGTTCTCAGATCTTACTCCGAAAGAATTCCGCCGCAAGTTTTTAGGACTGAAACGCCGAGGGTTTCGTCTTCCTACTGATACTCAGACGGCGCCTATTCTTCCGACTAGCGATCTTCCGACGGAGTTCGATTGGCGTGAACAAGGAGCCGTCACACCTGTTAAAAACCAGGTTTATAGAGATTTCAAATTCGTATGGATTAGCTTTGTAATCGTTCATGGAGCTTATAGAGAGTGAAGTGATTGTGTGTTTTGATTGTGAATAGGGTATGTGTGGTTCATGCTGGTCATTTAGTGCGATAGGAGCTCTTGAAGGAGCACATTTTCTAGCCACTAAAGAGCTTGTTAGCCTCAGTGAGCAGCAGCTCGTAGATTGTGACCATGAGGTAGGTTTGTTTCTCATTTGATATGTGTTTTTGGTGAAGAACTGGTTGTGACTAATTTATATATGTTTCTTGCAGTGTGATCCAGCACAAGCCAATTCATGTGATTCTGGTTGCAGTGGAGGACTAATGAACAACGCTTTTGAGTACGCTCTTAAAGCTGGTGGTCTAATGAAGGAAGAGGACTATCCTTATACAGGACGTGACCATACCGCTTGTAAGTTCGACAAGAGCAAGATTGTTGCGAGTGTGTCTAACTTCAGCGTTGTCTCTTCGGATGAAGACCAAATCGCTGCTAATCTAGTCCAGCATGGACCTCTAGCTAGTAAGTTTGGAAAATCTGTTTACCTTGTTACTAATTTAAGAATTAGATATTAACACAACATGGTCTCTTTTACAGTTGCTATCAATGCGATGTGGATGCAAACATACATAGGAGGAGTCTCGTGCCCGTATGTATGTTCAAAGAGCCAAGACCATGGAGTGCTCTTGGTTGGATTTGGTTCATCGGGTTATGCACCAATCCGTCTTAAGGAGAAGCCTTATTGGATTATCAAGAACTCGTGGGGAGCGATGTGGGGAGAGCATGGTTACTACAAAATCTGCAGAGGGCCTCATAATATGTGTGGTATGGATACAATGGTATCTACTGTTGCTGCTGTTCATACCTCACCCAAGTAGAATTATTAGGACACTACCTGTCTATCTTTGTGTATATGTATGTATGGTTGCATAAAGATACTACGAACTTTTATCGTTAGTATTGTGTCTCTGTTTCAGCTTTTAATGTAAAATAGCTTGGGGGTATTATCTTTGTAGCATTGAATGCTTAAGATGATAATATGATATGATTATCAAATTATTATAAGTTGGAACTTGGAATAATAGAAATTTTATATGTTTTATATTATTGTTTCAAACAATGAAACTCCATGAGTCGTAAAAGACAGAACATCAGCATATTGTTGTCAATACAAAGATTTATTCCAAGGATAACAAAGATCAAACTGCTTCGTTTCATCGTTAAACCTACAAGGTCCGTTTCTTCTTATCTTCCACACACACCTGTCGCTCTCGCACTTGTTATCACCGCCGCTATCTCGATGGTCTTTATATATATCGAACGAATGCGATTCATTTGGCCAACTAAAACTACAAAAATACAACGTCCTTCCAAAGAATTGACGCCCGAAACTAAAAGACCACGACTCACCTGGTTGCAGAGTCCGGTTACCTAAATCATCGTCTTTTGATTTACAATGATACAGTAACGTTAGCTGATTACCGAGATCATTATTGATTTCCACGGTTCTTTTCGAGGTAGGAAACACAGAATTTGTTGATGATGGATCGTTGGGAACTGGAATGTCGTTTTTATGGTCGGCTTGTGATAATTTTGTAGTTATGAAGATAATCAATATGAATAGTGATAGATATTGCTTTGGAATATCCATTTTTTTGAATAGGAGAGGGAGTTTAAGCTAGCACAATGTTGTTTGTAAATGTCGAATGAGTTATATACTGTGTGTTGTTTGTTACAAGTCAAGTAGTCAATGATCCTTTCCACTTATTTCCATTATATTGTATCCGAATCTACCTTTTCCTTAAAATTGATGTATTGCCAGTATGTGCCATGTGGTCAAGGCACGTGAATTGCTGTCAAACAAATGTAGATTGAATTAGGTATGTCAATTTTGAGTATCTTGGTTTCGAAAACATTGGCAATTTTAAATGGAAAAAATGTCATAATAATCTTTAATTTATTAAAAACATTGATGTAAATCCTTATGTCTGTCGAAACGAAATAAGATATCAAATTTATGTTGACTTTTCAAATAAATATCAAACTTACGTTGACTTTTCAAATAAATACCAAACTTTTATTGACTTGACCATTTAGTTACGATGTTAAATGGGTTAGCAAATCCCGTTAATAGAGTTAATTTTCTATTAACATACATGTCAACTGAAAACGACATTGTTTCCTATAACAATAATACGATGTCATTTTGTTGTAACGATTAAACTAAATCCCCAAAATTCAATCTTAGGTCCCAAATCGAGCAAAATCTCTAATTCCAAGGGGATGTATTCAACTGGAGATTTGAAATCATTTAAATTTTAATGAGTTTTTAAATGATTTTGGTGACTTTTGGTAAATTAGGAGATTTGTTATTAAAATTCTCCCAAATTCTACTTGAAACCATGAGATTTGGATGTTTGAATTCTTAACTAAGAAATTTTCTGCAATCCCACCCAAAATCACTCAAGTCATTTTAAATCCACTACTTAAAATGTTTCCAATAACAGTGGGTTTGGTTGTACATTTTAAAATCACTAATCTAATAACACTTGATTTTAAAAAAGTTTTTACAATTCATGTTTGAAATAACATGGGATTTGTCATTTTAATACAAATCATTTCAAATCCTTAATTGAATACACCCCCCTAAATCTTTATATGATTTGAAACTCAGAAATTTAATGAGTAGTTATGATAAAACAATATCGTTTTACATTGTTAGAGAAGAATGCTATCGTTTTCAATTAACGGGTTTGTTAACAGAAAATTGTCTCCATTAACATAGTTTTTTAACTCACTTAACATCATGCCTACCCTCTTTTGTTGAATATTCATCTTCACTTCCCCCCCCTCCCC
>Ga0041059_1003442_pt1 | contig 10829 bp, 9 predicted proteins | sample AraColnosormetaG_FD_56232 | JGI IMG/M metagenome (GOLD analysis project Ga0041059, IMG submission 56232) | Arabidopsis roots microbial communities from North Carolina, USA - Col MF nosort | ecosystem: Host-associated > Plants > Roots > Unclassified | place: USA: North Carolina | collected 2013-09-02 | reverse complement strand
TTTTTTTTTTTTTTTATTAATTCTAATATATATTTTTTACTATATATTTTAGAGTATTAATTTATATTTAATGTCGAAGTAGGTTTTGAAAATAAAGACGACAAGTTTAATATGTTTTCAACCCTAATAATCTAAACCAGGACCGAGAGAAGATTTTTTGCAAGTGTTATTATATTTCATCCAACGGAAAAGATATATTTTACATCTTGTTTTTGCTCTCTTTTTGTTACAAATAGTTTAAAACCAATATAAGGAGAATACATAGCTTATTTCGTTACTCATTAGGGCTCTTTCATCATAGTAACCCCATAAATGGTTAAACAGTGTAGTGTTGTTGAATGGTATCAATGTCAAGCCCCTTGAGCTTCACTACAGATTCAACGTGACCCTTTAGAGTGTGAAGCTCTCTCAGCCTACAAATAAGAAACAATACCTTGTTTAGTTTGGTTTGATTATCCAATGTTTTTTCTTAAAGAATATGACAAAGAGGATTAACTTTATTACCTCGCAACTTCGGCACGCCTTTTGGCCTGCTCTGCTATTTCAGAGAGCTCGTTCTTATTGTCGTTGAACATTGCTTCTGGAGGTGGTAGACCATGGAGTGTACGTTGAGCTAGTGCCCACTGAGCCTCCCTCTCTCCTTTTCCATAATCTTTCTTAGTTGTGAACGCAGTCTGCAAAAGATTAAAGAGCTATGAAGCTCACAACTAACATGGATTTAAGGTAAAGTTTTGTTTCCGAAATATGCTCACTTTCTGGTTGATCATGTTATCCCAAGCCTTGCCAGTGAGAGCGTAACGGATGATGAACTTGAGAATATCAAGAGGAATGTAGGTAATGATACTGTATACCCATATACCTCCAGCCCATCCCCATCCACAACCGACGATTCTTGCGAATCCCCAGTTTGCATACACAGCGATCAATGTAGCCACCTTGTTTGTTGCATAAAAACGACACATGTATCAGACGGTAATGAATGAAAATGGATAGTATTATGGTACAAAGAGAGTCTACTAACCAATTGTGCTATAACAAAGGCTATTAGGAGCAAAAACCCAGGTCGTTCAACAAATGACCAGCTCCTTGATCTGGTTACAAAGATAAGTGCTTGACTTATGATGCTCACTTGAAGATACAAAGCTGCCATAAGTTCTTCTTCGTTCCCTTGTATGGACCTAACTCCAAATGTTTTCTGCAATTTAATATTGAAAATAAGTATAGTAACCGAATGTTGTTGATGTGATATTGTACACTACTTACGCTGAAGAAGTCTGTGTCATGAGCTAGCCAGAAAAAGAGTACAGTGGTAAGAGCCATGTAGGTTCCTAGAACAACGCCAGTGGCGAAAATCTCATTGAGCTTCCAAGAATCTGGCACCGGGGAAGGTTTAACCCTGTCCTTAGAGATAGTCATGATGGTTCCATCATTTAGGATTGCGATAATCAAGACCATGAAAGGTGCGAAATCAAATCTCCAGATTAAAGCAACAAGCATGAATCCCAAAACAATACGGATAGTGATGGAAACAGCGTAGATTGTGTAGTTCTTCATCCTCTGGAAGATAGCGCGACTTGTCAATACGGCACTTATTATCACGCTTAGTCCTGGTTCTGTTAGAACAATGTCTGAGGCGCTTCTTGCCGCATCAGTAGCATCTGCCACTGCAATTCCAATATCCGCTTTCTTCAAAGCTGGAGCATCGTTTACACCATCTCCAGTCATCCCACAAATGTGCTTCCTCTCTTGTAGCTTCTTTACGATCTCATACTTGTGCTCTGTGTAAACCAAATGAAAACAATGTAATTGAACAAACCAAGTGAGACTGATGTAACTGAACAATATTTTAACATTTGACTATTTGAATATATTACCAGGGAAGACTCCAGCAAATCCATCAGCTTTCTCAATGAGCTCATCGATAGGGATGCCAACTAATGATTCATCCTTTGAATTGCCAAGGAGTGAAGTGGATGGGTACATGTTGGTTCCCATGCCAAGCCTACGACCAGTCTCAATACCGATGGCAAGTTGGTCACCGGTAATCATCTTAACATTGACACCAAGCTCAAGGGCTCGTCTAATAGTTTCCGCACTGTCATGTCTTGGGGGGTCAAAGAGTGGCAACAGACCAACGAACTCCCATGGACTACCATCACTTTCCTTAGTCTTCTCAGGCACAGTCTGCATTTGAATAGAAAAGGAATTTTCTTAAAACCATATAACGAAATATGTTTATGTCATTATGTGATGAGTCTAACTATGACATACCTGTTGAGCAACACCAAGAGAACGAAGCCCACGTTCAGCAAAACCATCGATAACTTCGTGTGCTTTTCTTTTAGTCTCTCCTTGGAGATTGCAGAGTTCAATGATCTAGTAATAATAAAGTTACTCAGATAAAGATAGTAAGTTAAATTAAAAGTAAAACCAAGCATATTAGTTACATTACCTGCTCAGGAGCTCCTTTACTGCTCCGATGCCAGTCTCCGCTTTCATCGATGTATGTGATCGCTGTACGTTTATCTACAGGGTTAAAGGGCAAGAAATGCACCTCTGTGATTCCTGCTCTTGCCTATTTATTTCATCAAAAACAATTGCAACATAAGGACAGTAAACAAAATGAATCCAAGTTTCACAAATATGAAGTACGTACCTCTTTAGGATCACCCAACATTCCGACGATGGAAGCATCAATGGCATCTTGGTTTTCAATCCTGGAAGCTCTTGCAGCCATCAATACAACTGAGTCACTATCCATGTTCTTTGGGAACACTTCAATTAAGGACTTGTCGACAGAGAGCTTGTTAAGGGTTAGAGTTCCAGTCTTATCACTGCAGAGAACATCCATTCCAGCCATTTCTTCAATTGCAGTCATCCTCTTGGTGATGGCACCTTGTTGAGAGAGTCTATGTGATCCAATAGCCATTGTTACAGACAAAACTGTTGGCATGGCGATTGGGATTCCTCCGATCAAAAGCACCAATAGATTATCAATACCATCTCTGTATGTGCGGTGTTGGATAGGGTACATAATCAATATCTCAATCAACATCCCCAATCCAATTGAGCATATACAGAAGTTACCAATTGATGTCAAAACCTGGAAAATAAAAACCCAGCCGTGAGACCCTAGGTAGACCAAGAGTTACAGTACTCAGATGTTGTTCATTTCTAAAATACCTTTTGGAAATGGCCAACATTGTTGGTACTGTCAACAAGATGAGCAGCCTTGCCAAAAAAGGTGTGGACACCCGTGGCAATGACAACAGCCTCAATCTCACCTTGCTTGCAGGTTGAGCCAGAGAATACTTCATCTCCTGGGTGTTTGGTGGTTGGAAGGGATTCACCAGTAAGAGCAGATTGGTCAATTTTTAAAGGATCTCCTTCGAGGAGACGAGCATCAGCAGGAACAATGTCACCCAATTTGATGCTTATCAAATCACCCGGAACCAAGATTGAAGCCTCTTGCTCCCCCCATTTACCATCTCTCAACACCTACATTCACACATAGGTTATATAACTCTCCTTTTTAGAAAATACATACCTATATATATGTATTGAGAAATTTGCATACCTTAGTCTTTGGTGCAAGATTTGCCATGAGAGCAGCAGCGGCATTGCCAGCATTGTTCTCCTCGATGAAACTTATGGTGGAGTTGATGATAAGCAACACCATAATACCGATAAAATCTTGCCAATCCGGCGCCTTTCCTCCTCCATTAGCTAAAACAATAGCCATGATTGCAGCAGACTCCATAACCCATGAGAGAGGATTCCACATGAACCCCAAGAATTTCAAAAACTTGTTCTCTGATTTCTCTTCAAGCTTGTTTGCCCCAAATATTTCAAGCCTTTTAGCACCTTCATCGCTGGACAAACCTTCTTTTGAGCATTTCAGCTGCTCAAACACTTCTTCCACAGGGATCCGCTCCTATAATATAAATCATTCAAAAATTATTACAGATTTTCAACAGTTCAAGATCTCGAGAACGAATTAAACTCTGTAAAAATCTTACAAGGTCCACATTTTCTTTCTTGATTTCATCCCACGAGAATTCAGTCGCCATTTTTCTTCCTTAAAAGAGAGACAGATATAAAAAGAAGATATATCCGATGGACGTATAAATCAACTTCTCCCTTCTCTCCTTGCTCTAAAGCCTTCTCTTAGCATGCAAGACGCTTTCAAGACGAGGCCATAAGAGAGAGGGAGAGAGAGGAAGAAGCGTGTATTACAAGAAACCTATGAGAAGGTATAAATACAAAAGAATAACACACTCTAAAACAACCATTGTTGTGTTCCATTTAAAACCCTCACCAGCGATCTAACTCTATTCTCGGAACTTTTTTCTTTTCTTCCAGTAATCAGGTTTGGTGGCTTACCAAAGCTTTCGCTTATTTCTTCCTGTCCTTTTCTCTACACTTTCTAAAAATAGTGCATCTCAAATTTAGCCTATGATTTCAATGTAACATGCAGAATTTACTTTGAGGAGTCAATATGTCTTTCTATGGTCCACAACTCCGGATAAAAATGTGCATTAATAATATGTATGTAATTCAATATACATATCTATTTAACAATAAAACATTGTAAATACAGGCATGTATGATTTATATGTAAATCTAGTAGCAAGAAGACTCTCTAACCTCAATGTTTCATTTCAAGCATCGGAAAAGTTTATCAGGGGGATTGTGATAGTGAGCAAAGAGTGACGGTCTTTGCAGCAAAGATGTGGCATGTAGCTAGTAATTCCAGAAAATCTGGTCTCTCCGCAACTTTTTCTTGAGATAAACTCCAATTAGCTTTCTATACGTCCAGTTTTTCCGTGGACTGAACTCCAAAACAGCTTCCGAGCTAAGATGGAAATCCCCTTTCCCCAGAACTTCAAATGCAAGTGGATCAGTTAAGACAAGAGGAGAATCGTCCAGATTCATTCGGTTGTATACAAACTCCAAATTTCTCGCTAGTCGCTTATCCATATATGCATCGACAACACATCCGAAAGTCACAAGATCCGGAACAATGTTCAAACGTCTCATATGTTCAAGAGTGAGATGTAGATCCCAGAAGAGAGCCATTCTAGAAAACGCAAGAGCGCGAATGTTAAAGGTGGTAAGGTCAGGAGAGAAACCCGCATCAAGCATTCCAATAAACTCTCTCTGCAAGCTTTTCATCTTAAAATCAGCTGCATATGACAGTAATACAGAATTCCATAACATATTTCCAAGATTTCTTCTACCGAGACCAACATCTGACAAAAACTCGCGTAACCGATAAAACTTCCGTTGTTTCAAGTACGCTAACACCACAGCTCTTATCTCTTCTTCCTCTATCACAATACCAAACTTCTTAACCCGGCCATAAGCCTTCTCCATCTTATCTAAACTACCGAAAAAACTATAGTATCTAACAATCACATTAGCAGTCTCAGCCTCTAACAACACTCCCTTTGAATCCATTTCCTCTATAACACCCTCCATCAGTTCCAACTGTCCATTCTTACCAAAACAGGATATAGCAAGTGAAGACACAACCGGAAGAAGCTTCGAGTGCCTTGCAGCAACATCCTTGGTGATCTTGGCAACTTCATCAAAACAACCAAATTGCTCATAAGCAGATATAAGCTTAGAGACTACAAAGACATCAGGTACAAAACAACTGTTTATAATCTCATCCCAAATCGTACGTGCTCGAAGAACAAACCCATTTTCAGCAAAACAAAGCATAAGAGCACAAAGGGTTCTGTAATTTGGTAACAAGTTAACTGATTTCGTTTGGAGAAAAATCTCATGAGCTACATCAGGTAATCTTCTCTGGCTTAAAGTTTGAACTAATGGAGCGTAGTCTACGATTTGTATCTTTTGACTGAAGTCCCTAGATAGCTTTGATTCCTTGATCAACTGTACAAAGTAGAGAGATACCTAAAATTCAAGATATGAAGTGAACTAAGAAACAGAAGCAAGTGTGTAGGTACCTTTTTCGCGATTGAAGGAGCAGACGAATCCGTGTAACAAGATAAGAGCTTGAGATGTTGGGGTTTCAAAGATAGATTGAGCGACAACATTGCGACCAGTCTCGGTTACGGTACGGTGGTGACGGAGGAATCGAGGAGATTTCCGGAGGGGAGAGAGAGAGATTTGGGCCTCAGAAGCTATAATTAGGGTGTTATTTCAGAGAACGTTTGGGCCTTTATTGGGCTTTAGAAACATTATCCCCACTAGTAAATAAATGTTTTCTTTTCTTTTTATAAAAGATTTCACTATTTAATATTAACTATTTTTTTTGTCATCCGATTAATAATTAGAGCTCAAACGAGGCAAAACTAAGGAATGTTATTTAATACCAACTAGAGTATTTAAAAAAAAATTTAAATTTCAATGATAGAATATAGTTATGAGATTTGAAAATTCGACCATAATATTACAAAAGGTCAAGCATACCGTCTCTAAAAAAGTATTTAAATATTTCTTAAAACCCATAACAACACAATACCTATCGATCATTTTTGTAAAAAATTTCATAATCACTCAATCATTCGAATCAGAACATCTTGAATTCGTAGCGGCCCAAACATAAGCGGTGGAGAATCTTATATATTAAAGCAGATGTCAAAAACTTTCATGTTCGCTCTCAGAAAATGAACTGATGGATTTGCCCTCCCTCTCTTAAGGTTTTTAAGGATAAATTAATATTTTTACTAACTAATGAGATAACTTATTATTTTGTTTTTATATTTTAATGTGTAGAAAAAAAAAAGGTTTAATTCACTCTCAACCCTAAATTTCCTATTCTCTGGCGCCCCTAATCAAACCTAAATCGCCTATTAATCCTAATCAAACCTAATCAATCATAAGTCGCCTAACAACCCTAACGGGCTTATGCTTTTCAAACAAAGATATTAGGCCCGTATAATTTACGCTGTCATATGTAAAACCCTAAAACCTTATGCTGAAAATACCTATAAATATAGGATCCCTCCTCTCAAACACAAACATCGTAGCTTGATTTTAGTGCATAGCAATAGCAATATAGTTTATAGTTTTTTTTTGTATTTCAATCTCGGTCCTTTTTATGATGCATCTTCATCGATTTTTCCGACTCCTTTTTATGTTATGGTCACTTGGAAAGTAAGATCTCATAGATCTTTGCCAATTGGTGATGAGTTGTTTACCCAAGGTTTACAGTTTGTTCGGTTACATGTTTTGGTTTTCGTAGCTATTTGGTTTTTATATGTGTGAGAATTTTCTTGATTTTGATTAGCACCTCTTTTTTGTTTCTGAGGTACAATCATAAATTTTGGGGATTGTAGAATTGCAAACGAACTTCGAATCAAACCGAGGTATCTCACTAATCTTTCTTGATTTACACATTTTTTTAGTTTCAGCTTTATCGGATATATTTCCTTGATTGTCTCCGATTGTATCAATCTATAAAATTATTGAGAATCTCTCTCACTTAACCAAAAGAGCTTTTCACCAGAGAGAGCAAAAAGCATCAACCAAACCATGGCTGCAAGAAATTTGGAGAAGATGGCTTCTATTGATGCTCAGCTCAGGCTTCTTGCTCCTGGCAAGGTTTCTAAAGACGACAAGCTTATCGAGTACGATGCTCTGTTACTGGATCGATTTCTCGATATTCTTTAGGGTTTGCATGGCGAGGATGTCAGAGAATTCGTATGTTCACTCTTTCTTCTTTCTTAAAAACTGGGTTTGTGATAAAAATTTGAACTTTTAGTTACATTTAGGGTTACCCTTTAGTGAATCATCATGCAGGTTTGTTGTTTCTGCTTATATTATCCATAAAGTTGAATCCTTTTCAGTGATTACCTATTATAATAGAGATTATATTATAAGATATTTACATAATTGAGATAAAAAATTTGGGCAAAAAACAAATCCAACTTGTTTAACGGTGCTGAAGATTAGTGAATGCAAGCCTATAATAAATTATTGGATGCTTGGAAATATGTCTGATATGATAGGAAGTAATCGCCCTCCAGTATATATTGAGAATCAAATCAGCCTGGATACATTTATGTTGATTCGTAATGGCGATCCTTCTATTAACTTGTTTGTGTCTTTCTACTCTATCGGCAAGGGAAGCTTTACAGAGACAGAGGTTGCAAATGTTGATGCAGCTCATAAGTTTGACGAAGATATAAATGTATATGAGGATGGAAGAGATGAAGGTGATGAGGATGAGGATAATGAAGAGGAGGATGTGGATGCAGATCAAATGTTTGGCGAATATATGGAAGTACCCTCGACCCTACAATCGACGGTAGTGAAGGTAGTGGCGAAGATTACGATTACAATAAATAGGGTGATCTGATTGTGGAAGACTATGGAATTGGTCATGTTGAGGAGGACGTCGTGAATGACACTCAACAAACCGTGGAACCCCAGGGGAATTCACTCGTCTATTGGCATTGTGTACGTCGACAGGTAAACATGTACATCATGTAGAACCCACTGCTGTTTTGGTTGACAGTACACCAATCTCTGCTCCATCCCCGACGTGTCAACATGGTTTGTACCAATGTACGTACATTAGAGTCTGTGCAGAGGAGACAAGATGCGAAGGTGAATTAGTTAAGTACATGGCTGCAAATGTGGATGATATAGCTGAGAACATAACTGGAGATGAGGGTATAGAATGCCTAAGAGGGGCTTCTGCAAGTGGGTTAAATATTGAATCTGACCACCGTCTAGTAACAACAGGTGAAGCCTACGAAGTGTATAAAGGGTTTTCTACATTGCACAATGGTGAGAATGAGTTACTCGATACTGATGCTGCTCCAGTATTCGATGATTTAGCCAATGTTCGAGTCGATGAGACAGAAGTTGAATTGAGTACGTCAGGTCATCCTTTGTATGTGGGAAGTGTTTTCAAAAACAGGCACGTCATACAGTAGACTATGCGACTTTTTGCAATCAAAAGGTGCTTCCGCTACAAACAAACTCGCTCATGCCCTAAAAGATTATAGATGGTTTGCGTAGATCGTAATTGTCCATGGCAGTTGACTGCACATGTCATACCCAATTCAAAATGTTTCAAAATCACAGGTTATGATTCTATCCATGTTTGCAAGATCGGGAGTCGAAAGGATTATCGTAAACATGCTACTTACAAACTTTTAGGCAAGGTAATGAAGAATAGATATAGTTCTAGGCAAGGGGGTCTAAGAGCAGTAGATTTACCTCAATTGGTCTTAAATGATCTTAATGTTTGGATCTCATATTCTACAGCATGGAGAGCTAGAGAGGTTGTAGTAAACTCTGTAAGGGGTGATGATATGGCTAGTTACAGGTTTTTACCTATATATCTGTATCTTCTACGTTTAGCAAATCCCGGTACAATCTGTCATCTCCACTCCACTCCTGAATCTAATGGTCGCCAGCGCTTCAAGTATGGATTCGTTTCTCTCTCGACGTCTATAAAAGGTTGGAAATATATGAAGAAAGTTGTTATTGTAGACGGAACGCAGCTAGTCGGTCGTTACAAAGGATGCTTCCTCATAGCATGTGCACAAGACGAGAACTTTCAAATTTTCATTAGCTTTTGGTGTTGTCGACGGCGAGACCGATGCTTCATGGATTTGGTTCTTTGACAATTTATCAAAGATTGTTCCAGATACTGACGATTTGATGATTGTCTCGGACATGCATTCTTCCATATATAAAGGCGTCAGTGTGGTGTATTCGAAAGCTCATCATGGAGTATGTATAGTAACCTGGAGCGAAACATATCAGTGTCTTACGCTAGGTACGGTGTGTCTTGTTTATTCTTTAGCGCCGCTAAAGCATATCGGGTTAGAGATTTTGAAAAATACTTTGAAGAGTTAGGAGGTCGGAGTCCGGGATGCAGAAAGTATTTAGAGAATGTTGGATTTGAGCATTGGACAAGGACATACTACAAAGGGGAGCGGTACAATATCATGACTAGCAACAACTCGAAGGCAATGAACAATGTCTTAAGGAAGGCAAATGCGTATCCAATTGTCTATATGATACAGTTCATCCGAGAGGTCATTATGCGATTGTTTGCAGCGAGGGGGAAAAAAGTGTCGAAGTGTAACTCTTTGGTGACGTCGGAGGTAGATGAACGTTTCCTCCAAGACTTGCCTAAGTCAGGAAAGTTCGCAGTCATGATGTTTGGGCCATGGAGTTATCAAGTTACTTCAAAGAGTGGTGAGCATTATCACGTTGTACTAGACGAGTGTATGTGTACTTGTCTTAGGTACACGATGTTAAGAATCCCATGCGAGCATGCTCTAGCTGCTGCAATACATTTTGGCATCAACCCGAAGGCTGTGGTTGGATTGTGGTATAGCCTTCAAGTGTTTTCTGATTCTTTCCAAGAATCCGTTTTACCTATAGCGGACCCAAATGACGTTGTTATTCCTCAAGATATATCGGAATTCATGATAAGTAGGTTTTTAGGCCTACTTATATGGTGAAGTGAGGTTCTGTTCAATTCCCCTTAAACACTAACATGTCGATGCAGCTATAGGGGGTGTCAATCCAGTCCACTGTTATTGCTAGCAATCAAGATGTGTACATAAGCAACTAAGTCAAGCCAGATTATAGAGATGGTGGGTTTCTAGTAACAATCATAGGTCAGAATTCAAACAGGTAAAAATGTGAACTTAAGAGCCCTACTCGATCATTGGGTCGAGTAGAACCAACATGTGACAATATTAAGAACTAAAATACAATCAACAGGGGATACAAATAACAGGTAAATAAAAGTGCAATCAGGGGGTGAATACAAATAAATCTAAGAAGAATAGAAGTCCTAAGGATGGATTCATTGATAAGGGCAACTC
>Ga0041059_1003441_pt1 | contig 10829 bp, 12 predicted proteins | sample AraColnosormetaG_FD_56232 | JGI IMG/M metagenome (GOLD analysis project Ga0041059, IMG submission 56232) | Arabidopsis roots microbial communities from North Carolina, USA - Col MF nosort | ecosystem: Host-associated > Plants > Roots > Unclassified | place: USA: North Carolina | collected... | reverse complement strand
GGGGGGGGGTGATAAAACACTTATTCAAACACTAAACAATTCAACTAGTCTAAAAGTTGGGAATTTTGGTCAAAATAAATAAATAAATACATACATAGTAGATTGCTATAAATTTGGTTAAAAGTACATGTAGTAACTAAATGATTTTGACATGGCCGACACAAAAAAAAAACAATGATAATGACAGGTGGTAGCGAAGATGAATGGTCAAGCGAAGAAGCTCTGGGCTAAAAATGAACGATACACAGTCCATTACAGGGCCTAATTTCGTATAGCGAAGGAAGGCCCAAATGTAAAAGAGGGCCCAAAATCAGAGGGGAAGAAGAAAATGTCGATGAGCAGCGTAGTCAACGAAGGTGTAGAGAGGAACAAGTGTGTCTCCTCCTCCATACTTGTTGTCAAACACTTGAAGCTCCTTCTTCGCCTTCTCCTTGAGCTCTTCCGCCATTTCCATCATTCCCTTCTCTGCTCCACCATCATAGCTCTTCTTCTTGTCCTCGGTGATGTCATCGACCACCTGATACAGCATCCCGACGGCTCTCCCGTACCTTCGGAGACTCTGGAGCTCATCCTCAGTGGCACCGCCCAATAGGCCACCGCACACGGCAGAGCATTCACCCATGGCTCCGAATTTCTTCTCCTGAACAAAGGAAAGAGGAAAGGGACCTCCTTCAAGGTCGACGTACTGGCCTGCAGCCATACCAGTGGAGCCGACAGTGCGGGCAATCTCAGTGATGAGTCTGAGGATGGTGGCTCGGGGAACAAGGTCAGGAGGCGTGTGGGAGACAATGTGCTGGAAGGCGAGTGGGAAGAGGGCGTCACCGGCGAGAATGGCCATGCCAGAGCCGTAGACAGTGTGGTTAGATGGCTTTCCTCTGCGCACAGGATCGTCGTCCATACAGGGGAGGTCGTCGTGTATCAACGAAGCCGCGTGCACCTGATTCATTCCATTATTAGATACAACACACACATCTCTCAACAACAACAACAAAGACTTTCTATTTCTTCTTCTTACTCACTCATATCAAACACTAACGGCGAAATTGAGATTACAAGGCGAGAGAGAGTGGAATCTATCTCACCATTTCTAGGGCACAGGCGGTGGGGAAAGCGGCGAGGCGATCGCCACCGAAGAGCTCGCAGGCCGCCACACACATCACAGGAGGGGCACGCTTGGCGCCTTGTGCGAGTACAGAGTATCTCATAGCCTCGTAGATCCCCGCAGGGTGCTTGACCGGTATGGCCTCATCCAGCTTCTGGTTGATCTCGGTGATCAGAGTCGTCCAATACGTCCTCAGATCGAAGTTCAACGACCCCGGGGCAGATGAGGATGAAGATCGGATTGCAGCGGGAGAGAGTTTCATAGGAAGAGTGTGGGGTTTCTCCGGAAGAGAGCAGAAGCTGCTTAATGGGATCGCTGAACCACTAAACAACATCGCCTATGAGGATGATCTATCCTTGTTGTGTTTGAGATAATGATAATTTAGTAAAATTGGGTTCAGCCAAACTCTCTTGATAGGAAGTGCCAATATATGATTGATTTCTAAGACAGACACGTCGCTTTCAAAATGTCAGTCAAGTTTTTTAATTGAACTTTGTCAGAAATTGGAAAAATCCAAAATCTTACAAGAACAGAAGAAGAACATCGATTTTTAATTACACAGCTTTTCATCTGTAAGAGAACCTCAAAACAGAGAAAGAAACACACAGACTTTCTTTCCTCTCATTCTCTCGTTCACCTTCTTCCACAGAGAGCGGCTGATTTCAGCTTCTCCAGTTCCAAGAGGAGGGTGGAGTTCCCTTCGCAACCCTCTTTCAACACCTCCATTCTTTTCTCTGTCTCCGCTGCTATCACTTCTTCTTCCATGGCGTTCGCAGACCCTTTCTTATACCGCAGGAGATCTAACATCATCCCCTGAAACATTATTTCCACGTTTCATTATCATCCTCAGTCCCCAGAATGACATTGAACAAGAGATGAGGGATTTCAAGTTACCTCACGATGCCGCTTTCTTGATAAATCCCTGACAAGAGTCTTGACAATCTTATTCCGCAGGGATACTTTATCCTTGGCTTGGTTGCAAAAGACTAAAGATGAAAAGTGATGCACAACCAGCGTATAGGCTACTGATCCACGCGTCGCAGCTCTGTCCAATGCCCCACAAGTCCATGACTTCAGGTAGGCCTCAAGGACGGCCTCATTTTCCTGCAATATCAATTCACCATTTTATCTTAGTTGGATGCTCAAGATGCCATTATTCACCACTATCAACATTTTATTATTTTTGTAAATTACCTCAACAGGTTCGAGGTAACCATCCGCTTCTCCCAAGCACTTGTCTAGACTCGGCAGAAGCTCGAGAACACGGGCATTGGAGAGCACTGTCCATGCCGAAAGCCGAACAGAGTGTTCCACGCATTGATGCAGGTAAACCGAGACCTGCCGGCCATACACTACATCACCATATGACACCGCAGCATACTGCTCCACCACCATCTCCAGAAAAGTAGAGTAGTTCTCATGAATGTCTGACTTGAACCTCAGAAGCTCAGTGTCACGGTGATTTAGTCTCGCTTCATCAAGAAACTGCCCATAAAGCTCCTGCAGATAATTGTACAAGTTCCTAGTGTTCTTGTCTTCGATGATGTCCATTCCAACAAGCAATACGGTAGACAAAGCGTGAAACTTCCAAACCAACGGTACACTCACAACAGGAGAGGGAAGCGATCCAAAACCAGACGATGACTCAAGTCCTGCAAGAAAGAAAACTCCAGCTTTTGCAACTTCAAGCAACTCTGTGGATTCTGGTGGCCCTGTTGAGGTTTTACCACTGTGGACTGCTGAGATGGCGCTGAGAAACCAGTGTGGAGGTAGGGGCATTCTCTGGTGAGCCCACTCTATGGTCGAGGAGTCTGATTTTTTATCCTGAGTTGAACTATTTGACATTTCACCGTCCTCATGAATAGTCTCCAGACCAACTGTGCCCTTCCTTACCCCACTGACCCCTTCCTCGGCTATCGATCTTCCCTTTTGCTGTAACCATCTATGTCTGAAGTGAGAAGCAAGCATACTGCTCATACGATGATAGTCCCCTTCGCTGCATTCCCATTCAAACGATATGTTTTTTTTGTTTGACTTGATACAGCAGGCCAGGTGTTCTAAAGCATGCGGTCTAAGGACATATTCAAAGGCTCTTTCCACGAGTAAATAATCCCTTGGACCTGCAATCAAACACATAGCTAAAGCGGAGTTTACTTTATCCATAAAGCCAACAGATCCCTGATCATTCTGCGAGTCGCTCAGAGAGATGTTAAGAAAGAGACTCAGAAGACCGGCACCAGCCTGTGCCAACAGAACTCTGGTTGACCAAAACCCACCACCGCTAGCTCCCCAACCAAGTCCAACGCCGGGGGCCAATCCGCCTCGTTTATGTAGCTCAATTGATTGCACGATGGGCCATTCTGATGAAACAGAATCTCTAAAAGAGCACGACACAGATGTTAGCTCAGCCAGAGACTCTGCCAGTATCCCATTTGCAAGCACAGATTCATCTCCAGTGGAAATACTTACCTGATGCGGAGCTTTCATCTTGGATCTAGCAGATTCTATCAGATTTTGGATGGACACGATAGTCCGTGTTAACCCATGAAGACAATTCACAGAAGCTAATGCTAGTTCGTCATCTTGAGATCGTTCTCTTAGAAAACACAAATACTCCATAAAAGAGGAACACCTGGAAGAGTCTTTTCCAAACCTACTTACGTCTGCAACAGAAAAACTAAGAAGCTTGTGCTTGATAATGGCAAGGCCAATCTTTGGAACAAACTCCGGTAGCCATGGTAGAGGTTCTTCCTCTCCCTCCGCAGAGATTTTCTCAAGGACTTTGGAAATTGTACGCATGACACCTGAATACAACCACAACAGAGTAGTAGTTGATACAGAGACACTTTCGATTCCTTTCTCCCACTTGAGTAATTGCGGGGCCAATGTTATCCAACTCAGTGCTGAATCAATCATAGGGCTAACATAGCTCCAGTCCCATGTCCCAGATTCATTCCGTGGAATGTTTTGTGAGTACATATTAGGAAGTGTCTCGGCAAAAGCCTCAAGGACCAGGTAGGCCTCGTTTGACACAGAAGTAAACTCGCTGATGAGATTTTTCTCCCTGAGCTTTTCGAATGATGGACAACTCAACCACAGACACAGAGCTGGGAATAGCTCTGGGAAGCGAGATACGCAACAGCCACTATGGATACAGACCTTCCAAAACCGGAGCTGTTCAACCATCAAGGTAGATGAAAGCTTGCAGTTCTGCTTCCCTAGCTTCACCCATGAGTCAAGAGATGAGGTGAACTGAAACAAATGCCATGTGACCGCATTGAAAGTCCCATTCTTCACAAATTCCATGCAAGTACTTTGATCATACCGGGCCAACACCTTAGTGAAATTAAAAAGAGAGAAAGAAGAACGAAGGTTACAATAGCTCTGAGAATTGATAGCTTAACAAACTCGAATCATCAGGTTCTGTAAAAAAAACATCAAAGACGAATGAATATAACGACCCCAAGATAATTTTGTATGAGCGGACCAGTATTACCTTTAAGAGGCGGACAGAGTTGATCTGAGAAGAAAGAACGTCCATTCTTTTGTTCAATTGGAATCTTTTCACAATTGTTTGCACAAATTTGGGATACTTCAAGATTGCAGTTGTGCATTTTGGAGAATGCCTTGCTATCGCAATAGTAACAGAGATTATGCTGTCCTCAAGCGCTGCTGTTGGTTCTGTCTGAAATCATGAACATTAAAAAAAAACCAGAAAACTAAGCAACGACACAAAAAGAATGATTTTACTTGCTGAGTTACACATAGATAGTGATCTCACCTCCAGAAGGTGATAAATTCTTGGAAGGATATCCATTCTGACGAGACCAGCAGCAACATCTTGTCCGGCTACAAAAACATCTTTCTGAATAGTATCCGTATCTTCTGTCCCGTCATCCAAGATTTCTTCACGGAACGCAACAATATTGGAGGGTTTAGCGCTGTACTTCCAGTAGCAACCACGGAGGAAGCCAAGATCAATTTCCGGCTTACTCCTGAACACCGAGGCCGTGAAGATATCTTTCCCGTGTGGTCCCATGTTCTGGAAATAGAAATGGGTTTTATCAGTTTGAACATGTATAATCACGTTCTATGAGGACTATAACTTCTTAGGAGTGAGAAAAATCAACTATACCTCCAGAATATTAAAGAAATTCTCGTTAAGAGAACAGCTCAGTAGACACTGAATCACTTTTACACATGCTATAACAACAGAGGCATGGTTGTCATCAAGAGCCATCCTAAAGAAGAAAAGAAACTTATATTGATAAGAACAAACAATTTATGATTTATGAGTGACAACTTCACAAATAAGTCTCAAAATTACACCCATCAGGAAATTACCTCAATGCTAAGACAAGCTCAGGTTCCGGTCCAAGGGCATAAGCCCAGATGGCTTCCCAGTCAGTGGATTTATCTTTTTCTTCCCTTGCGTAGCCTATTCTGCTTTGACAAAGTTTGTTCAAAGCTTTGTCGAGTACAGATGCAAGCAGATGCAAAGCAAGACATCTCTGCCCGGGAATCTGATATATATATCAATAATACATACAAATCAATGAGCAGTGATAACGAAAAAAACGCAGTCTCAGCCTACAGGTTTTGTTCAGCTAAAGCCAAAATGGAGGGAAAAAAGAATTTAACCATTAATTAGCATCAAAATTAAAATATGTGGCAATCATACATACCACACTTCGTGCAAGAGCAATAGCTTCTTTGATAGTGTAACCTGCGGCCCCAGGATCCCCCTCGGTTCTCAAGAAATCACGTTCGGCAGCAGATTCAACACCAGACCACTTTCCACCTGTACAGTCAAAGTGTAAGCAACCTAAGATTGTCATGTGTTTCAGTTGTATTGTTCTACTCACCAGTTTCAGCTGGCGAGACAACATCTTCCTCAACAACATTCCCGTCAAAAGAAAATCTCAAGTCTCTGGCTGCCTCAACCCTCTCAGTCCATGCATCCCACACGAATCCTTGGGCTATCCCTGGCTTTTGCACCACACTTTTTTCTTTCGGTATTGCCATCACTTTAGGAGTGACAAAATGACCCTCAGTTCTTGAATTCTTTGCTGTTTCATCGGTGATGGAAACCCCCTGCACAGAATGCTTTCGCTTCTTCAATTTTGCCTCACCTCGTTTCTTCAAAATGGAGAGTAGTGCAGGATCCATCTTGTCCAATAACTCAGCCTGAGCCTCAGCAATCTCGTCGGGTGACATTGTCTGCAACTTTGCATGGTTCTCAACATCAATATCACTTTCAAGAGACGAAGACGCGTGTCGAGTCCCAAGTCCATTCGAAACAGCTAGGGGAGGAGAAGCGTTTAAAGGAACCCTTTCCTTGGTTCCCAAATTTTTAATAAACGGTGCTTTATCAGAAACAAACTCTCTCTGGTCTGATGCCCTGGCAGCCAGTAAAGTGTTGCTGGATGTAGTGGCCGCATCGGCTGAAGCAACATAGGGCGGTCTCGTTTCAATGATCTTAAGTTTCCTTGATTGCTGAGGGACATGTGTGGATGCAGGATCATCCCCAGAGACCATATCTTTCCACCTCCCGAGGTCCATGTCTTTCTTCTCTTTTCTTTGAAGCGGTTTAGCAAAAGCAGCAATGGAGTCTGCATTCATGAAACGTTCTTCTGCTTCTTCTTCTTCCTGATCGTCATTGTAATCCTTAGGTTGTGCTATGCTGCTTCCCACAGGAGCCAAATGCTACAAAATCAAACATGAGAAACAAAAATTAGATGTCTCAGAAAGCTGAATTACAAGGTCAGGCACGGTGAAAAATTGTGGAGTCCCAAGTACTAAACAACAGTAGAAGGTGCTTAAAATCTAGAAGAAGGCAACAAAAGGAAGATGGAAACCTAAAAAGCACGCACTAGAGGATTGGATTGGCTTACGGGTCCGTGAGAACGATGACGAGCGACGGGGAAGGAAAGAAGGGAGGGCCTTGGGGGAAGCGGCTTGCTTGGAGGCTTATTCTCCGATATTCCTTTCTCCACGATGCTCCCGACAAGGCTCGCCAAGACGTTGTTCGGCTGTTCCGGATTGACTCTCCCGCTACTTTGCTCCATCACTCTAAACCCTCTCTCGCCTCCGCTCAGCAAAACGGAAAACTCTTTAAAACTCCGTGTCGTCCCGATAGCTTATAAGAACAAGTAAAAAATAACAAGAAAACCCCTTTCTGACTTTTTAATTATAAAATTGGAACATCAACTTTAATCCTGTGCAAAACAAACCATATAGTCATAGTCTATATTTGAACCAAAAGTTGTCGCTTTAGTGCAATGAAGAACATGATTAAATCACTCAAGAGACGGGTATGTGATGTTCATTCAGTTTTAGGACTTGGACCATAATCTTTGTAAACTTGGTAAATGAGCTAAGGAATTGATTTGTTAACAACATTTCAAAACTCCACATAAGATAACATTCTTGTTGCTATTACCACATTCGTCTTCGTAGTCAGACAAACAAGAAACAACTACAGTCTCTACAACCATTGATTTACATTCTTCTATTTTCAATCTTAATCTCTTTCCGGCGTCACTCCCGTTACTCTTCTTGAACTCAGATTCCCTGCATACGACCATGCTTTCTCTGTTTCTCCCACTATTCCCTTCTCTCTCGTCCCATTCCTCTTCACTGAATACAGCGGCGGTGCTCTCCTCGGGCTTCTTGATGCTACACTTAGGGCAGGCGTTGCAAATGGTGAACCGTGCGGAGAGCTCTGCACAGAGAACGCTTTTTGAGGGTTGAGTCCATTGATGCTGAATAGGGATAGCGATTCTGTGACAGAGATGGATCTTCTCATGGCATCATCAACATAAAGCACATCATCTATTCTGGCCGTGATGTTGAAGGCCATGCTCTCCATCACCCTAGAGTAACTCTCCAGAATTGATTGCCCTACATCCTGCAAGAACACACACAAACTCTTAAATTATCTAAGCATCGTTTCATGATGCAACCAGCAAAGCACACTCCAAACTATAATGTACCTTGTTGTACTGAATCTTGTTCATGTCCAGCGTTGTCTGGGGAAGTCCCGGGAAACGGATCCTGAGACTCTGCAAGAGGGTCTCGGCTCTCTGCACAAGGAAATCATTTCTTTCGTTGTCATTAACAAGGCCTTTAACCTTGCCACCCCAAGAAGACAGCTTTAGTTTCGCCTGCTTCTTGTGCCTCCTCCCATTCTTTTGTCTCCAAACATGCACAGCCGCCTCAATCCGGTTGGCGATTTCAAGAGTCTGATGTTCCGATGAGAGATCAAGACAGTCCAGGAGGCATTCGGGAGAGAACTTGTTTGCAGTTAAGTACTGGTAGATGATCTCTCCAAGACATTCCTTCCCGCTCTGCATTAAGTTTAAAATCATAACTCAATGAGCTAATCACATATAACGGTAAAAGAATTTATGCTCCAGCAGCAATGAAAAAGCTAATCCTTGAGCTCGAGAAGGCGCATACCTTGGGCAAAGTCTCCAAGTAAGGGTCGGGAATCTCCATTTCGGCAAGCACGCCACTGTTAATTGCCAATGCAGCCTTGAGAATCTGGTTAGCAAAGTCCCGACACTGCTGCAGTTTCTTCCTGGCCTCTTCTGACAAACCGTTAGGCGGAACCTTAGGGCAAGGCAGCCACCACTTGTCCTCCTGCCTAACGGAAGCTGGAGAATTGTAAGAATCCTTGTCACAATCACCAAGAACTATGCCGCGATCAGTGTACCAGAACTCAGTATCGGAGAAAGCGTCAAGCATATCGATCAACATAGCATCGAGCTTCTTGAGAGCAGGGAGATTGGCATAGAGATCAGAACGTGGACGGGTCTCCATGATCTCATAAGTTCCGCCTCCAGGGAACTGCTGAATGGAAGGAATGAGCTCAACGATAGAATCGCTAACACAGAGCAGCCACTCAAGTTCTCTGCGCCACATGGCCTTCTTCTGAGGAGCAAGAGGCTCAAGCCTCCATAGTTCGCCAAACACAGTCGCTGTGTGGACACTAGCCTTATTAAAAAACTAGAAACCCCTACTATATATACCAACTAACAAAAAGGGAAGAAGATTGAGATGGTACCAGAGAGATTGGTGATGGCGTTGGAGATAGCAAGCGCCGTACAAACCCCTTTACCTCCACCAGACATGTCTTCCCCGAGAAGTAGCTTAGCAAATCTCTCCTTCATCATCTCAATTTCTGAAACCCAATAGGAAACAAAAGGGAAATTGAATCCTAGTGTTCATCAATGTTTACAAAAGAGGTCAAATTTGGAAACTTTTATACCGGATAAATCGTTGTCTGGTTGTTTGTCATCCCAGACCACATCTTTGCCGCCGATCACCGGAAGCATGACTGGGGCCGGGAAGTAAAATCCTCTACCAGCGACAACTCGAGGGGAAGAAGGGATGGAGCTAGAGGCACCCTCGCCGTCGAAGCGGTGGCAGGAGAAGCTGCTGGAACTCTCGGACTCGCTAATGTCGGCGCTGGGACTGTAACTTCCGCATCTCTCGGAAGAGACTTCGTCGTCTTCCTCAGAAGATAAGCTCCCCATTATTGAAGCGGCAGAGATCTAATAACGGCTCAAAGAGTCCACATTTGGGTTAAGAGACAGACAGAGAAAGGAAGAAGAAGGAAGTGGATGTGATGATGATGCTTGTTTGATAAAAAGCAAAGCTCAGAGAGAAAGAGAGAGAGAGATGAGAGATAACAAATAAAAAAGACTCCTTTCATTTCCTCACTCACACTCTCTCTCTTCTTTTCTCTCCCATCCATCCATACTCACGGCGTTATCCTCTGCCGTTAGGGACAGGTATGAGGTTGGTAACAGATAAACCGTTAACTCACGGTCGTCACATTTTTTAACGGCGAGATTAAATTATATCCCACGGCCGTTCTCATAAGAGGAGCATGCGCTTGTGTTATATCAACCGTTGGATATTAAAAGTGAACCATCAGGATCTTTTCTACAGAGCAGAATTGAGAATCTCGAAGCGACCGAGAAAATAAAGAAAGGCTGACATTGTGTGGACTAGAAGTATTCCTTGTCGGATCATCAGACTCTCTCGTACCACACCGGCCTGAACTACGTTGCACCATATCTATCCTCGTGATTTTACGCCACGTGTATTACGCCCATTCGCCTGATCTACACTGTCCATAGTATTCTGGCGTCATTAAAGTATTCACATCGTACGGTCTAGATTGCGTTTGGCTTACTTATTTCGTGGATTCCGCTGTTTTCGGTTATGGTTTTTTCACGCAACGAATCTAAGCCGTTGATTATATTACTCTTCTTAATTCAATTCATTAAAGTACCTATTTAATGCCCTTTGAATTCGGGTTAATATAGTAATCTACAATATTAATGTCACTGATCACTAGAATATGCTATGGATTGGTGTTGATTCACATGCATGGCTTAATTAGTTGACTCTCTGCTCTTTTTTTTTCTTCTCTAAAAGGCTTTTAACCTTCCAAATAAACGTTTGTTTGTCTTGGCATTATTAGCAAATCTTTTCCATTGCCATGTTTTTCATTCGATTGACAGCCTTGTAATTTGTAATTGCAAGGTCAACAAAAACTTTGACCAAATAGAACAACTTTCTATACCAATAAACATTCTACATCTACCGGTGGATAATAATTTAAATTTTTATTTCATCGTTAAAGTCTGTTTATTCGAAATTAATGTTTCTAATATGTTATGTATGGTTTTTTTTTTTTTTTAATTTACTCTCT
>Ga0041059_1003440_pt1 | contig 10831 bp, 7 predicted proteins | sample AraColnosormetaG_FD_56232 | JGI IMG/M metagenome (GOLD analysis project Ga0041059, IMG submission 56232) | Arabidopsis roots microbial communities from North Carolina, USA - Col MF nosort | ecosystem: Host-associated > Plants > Roots > Unclassified | place: USA: North Carolina | collected 2013-09-02 | reverse complement strand
AGACAAAAAAAAAAAAAAAAAATCAACGAGTTAAGGAAACCTACAGGTGATGTATCGTCCACCATTACTTTATTTGATCAGCCAGATGCATATAAGTTACTGCCAAAAGAAGCAAAGAACATAACAAATCAATATACTCAAAAACAAATCTTTGACAGAACACATTTGTCTTCAGAAATTGACTTGAGTTTAGATCTAAGCCTGAGTTATGTCCGAACTAGATCATGATAAGATTTATCACTAACCAATTCATATCAAATTCTAAAATCGATTTTAAGCAACAAAATGAAGTCAAATCTAATCTATGTGAAATAGCAAAGCAAGAATACGAAGGATCAATCGGGAAATTTTTACCAGGACTTGATTCTTTCCAGAAGAAAATCCCAACTGCGAGAAGTGAGAAAGAGGATTGGAGTAAGAAGAAACAATCTTCGAAACCCTAAATTCTGAGAAAGAGGAAGATCGAAAAACAGAGACGACTTTGTGAATCCCAAATTATGGAAGATGAGTCAACTTAGAATCATTGACCAATTTAAACCGATTTTGTAAACCATGTCATAATGTATTCGAGTTATAAAACTTAACTTGTTGAACACTTGCGGCCGTACCAGTTTTTTTTTTCAGGATTTTTTTTAAAAAATTGATCTTAAAAATTAGCAAAAACTAATTTTAATGTAATTTATCATGAATTTTTCATCCTGAAAAGACAATTATCAATTATGTATCTGATTTTTGTTTTTAACGTTGAATATTATCTTTTTATTTTTAAAAAACAATCAAATTAAACAAAACTCAACAACAAAAATAAATTAAACACAACAATATAAACAAATTAAGTCTAATACGGTAAACCTTTTTGGAAGAGATAAGCAAAACAGCACACCAGCATGTGTCACCTCCTAAGAAAAGCAAAGACACGAATAAAGGAAAAGCGCTAGATCCCCGGAAGAGATAGATCACCGACATCGTTCTCCAATATCATAGAACTCCAAACCAGTAAACCCGAAATTCGTCATCAATTGAAGCCACAACGTTTTACGTAAGAACTCTAGAATCTTCATCCTTCAAACAACAAATTTTCAGAAACTCAAATTGGACTAGAGTTTCCACCGTTAAACAAGGGAAATTAAAATAAAATCCATCTACCCAAAAAACATTAATAAAATCGATACAAAATTAAATTGAAGGAGAAAATAAAAACTAAATATAGATAACATCGGATCTAAAATGTACCAGATTCGCCAAAGAGATGAACGATGAAACTACTATAGAAAAGTCAGTCATCGACAATGAAGAGACCGCTCGTCGGCCATGCACCACAAAGGCTGACTCAAGCTGAAAACAAGGCGCACATCGCCATAAAAGAGAAACGGCTGATGATGGTAAAAAATCCGGCTATAACCGCTAGGATAGCCAGTTGTTGTCGGACAAGAGCTAACCACCGCTACTGAAATAGCTATCGATGTCAGACCAGAGCCGAATACACACCGAACGACAAGAACTTTTTTTTATGATTTTTGCTGATTTTTGCTGAATAGGTCTAGAGGGACAACAAGGACAACAAAAGTACAACACTCTAGACCTATGAATATGATCCTAGCTGATTTTTTTTTCCTAGTTGCTTTCTTTTTTAATTTCATTACTTTTTTCTTAACACGGTTTAATTTCATTACTTAATTGCTTTGTTGTCTTGCCCGTCTTGCTTAAGTTCCTTACGTGTAAAAGAACCCAAAAACAACCAAACTCATTTTTTTTAAAACAACCAAACTCTTATGGTCTTTAGTTAGGTTCGATATTTTATATATCTGGTCAGTATAACAAGTAACAGAACATTCTACCAGTTTAATTAACTTGTACAAAAGTATTTTGCGGGATAAAACTCCATCACATCAATATATTCAGAGTAAATTGACACATTCTTAACCCTTTTACAAAAAAAAAAATTGACACATTCTTCTTTGTAACATTGACAAAAACTGAGATTTAGTCCACAATAATTAACTACAGAACTAACCTCAACGAACTAATCAACTGAAAGTTCTTTTATTCCTTGAAAAATTCAATGGTCAAAAGTTTCCAGTCCCTAGACCAACACAACTTGCAAATTAGACCTAATTAAACCTTCCTCATTCTCTCTTTTCCCCTAATTTTGACCAACAAATATTGACTTAGAAAAAAAAAACCATTACATATAAATATAATCTCATCCCAACCCAAAATCTTAAAACCCAAGTCAATACTATTGACGTCAACCAAAACAAAAAAGTCACTATTTTTGCATTTTACAAAACATGGGTTTTTTATGGAGAACGAGATCTAACGAGAAGAAGATAACTCCGGTTTTGAGTTGGCCGGAATCAGAACCGGAGTCAGAGATAACAATTCCACCGGAGTTTCAATGTCCAATCTCGATCGATCTAATGAAAGATCCAGTAATAATCTCAACAGGCATTACTTACGACCGCGTAAGCATCGAAACATGGATCAATTCAGGCAACAAAACATGTCCAGTCACGAACACTGTCTTAACCACGTTCGATCAAATCCCAAACCACACGATTCGTAAGATGATTCAAGGATGGTGCGTGGAGAAAGGATCGCCGTTGATTCAACGTATTCCGACGCCACGTGTCCCTTTAATGCCATGTGAGGTCTACGAGATTAGTAGAAAATTATCGTCTGCGACGCGGCGTGGGGATTACGAGAAATGTGGGGTGATTATTGAGAAGATTAAGAAGTTAGGGGATGAGAGTGAGAAAAATCGAAAGTGTGTTAATGAAAACAGCGTCGGATGGGTTCTTTGTGATTGTTTCGACAAGTTCTCGGGAGATGAGAAATTAACGTTTATGTTGAATGAGATTTTGTCTTTGCTGACGTGGATGTTTCCGATTGGTTTAGAGGGTATTTCGAAACTCGCGTCTGCGACATCATTTCGTTGCGTGGCGGGTTTGTTGAAGAGTACGGATGATTCCGTTCGTCAAAACGCCGCGTTTATTATGAAGGAGATTCTCTCATTAGACGAAACGCGAGTTCACTCGTTTGCGGTTGAGAACGGAGTCGCCGAAGCGTTAGTAAAGTTGATTCGCGATTCGGTTTCGTCTAGTTCAACAAAATCTTCGTTGATAGCGATTTATCAAATGGTGTTGCAAAAGCCTGAAATCGCGTCGGAGTTTCTCGAAATTGGTTTGGTGAGTATAACGGTGGAGATGATCGTTGATGCCGAGAATAGCGTTTGTGAAAAAGCGTTAGCGGTTCTTGACGCGATTTGCGAAACAGAACATGGTAGAGAGGAAGTGAGGAAAAATGCGTTGGTGATGCCGCTTTTGGTGAAGAAGATTGCGAAGGTTTCTGAATTAGCGACTAGGAGCTCAATGTCAATGATTTTGAAGCTGTGGAAAACAGGAAACACGGTTGCGGTTGAAGATGCGGTGCGTTTGGGCGCGTTTCAGAAGGTGTTGCTTGTGTTGCAAGTTGGGTATGGAGAAGAGACTAAGGAGAAAGCGACAGAGTTGTTGAAGATGATGAATACACAAATGAAATTGATGAGTGATTGTGTTGATTCTTTAAAAGAGTTTAAGTATATCAAAAAGCCATTTTGACATAAACGACAGATTAGATTTCAACTAATAATACAAAAACCTTTGAAAGAAACATTGAATCTTGGGGATCAAGCAAATATTTTGGGCCCCCAACAATGGTTAATTCTTGGGGATCAAGTCTCTCCGACTCTCCCCACTAATATAAAACTCACTTATCTTCTCTTTTTCTTCTTTCATCTCTTTATCTATCTCTCAAACATTTCTCTTTACATATCCAAAATTTTTCAAAATTTTTATTTCTCTATAACTTGATGGATCGTGTGAAATCTAATATTTGTTCGCATATTCCTCTTATTGGGTGTGTCATGGACGTTCTTTTTCTACTTTTTACATCAGATTCTTCGAGTGACGCAGGCAAAGAAATTGTTGATACAGGTAATCTTGAAGCTCAGAAGAACTTCAGACAACTACAGTGTATTAAGCTCGGTTAATTGCTCTCTACGATAAAATTATTTACATAGTCTCTATGTTTTTGGTGTAATTCTAAATATTATAAATTAGTGCAATAGCTTGAAATATATAATAACGTGATAGTTCTGCTTTTGTCTCAAAATGCTCTACAAGAACTCAAATGATTCTATGTGATGATCAAAAAAGAATCGAAGATTTGAATACTATGTTTGCTCTGCGATAGATAAATTGTGTCAAAATGCTCTAGAATATAAAAACCTCAAATGAATCATCGGAAAAATCGAAGAGTCCATCATTATGTTTGATCAGTAGTATCACTGATCATATACAATTTGTGTCCATCACTAATCATATCAATGTCTGTGATACGACCTTGGTCTTCTGATAATAGTACAAATGAGGCTCCATCCGATAGCCCTAGCTCTTTCGCAGCGGTTACTATGAGTTTCTCGAGATTGCTTGGGATCCAAACCACAACTCCGTGCTTTCTACTACGCTCTTCTTTCGCCTCTTGCGGGTGGAATGGAAACACCGTGCATTTCCGTCTCTCAATTCTCTCCTCTGTTTTTCAAAACATAAATCAAATTCAAGAATTACAAGATCCATTTTTGAGTTGTATCGTCTGAAGGAAGTATACGAGTACCTTGTAATTCACGCAAGCTTGACGGGTAGATAGACGACTGAGCATTTTTCACATCTTCGAGTAACTTAATCAGTTTCTTGTTTCCGCACAATCGGGCTTCATCAAGCGGAGAATTCCCCCATCTTCAAAGAGAGAAGTTATGAAGTCTATAAACTATAGTTTTAAAGAATTAAATGATTCATTTTGCATGATTTTTACCGGTCTTTAGAAATAACGCTTGCTCCAGCTTCAACCAACATTTTAGCCATCAAGAATAACCCTTCAGAAGCCGCGACATGAAGCGGCGTTCTGTGATCATAATCTTCACTGTTTGGGTTCATACCGCTTGAAAGCAATCTCTTGAGAAAATCAGAGTCGCCTTTAGCAACTGTCGTGCAAAGGAAGTTTCCTGAATCTTCTAAATTAAAGGAGGCTCCTTCTTTGACAAGCAAACCAATCACTCCTTCTTGTCCTGCTTTCACAGCCTCAAACAATGGTGTGTGTCCGAACTTATCTGCGAAAATTTGTGATCAAAAGCGTAAACATAAAACAATGTAATGTTTTCCATTAGAACGATTCATATTTTACCTTTTAGATTGACATCAACACCTTCCTGAATAAGGAATAATGTAATGTCTTCATAGCCTCTACATGCTGCAAGATGCTGGATATAAAAAAGAATCAAAGTTAAGCTCTTAAAAGAAAGATAATCGATAAGCGACAAACGTACAAGCGGTGATCTTCCATCGTAATCGGTTTTGTTAGGATCGGCTCCAGATCGGATTAAGCTCTTAAGCTGGTAAAAATCTCCTTGGAAAGCTGCACTGTTTACTTTCAATGCAAGTTCTGCTTCTTGTTTCCCAATGTGAATCACTATGTCAGATTCTAGCTTCTTTATCCTATCATTTGATTCCTTCTCCTGCCAAAACCAAGTTTGAGTGAGTTGCAAGATTTCTCAATCGAGTTTCAAAACCCTAAGTAAGAGATAGAAAAAAGAGTACCTCCATAATATTGTTCAAGATTGTGCGTCCGTCGTGAAAATAAATCTCGAGGATGTTTGAGAAAGACTGTTTATCGAGTCGTAAAAGATGGCATAGCTCACAAACCCTAACAGTGAAAGGTTGAGAAATGTTGCAAATGATGGAGATGTCTCCAAAAGAAGTGTGAGGCCCAAGTAACGTCACACTCTCTTCTGATCCATCTGTTTTTGTAACAAGAGCCTCCTATAAAAATCCCCAAAAATTACAAAGTGAGACATACAAGAAGCAAAGATAGACACAAGCACAATGAGATTTTACGTACCAGTAAGCCTTCACAGACGAAATACAAATGATCCACGACGTTTCCTTGCTCTGTTATTACTTCTCCTGGAAGAAAATACTCTTCATGGAGCCTTATAACTATTTGATTAATAAACTCTGTGGAGCAGCCTTTGAAGAGAGGAACTTTTTTGATGTAAGGCAGATACAATAATTGCGCAATCTGCAAGAAAAATGTGTATTAGTTAGGGTGTCAATGCGCGCTAATCCGTCATGCAGCAGGCTAAGATATTGAGCGGGTTATGCGGACCGGCTTGACAAAGATTGTGTTCCAAGAAACACTAACTCTAACCTAAAAAGTACATGAATATTTGTTGGTAACAAAACGAGAATTTTGTTTTTATAATTAGGGTACCTTGGCGCGGATTGATGCTGGGATGTCCTGAAGCATGACAGTGTCGGTGTAGTGACTGTCGTACTGCAATCTAACATGACCAGTTATCTGGCTACGAAGGTCTCTCCCGAGTTTTTTGCGGTTCATGAAACTTATGAGATCATTCATTTTATCTCTGAACCTCTCTGTGTTTGAACCTTTCACAATCAAGGCAGTGATGTTACCAATAAGGTAAGCACCGAGAACCATATCAAACGAAACATATATCATCACGAATATCATTTCCCTCAGATTCACCGCGTGAATGTCTCCATAACCTAAAACCAAAACGAAAAAAAAAAAACCCATCAATCTCTTTGTTAGTAACTAATTAAATTAGCATCAAAATAGAATTGGTTTTTATACCGACAGTTGCCATAGTGACAATGGCGAAGTATAGAGCGGTAGTATAACGTTTCCAGAGATCGATTTCTCGGAAATTCTCGTAGCTATAGTCTCCTAGCTTCAAGCTACCGATCCAAGTGTAACCTTCGTTTTCTGGAGGAAGAGTGGTGGCCAAGTAATAGAAGATACAAGCAGCAGTGTGAGTACAATAAACTTCAACGAACAAGAGCTTTAAGATTCTAGTGAATAGATAGTTGATTCTTGTGTCTTTCTCAAGCCTTTGGAAAAACTCAACCACTTTGCGAACCCGAAATAGCCTTATCCACAACAAGTACCTCACCAACTCATGTTTCCCTGATGCCTACAAAAAGGTTAGGGTAGGAGTATAAACCAAACCAAACCGAATCAGAACCAAAAATGTATTTAAATAACCCAATTGGTTTATTATTTAAACATCGAAATCGAAGTGAAACTGATTTTAGTGTAAACTAACCAAATGAATTGATATTTATGTGAATTTTATTTTAATTATATAAGAAATTATAATATGTGTTATCATATTAGATAAATATAATATTAGTTAAGAAATATTTTTATATGTTTCAAAGTTACTTTTACAAAATTTCCAACCTAACTAAGCTAAAATTGCATCAAGTAGGAACTAAAGTTGCATCACCTAGAAACGAACCAAACAAATTACAAATAGTGTTTATTTGGTTTGAGTTTTTATAAACCAAGAAATATTTATAAGCTATAGTGTTTCTTTGGTTTGACTTTTGTTGAAGATCTAAGCAAATATCAAAAGCAAAGTTAAGTACCTTATAAATAAGATCCCAAGGGAAGCAACCGATGAAATCCATGAGAAAATGCGACTTCAAGTACCTGATGAAAGACATACTTCCTCCATTAAAGGCTATATAAGTAGAAATGGTTAAAATGATTGTAAGAGTCTAATATATATAACTGACCGGAAAGCAATACGTGTTGGTTTGTAGACAGTCCGGTAGGTCTGAGTATCGCGATAGGCAACAAAGAACTGAAGAACAATATCGACCAAGAACGCGATCTGACCAACAATGTCAAGTACAAAGAGTCTCTCAGGCAGACCGCGGAAGAAACCAAACTCCATGGGAGTGAACAATGAGGAGTATATTGCCCACACCAATATAAACATTTCCCATGCCTTGTACCACCTGATCAATTTCTTCTCACTTTTCATTAATTCAGGTCTAATCAAAGATTCTTGAAAATGTAAAGATTGTGGCTTATACTTGATTCGTCAAATTGGTAATGTAGCTAAACGGAATCGTGGGAAGGAGACAAATGAAAATAATACTATAGTTATTAGTTAAGTGCAAGCAACAACGTTTTAAATTTTATTTGTTTAAGATCGACATAGCTGGACTAAGTTGAATATACATTTTCACTAGTATAGTTTTGTTATTTTATAGTTAATGTTATTATGCTTAGAAGAACAGGTGGATGAAATATCCACGTGTGGCCTCTGGTTACGGCAGCTTTAGTGGAACCAATTAATAATCCGATCTTCGATGATTCTGTCACAACGCATAATTACTAATATAACCCTAGTGAAACATTTATGGGAGTGTAACAGTATCCTCTAGTGGATTCAAGTTGTTTAACGTAGTATTTTTTTTTTTATTCCTGGTGCAATTTAACGTAGGATTCTATTTAAAGATAGATTTAAAGTTTTTCCTTGTTTTGGTCGGAATTTGGTTTTAGATTTAAGTTTTAAATTTTCAATAGGTCGGCTGCAAATAAAACAAATGCTTAGATTGAGGTGATCAGTGGACAACGAAAGAGAAGAAATATATCACAAGGAAGTGTCCCACCAATTTCTTTTTTCTTAGTAAATAATAATGAAAAGAATATCGACAACAAAATCACCTGATTAGCATCTAATATCTACTTTTGATAAGTGATGAAGATTATTCATCTAAATCCTAAGGCTATTAATGGATGATACGAATTAAGCGATTAGACCATTTTATTTTTAGAGCGAACAATAAATTCTGTAGACCAAATTCACTTTTACGTAAAAAAGATATATCGTTAGTCCATTGTAGACGGATTCTATTTTTATTATTTTGTATTACTATAAATTATACTTTATGAACGGTAAATAAAAAGCAATCCAAACTGTAAACGGATTTGTCCATTCTAATTATCGTAATTTTTCGAACCTTAAATCATTTAGTTGTTTTAAAAAATCCTTGACATAAATATTAATATTTAAACTAGATTGAAGTGATACTAATATTAGATTAGATTGGTGACACAGCCTTAAAAATGAGCAGAAAGAAATAACGATAAGAGTTTTAGTGATTGATAATTATTAAAATGGTGAATTTTCTATTATTGTATTATTCGAAGTTAAAACTAGGGAGACAAGTTTTTGAAGTGGTATGGTGAATAAAGTTTTTTTCTGAAGTTACAGAAAAAAAAACAGAAGATATTTTGAAGGTTTCAAGAAAAGTATTTTCTACGTATTTATCTCCCGATAGAAAGGAAACTCTTCAAGTGCATGATGAAGAAAGAGAAAAAAGAAAGAACCTGTTTTTGGGATGAATGATGTATTTATAATCATTATGACCATCGGTTTCAATTCTCCGATGCTCTGATGAATCAAGCCACCGAAACGTCTCGGCTAAACTGAGTTTTCCTCTTCTTGATGAAACGTCGTCGTTTGATTCCTCTTCTTCATGATCTATTATCTCTTGCCGTCTCCGGAGACGTCCCATGTTTTCAAGAATCGGTTAAATGAAATCTCCGGCGATCTCTTCGACACAAAGATCTAGAAAAACAGAGTTTAATACCCGATTCAACTCTTGAATCTGACACTCGAAACTTCGTCTTTTTGGTAGAAGATAGATCTTGTAATGTTTTACAAGTTGAAGAGAAAAGGCGGGAAGATCACGAGAGCTGCTTCTCTGTTTTTTTCCAAATTATTTTTTGTTTGGTCTTCTTTAGTTCTTCTTTCTCGTGATGTTAAAGCTATATTGATTTTGTTTCTGTCGAGAAACTACTGTTTTTTTTTTGTTTGGTTTGGACTCTTTATTAGTTGAAGTGTATAACGTAAGGTTTTGTCTAGAAGGACCGAATTTATATAGGACATCAGAACATGTCGATTGTCGAACATATATCATTGTTTTTTTAATATAAAAAATCTCATCTAAATTAAAATTTGGAATTGAATTGTACGAACGGCTAATAAAAATTTACCAAAAGATTACGATGCTCCAAATCTGGATGATGATTCCCTAAACCGGTTTTTGTGAATCATTTCTAGCATAATCGAATTTAAGTTAATCTGGACTAGTGTACTTGAACATTCACGGGGTAAGTGGGGGAGTTATTTTTTTTTAAGACAATAAATCTGTTGTAAATTGATGTACTAGTTATAGACATTAATGGGTGTGTAACAGCATTTCCTATATGTTTAACGTAGGATTTCTGTTTAAAGTAAAATCAAAATTTACATCAGGTTTTGAGATTTTTAGTTTTAAATTTTCCAAATGGTCGGCTTTGTATAAAACCAAGAGAAGAAATTAAATATACACGAATATGAGGACGTGTCCAGAAAAAGAAGAATATCGACAATAAAAATCACCTAATTTGCATCTAAATATTGACTTTCATAGTACGCTAGAGATAATCAGTTCATCTTCACCTTATTCTTTGCATTGTGTAAAAGAGAGATTATGCAGAGTTTCCTAGTTGACGAGAATGAGATAGCAGAGATATTTCTTGTTTTCGTTTTGCACTTTAGAGGTACTACCTTATCGAGTTGTATGAATATGATTGTCTTGCTTCTATTTTTTTTTTTCATTTTTGGCTTTGATTGAATAAAGGTGAGAATTTTTATTTATTTTTCGCAAAGTATTTCCTTAAAATATTAGTATTTCGGTTTAGATTAGAACAAATACGAGACGATAAATAGTTTGATAACAAAAAGCTATATATGTTGTGTTTCATATCTTATCAACTCGGTCACATCCTCTTTCCATTGGATGCAATTCTTTTTCATAGAAGAACCACTAATTCTTTTTTTTCTTTTGCCATTAACCCAACAATTTTTATTGTAGTTAGTGGTTCTCCCTTATGTTTCTTTGCCTTGGAATGTAATCACTCTGTTTTGACA
>Ga0041059_1003439_pt1 | contig 10834 bp, 9 predicted proteins | sample AraColnosormetaG_FD_56232 | JGI IMG/M metagenome (GOLD analysis project Ga0041059, IMG submission 56232) | Arabidopsis roots microbial communities from North Carolina, USA - Col MF nosort | ecosystem: Host-associated > Plants > Roots > Unclassified | place: USA: North Carolina | collected 2013-09-02 | reverse complement strand
TGACGATGATGAGGATCATGGTGAATGGTTTCTCTACACAGGAAGGTTTGATTTTTTACATTATATTTGTCACCTGTTTCCCTTCTTATTGAAGTAGCCTTGTTCCAATTTATCTTAATATGTGTGAATGTGTGTTGCAGTGGTGGAAGGGATCTCAGTGGAAACAAAAGAATTAACAAGAAACAGTCGTCTGACCAGGCGTTTAAAAACATGAATGAATCTCTAAGACTTAGTTGCAAAATGGGCTATCCTGTCCGAGTTGTCAGGTTAGCTTTTCTTTGTGCAAAGTTCTTATACCTTTCTCACTTTCTGCAGACTCTCTTCAACTTTATGTGAATAAGAATAGATTATCTTTATACTCTGAGTAGATAGTTATCCTGACTCTTCAATCTTCAGGTCTTGGAAGGAGAAGCGTTCTGCATATGCCCCTGCTGAAGGTGTGAGATATGATGGGGTCTATCGAATTGAGAAGTGCTGGAGTAATGTTGGAGTACAGGTTTGAATATATAGCTAACATTCCTATTTTGTTCCTTTTATGCAGAGCTAGATTTTTCTTTCTTGACATACACTCTTCTGTTTTCTGTAGGGTTCTTTTAAGGTCTGTCGTTACCTGTTTGTTAGATGTGACAATGAGCCAGCTCCATGGACCAGGTTTGATCTTTGTTTTTCCCCGGAAAGTGTCTTATATCTGTATTTTCTGTTTGATGGCTCATAATTTTTTTTAATTATATACTGCAGTGATGAGCATGGCGATCGTCCAAGACCGTTGCCTAATGTTCCGGAGCTTGAGACTGCTGCTGACCTGTTTGTGAGAAAGGAGAGTCCATCATGGGATTTCGATGTTAGTAAAGTCTCTCTTTTATATGAACAGAGCAGATATCGAATATTCTTCGGTTGGTTCATTATTTTGTAACTTTTCCCTCATCAGGAAGCTGAGGGTCGTTGGAAATGGATGAAGTCTCCTCCTGTTAGCAGAATGGCTTTGGATCCTGAGGAGAGGAAGAAGAATAAGAGAGCAAAAAATACTATGAAGGCCAGACTTCTGAAAGGTAAACCGTCCATTATCACTTGTGTTATTATTGTATATAGCACAATTCATAATTGTTTTCTTGGGTTTTATTTGACACAGAATTTAGTTGCCAAATCTGTCGGGAAGTGCTGAGTCTTCCAGTGACGACGCCTTGTGCACACAACTTCTGCAAAGCATGCTTAGAAGCGAAGTTTGCTGGGATAACTCAACTGAGAGAGAGAAGCAATGGCGGACGTAAACTACGTGCAAAGAAGAACATCATGACCTGCCCTTGCTGCACGACGGATCTCTCCGAGTTTCTCCAAAACCCGCAGGTAATAAACAGAAACCAACTCTTCTTCTTATATTCTAGTTCTTCCCAGTTTTGTTGTGATTAACTTTGGCTAATCACAAATGTATAATAAAACAGGTGAACAGAGAGATGATGGAGATAATAGAGAATTTTAAGAAGAGTGAGGAAGAGGCTGATGCATCCATTTCTGAAGAAGAAGAAGAAGAATCCGAACCTCCAACTAAGAAGATTAAGATGGATAACAACTCTGTTGGTGGTAGTGGTACAAGTCTCTCAGCTTAAGGAGCTCTTTAGTTTTTCGAAACAAACTTCCTTTCTTTTTTTGGTAATATTCCGCAAACGTCTGTGAAGTTTGCATTGCGACTTATCATTTTTATTTTAAAACTTATCAGAAATTGTTCGAATCTTTTTTTTCCGTTACATATAAATTCAACATTAGTATATTACTTTAAATTTTCGTGGTCAGTGAGTTACCACAACAAATTCTCTATAAACTAATATATCGATAAATTAGTCAACTGTCACTGTTCTGATATTTCATATATTTTACTATACACAGTGTATTGCACACCATTAGTGGAAATCTTTAAATGAATCTTCTTGAAGTTTTAGAAGATTCTTATAAAAAGATAGTTACCAAAGTGGATAAAATATCTTAGAGAGTAGATAGTGAAACATATTTATAAGAGTCTATATTACAGAGAATCATATCAATCAATCCATATGATTACTTTCTTCAATCACTAATCTTTCTCCTTGATTAGAGATGATGGAGATGATAGAGAAGGTAAAAAAGAATGTGGAAGAGGCTGAAGTTGTTGAGTAACAGAAAAGAACTTGTATTGGAAACAGATTCATGATGAAGTAATCTTGGAATAGAGAAGCTTAGAGACCGGCCGTATTTGAAGGAAGCGATTTTTTGGGTATATTAAGGTTTGGTTTTTGTAAATGTTAGAAAGCCTTGAGAACGTTGAGCTGTGTAAATTGTTGTCTTAACTCTAATCTTCTAACTTGACGATGTTTGAATGCAAAAGTGGTTAAAGCACTTGAGAAAAATCATGATATTAATGTTGTGTGAGAATTTGAATAGACTAAAAACAAAATTAATGAAAAATTAGGAGATGTGCTTTTTTTTTATCTTTATTTTGCATTGATTCTTTTTCAGAGAGCGTATGTATGTATATGATTTTAACTTTCCTGTGTTCACGTAATCTTTGACATCTTTTTAATACCCTTGACAAGCTCATACATAGCACCAAGTATATATGAGATTGAAAATGTCTTTCAAATTTGCAAGCATTATATGCGACCATGCATCGGATCAGATTAGCTGCAATACACTGATACTGATCATCTCTGTGGCATTTAAAATCTAGGCAAACGGTTTTCAGCTACGTACGTTTATACTAGGCCAATTCTCTCATATTGCCGCTGATTCACTTTGAGTTCAAATTGTCTCGGTAATTTTGGCCTCATCAAGCTTCTTAGCTTCTTCATCACTACCTCCCTTTTTTTGTATCCTTTTGTTGAGTTTTTTGCTTTCTTGTTTTTACATATGCTACTAAATACTAATGTTGTTCCTATTTGTATTTCTAGCATTGTACATTGCTGCTATCAATAGAATAACCTTTATCAAAGCCTCAAAGGAGTACGTACGTAAGATTATAAGATAGTAAGTTATCAATTCTCAACAGAAGGTACTTTTCTTTTCTTGTGAAAATCAAAGTAAGATAATAAGGTGACAAACAGAGACCGCAGAAGAAGGTCAAAGGTCAAGAAGAAGAATAAATCGTATAGAAGAAGATTTGGAAAGAATATAGTAGAAGAAGAACAATAAATTTGAGACGAAAAATAGCTACCAAATAGGAAGACTCCGATTATACTATATGAGCTCAAATGATTTTGTTTTGATATAAGCTATTGTCATTTAGGTTCTACGTCAGATTTCCTATCATCCAACTAATTATACATAAATTTTCAAATCATTACAATGTTATCTAAACCTTCTAATTTTTTTTTATAGAATTGAGCTTACGAATATATTGCTTTGTTTTTGATGTAATTTTGAACTTTTTTTTGTTTAAAATCGAATTGCCAATAGAAAAAGAAAAAGCATATAGAATCTTTTGTCTCTGAATAAATTCTCAATTAATTAAAATATCAAGTGCAAATAATAAAGGAAAACATAAATATTGAAAGAAAACAATAATAATAAACTTTTGTCTACTACTACTACATAGTAACAAACTCATCCTTGTTATTTAGGCTTCTTAAGGACACAAACACCACCCTTGCATGAACCTTTCTTTGAAGACGGCTTCGTAAAACAGCTAAACAGTTTCGAGAAGAAACCCATCTTTCTTAAAATCTGAATATTGGAGCTAATGGATTATTTTTAAAGATCTTTGCGTGGTATATATGTACTCTATTAGACTACTGCCTACCCACATATATATAGCAACGACGTATTAAATTACTTGGTATTAGGGTTTATTTTTGTATTAAATGCAATGTAAGATCGATGAAATCGAACGGTCGAGATGAGTAATCTAAAATGTCAATATGTTAACTTAGGAAGTTTAACGCTATTTTGAAATGTAAATTTTACATTTTTACTTTAAATTACAAAACTTTGTGAATAGGCTGCTATTGGTTAGACTCCTAGTTTTTCCTAAGTGATAACAATAAAAATTATTTATGAATATGTAAAAGAGGCCAAAAATAGAATAAAGTCGATGTGGTTTTTGTACATATATTTCATTGTTACTAAATAAGAATTAATTTAACTATTTATTAAAAAGAAAATATACACAACTATTCACTTTCTTAATAAAACTCAAAAGGCAGCCTCATGGGCTCGATAGGCTCACTTTTTTGTTAATAAGAATCTACCTACATCTAGCAATATATAATAAATAAATCTTTATCTTTGACGGTTTATATATAATACACATAAAATGTAAATCTCCCTAACAAAAATGAGTAATGATACATATATACACGTCGATATATTTTTAATCTTGCCTAAACCGGAAAAAAGCTGGAAGGGATTATCAGTCTTTTTAGGATACGATCCAAATCGAAGTTAAGCAAAAACTAATGTGCATGCCTCGTGATAACACAAGCGATGAGTGTAGGGTTTTAACACTGAGATCAGCTAAAAAAAAACATGGAGAAGGATCAAAACTAACCTTAAGCATCGTTCTATCCTTCGTTATTATGGGCAATGCATTAACGGTGTTATATATTACCAAGCCTATAATGATCAGATGGGGTTTAGCAATCCTACTATAATGAGTTTTGAGGTCAGATCTGAAAAGTTTGATACGATAGCATTACCTTCGGGTAGTTTTGCGAACATGCTGATACCTTATCAGGGTAGGTTAGCATGTGTTACTAATACCATGAAGAACGATGTCAATGGTGGTATTATATTGTGGACTTTGGATGATGCAGAGAAACACATATGGTCATGTAAACTCTTTCTTGCTCCTTTTGCACATATGGTCATTATTGTATGTATGTATGTATTATTGTCTCACAACAGCAACAAGGTAAGTATGTGTTTCTTGGTTCCCAAGTTATTAAGGTTTTCAAGTTTTGGATTCTATTTTGAGTCCTTTTTTTGTTGATGCGTCTAGGATTACAATTTTTGCAAGATATATCTTACTCCACAAGCAATAAAGAAGAAGAAAGAAGTGGAAGAAGAGAAGAAGAAGCAGAAGAAAGGAGAAGCCGTTGTTTCAGTTGCACATGTGGAAGCATTGGAAGAGCAGCAACCTTGCAATGTCGAGTATCATCAACCGCTAGCACCGCTAGATTCTTGCCAACCGCAGCGTCATGATTTGGAATATCAACAGCAGCAGTTTTGTCCAGGCCCGCTGGATTCTTATCAACCGCATCCTCATGATATGGAGAGTCAGCAACCGCATAATCCGCTGCTTTAGCCAGAGTCATATGATCTGGAGTCTTTTGAGATTGTGTATCATCAGAAACAAACAACATAGTCGCATGATGATGATGCAAGAGTCAATATTGAGGATAAGATTGTATCTTATGCGATAAGTTTAAATCTTATGTGATAAGTTTAAATCATAGTTATGATATGTTTAGAAGTCGAGATATGTTTATCTTGTGTCGATCCCCTCATGTATAAATACCAAGGTTGAGTTCATTAATAAATCAAGTTAGTTCAATACCTTTTCCTACATGGTATCAGAGCAAGAAAAATCTTAAAATTTTTCAGTTTTATGGCTATCGGTGATGAGAATCCGGTGGGTTCAGGAGGAGCGCTCGTTGTGCAGCCTCCCTCTGCATCATCTGTTGTGCAGTCGCCTTATACCTTGTCAAACTCCGACAATCCAGGGACATTGATCACCTCTGTTGTGTTGAATGGAGATAATTATAATGAATGGTCTGAAGAGATGTTGAATGCTCTTCAAGCTAAAAGAAAAACGGGATTCATTGATGGGACAATTCAAAAGCCGGCAAGTGACAGTCCTGATTTTGAGAATTGGAAAACAGTCAACTCCATGATCGTGGGTTGGATTCGAGTTTCAATTGAGCCGAAAGTTAAATCCACGGTGACTTTTATCTCTGATGCACATCTTCTTTGGGACGAATTGCGTCAGCGTTTCTCTGTCACCAACAACGTACGGGTTCACCAGATTAAAGCTCAACTCGCCTCATGCCGACAAGAAGGACAAACAGTGATTGATTACTATGGCAGATTGTGTAATCTTTGGGATGAATTAAAGAACTATCAAGCAAGTGCAGTTTGTCCTCATGGTTCGGTGTTAACTGCAATTGTCAAAGAAAGAGACGATGAAAAGCTTCATCAATTTGTTTTGGGTCTTGACTCTGCAAGGTTCAGTGGACTTTGCACAAACCTAATCAACATGGATCCTTTGCCATCGCTTGGGGTCGCTTATTCTCAAGTCATAAGAGAAGAACAGAGAATTCATGCTTCTCGGACTCAAGAACAACGTCAAGAAGTAGTGGGTTTTGTCGCTCGACATGAGCAATCTTCCGCTATGTCATCTCCTGCTCAGTCCTCCATTGAATCTTCCATTGTCAAGTCTCGACCTGTTCTCTGCTCTCACTGTGGACGAACAGGGCATGAAAAGAAGGACTGTTGGTCCATTGTGGGTTTTCCCGATTGGTGGACAGAACGTAATGGGAATGGTCGTGGCTCGGGTCGTGGACGTGGCGGAAGAGGTGCTGGACGTGGTAAAGGACAAATAGTTGCAGCTCATGCAACCAGCTCCAATCCGTCTCCTCATACAGAGTTTACACCAGACCAACTTCGAGCTCTTTCTCAGCTAATTCAAGAACAAACATCCAACAAAAGTTCAGATAAGTAAGATAAAGTTGGGCGATGTTATTCTTGATACCGGAGCTTCCTATCATATGACTGGAAGACTCTCTCTCTTGACTAACATTGTTTCTATACCACCATGCTCGGTGGGGTTTGCGGATGGAAGTAAAACTTCTGCAGTAAACATGGGGGTTTTACCTCTTTCAGAGAATATTTTACTCACCAACGTTCTCTATGTGCCGACGTTGACTTGCACTTTGATTTCTGTCTCTAAAATTGTTAAACAGACGAAGTGTATGGCAACGTTTACTGATGCAATTTGTGATTTACAGGACCGTTTTGGGGAAACGAAGAGAGCACACAAGAAGACTTGTTGGATATGTCTTACGATATGTAAGAGATGATCAAATATAATTCAAATTATATTTCATAAGTAAGAGACAGATTTGGCATTGTCCTATGTTTGGATATTAGGGTCATGAATCTGATTTTGTGTGTTCTTCTGGCAATGATACAAATTCACGTTACAAAATCATGAAACTCGTTACTATAAATATATTGTTGAAGGTTTATGGTGGAAAACATAAATAAATAAATACATATCAAATTGAAGCATATGTCATATTTAAGAGTTTTTCCCGTTAAGCTAATCAACTCAAATCTAAAGAAATTTTGTTTTAAGATGCAAATTTCTACGGTATAGAGGCTCATATTTATAATTCTTATTCAAAAATTACAATGGTAAGCATTTTATTTATTTTTGATGGAAAAGTAAAACACACAAAAATCAAATCAAACACCATATATAGGTTGAGATCAACTGCTTTTATTTTCTTTCTTTCATTCCTTCCTTCACGATGTCTTCTAATACCAATAAAGTACTCTATCTCCACTTCTTATGGAATCGGCTTTCCGAAATATTCAATGGTTTGTTTTGAATACTAATTGCTTTGTAAAAATAGAATCCACCACTTCTCAATATTGCCACATGTTTCTGATTTCAGTTTTCTATTTAAAGACCTAGAAACATACAACATTTTTGCCCAAATTAAGAAAACAAAAACATACAACATTTTTGACGAGATACTAAGTAATCAGAAAATGAAGAACATTTCATTGATGTTCACCACCTTGGTCGTACTCTTGACATCATTCCCCACTCCAACGCTCTCTTATTGCAAAGAGTCACTTCATTTATGCCTGCAACATATGAAAGATATACCCACGTTGGACAGATGTTGTGATAGACTAGTATAATACCAGGACCATGTATGTGTAAGTATATTAAAGATCCTGTGCAATGGAAACAAGCTTATCGTCTTATTGTTGCTTGTGGAGATGGTGTTCCTATAAATCAAGATCTCAAGTCTTATTTCAAGTGTGGCTAAAAATAGTCAACCAACGAAAGCAATAAGCGGTCGTCAAGCCGAACCAGAGATACTTAATTAGATTAGTTAATCAAGTCTTTCCTTGTCTTTTTTTAATTATAAGTTGTTGCTCGAATTGGCCTTCTTTATATTAATGAATTATGTAAGTGCAGATGAGGTAATATAAATTGCACAAAATAAATGAGACAAATTTTTTGTTAACGTGGTTCAGAAAGTCCAGATTTGATTTCAGTAGAATAAGAAACCAAATTACAACCAATTTGTAAAACGCGTAAAACAAGTACATCTCTCTTGATTTACCGCTCCCTTCTATTAACAGGAAACCTTAAAGATAATCTCTATCTTTAACTAAATTTCTTCTGAGTCTAGATTTAATCAGGATAACCTAACCCTGAGCTAAATTTCCTTTGAGTCTAGGCTTCAATAATAAAACCACTTGATCACACAAGCACAAAACCTGCAAAATTAAGTTGCACACAGTTTCAGAGAAAGCTCTCAAAAATTTCTTTCTAATCACAATAGGAGAAAATTTCTCTTTTTCATAAGAAAGAGTAAATTTCTTTTTTACACATTTCCTTTTTTCTCATCAAACGTTACTTTCATTAAATCTTCCAAATCTTTTTTAGTCTTTTATCCTTTTTGATTGCATCCTCTAAACACGCTCCAAGCATATCTTCTCAAATATGTTAAAAACCGATATTCACACAAAACCAGCAATATCCTGAATTAATTCTTGAATCATTAAGCGATTACTTTAGATAGTTTAACTACATCTTCAAACCATCTCTCCCACTTTCCACGTTTCTCTTGCTTTTTGGAATTACTATTTCACTCTTTCAAATTTGTTAATTTGTACTTTGCTTCTATTTAAAGAAACAAAAAAAGGTAGTCTAAACTAGAGAAAACGGCATGTACGCGTTAATTATGCATACATCCTTGTGATTTCACTTCATAATTAACTTTCACACAAAACATGGCCAAGATGGTATCAAGAAGGGAAAAGATGGTATCTAGTATCTACTATCTAGAACTCTCAGACGTCCATTCTCGAGTTTGTGAGTTTTTTAAGAGAGTGATCCCTAACTCTTTCAAATGTATTTCTAACAAGTTTAATTAGTTTTTAGTTGACATGTCGCGATTGTTATGACGACACAAGAAATTATCGTTTTTCCCATTATAACATTGTCGTTAGGAACTTCCTTAAACCCTAGGGAAAAAAAGAACTTCCTTAAACCCCCCAATTTTTTTTTTAGTTTCCTAGTTATCCTATAATTAGTTGATGATGTTAGGGTTTGGAAACTTAATATAGCGAAGAAAAACAGTTAACTATACTTAATTATGAGCGTATTTTCTTTAATGCTCAAAACGTTTTTATAATTAATGTTCTCTTCTTTTTCTTTATTTTCAGTTAAATTTAAGTAGTTTTTTTTGGGTCAAACTTGAATTATATTGAAACATAAACGTGAATTATACTCTCCTGGGGGAGAAAGAGTTTACTGTTATAATGGCAGACTTAGTAAGCGAATCAACATGCAACAACATTTTCCAAACGAGGAACAAAGTGAAAAGAGATAGAGACCAACAATACACTTAAGCAAGCAATATCGTGGATAATAATAGCTTTAAGCTCCTTAGAGCAACCACACTGATTAGTTTCTAATTAAGTAAGGTTTCTATTTATTTTTTATTAATAAATTCTGATAGTTTTGTAGTTTAGAGATTTTGTAAAGTTTTTGAAAATTTTATGATCTATTGGTGGAATCCTTAAATGTTTTTTTTTTATCTAGGCCCATTTCATCTTAGAAACCCATTATAGAAACCCATTAAAAACCATTGCTGGACTTGGTCTTAAAACTAGTTTTCGAGTTGATTGAATGAATCAACATATGGGAGTCCGAGTGAACCTCCAACCTTGTGATATGCTCCAGTTCGGCCTTTTGAAGCAAGATTGCAGAGCACTCCTCAGCGCTAAAGCCTCCGTTACTAATGCTGAATTAACACTTCCACGAGGCCGAATAGAGTAGCAGAGCCTTGCCATGTGGGCCTTTAAAGGTCCAGCCTTTGTTGTGGCACTCCATGCTGCATCCACAAAGCACTTGTAGGTATCAGTCCTAGTATACTATATTCGTGTATGATAGAGGATGTCATGTACTCTTGCACTTACACGGGGTATTTAAGGTGGTATGACTCACAAGGTAAAGAGTGGAGAAATATCTATGGTTTGGACGAATTTAATGATTACCCTACATGTTATTTAAATCAGAGGACTGTCGATGGAATAGTTAATTATGATGGGAATCTTGTAGTCAGGGACGGATCTACAGTGTAAGGAGGTGGGGCACGTGCCCCACACTAATTCTTGATAAGTATTTAATTGTTCAACTTATTACATTAATATTGGTTAGCTTATTTGGAAGAAGTGCCCTACTCTATGTCCCATAAGCTGTGTTCGATGCCCTTACACTGGTATTTGATTTCATGTTTATTTTTTCCCCATATTTATTATTACTTTAAATTTTTTTCACTAATATGGTGCCCCATATAGTTTTCCTCCCTAGATCCGCCACTGCTTGTAGTTATGTGGGAAGCAGTGGTATGATGAAGACGATAGAGGATATAAAATTGGGTTCTCTAAGATTGCGTTAGAGAAGCGCCATACAGATGAGATATGTGGTAAGACGGAGTGGGTTAATGTTGTGCCTGAAATCCTCGAGTGATATGAAGTCTTGAGTTGTGTAGTCATTTATTTTGATGATTATGTATATTAGAACTCAGACCTTCTAAAAAAAAAAAAAAAAAAAAAAAAA
>Ga0041059_1003437_pt1 | contig 10838 bp, 6 predicted proteins | sample AraColnosormetaG_FD_56232 | JGI IMG/M metagenome (GOLD analysis project Ga0041059, IMG submission 56232) | Arabidopsis roots microbial communities from North Carolina, USA - Col MF nosort | ecosystem: Host-associated > Plants > Roots > Unclassified | place: USA: North Carolina | collected 2013-09-02 | reverse complement strand
TTTTTTTTTTTTTTTTAATTTGTAGGGTTGTGATGCATCGGTCATGCTCGTGGCAACTCCCACCATGGAGAGTGAGAGAGATTCATTGGCAAATTTTCAATCGGCAAGAGGATTTGAAGTTATCGATCAAGCCAAATCAGCTGTAGAGAGTGTTTGTCCCGGCGTTGTTTCTTGCGCTGATATTATTGCCGTTGCTGCTAGAGATGCTTCTGAATATGTTAGTCTCTATATCCATCTTTATATACATATATCTTGATTATTAATCCAAACATGTACATATTTATATATTCAACTACTACTTTAAACTTTTTCAAGTAATATAATATTTACTTCTCTGACGTAAAATGTCATGTAAATGTTATAAGTTTACGGTTGCAAATTTGATTAATCATAGTTCTAATTAATTCTTGAATATGTAAATTTTGGTATCATCAATAGGTCGGAGGTCCAAGATATGATGTGAAGGTTGGTCGAAGAGATTCCACCAACGCGTTTAGGGCTATCGCAGACAGGGATCTCCCCAACTTCAGGGCTAGCCTCAACGATCTCTCTGAACTCTTCCTTCGAAAAGGACTCAACACAAGAGACCTCGTCGCTCTCTCAGGTCAGTCACCCCGTAAAACACACTTTTGGTCACTAATTTCTTGCCATTTAAAACCTTTCTTGTGACACAAGTTAACCCTATTTACAGGAGCTCACACATTAGGGCAAGCTCAATGCCTCACGTTCAAAGGTAGGCTTTACGATAACTCGAGTGACATTGACGCGGGATTCTCCAGTACCCGTAAGCGTCGTTGTCCGGTCAACGGTGGAGATACGACTCTAGCACCTTTAGATCAAGTGACACCAAACTCGTTCGACAATAACTATTACAGAAACTTGATGCAGAAGAAAGGACTTTTAGAAAGCGATCAAGTTTTGTTCGGAACCGGAGCTTCTACAGATAGTATAGTGACGGAGTACAGCAGAAATCCATCACGATTTGCGTCTGATTTCTCAGCTGCAATGATCAAAATGGGAGATATTCAGACACTCACTGGTTCAGATGGACAAATCCGAAGAATCTGCAGTGCCGTTAATTAAAAGAGTTATTACCTACTTGTCTTCAACGAGAAAAGTTCGAACCTTGAAAATTCATGTTATTATATTTACGTGTATACCCCATTTGATTCATTTTTGTAATTGTGTGTAACTAAAATTCCTGCAGCGATAATTCGTTTGTTATTTGAATATATGGAATAATAAATATTTTGGAATATATAAGGTACCAAGGAAAGTGTTAATAATTAAATCCATAGCATTTTTTATTAGTTTCGTCATTGTTAAATTAGTCACAATCTCTCTAAAGTTCATTAAAAAGTCCAGCTAGCATTAATTTATCCACGTATACATACACGTGGAACTATGATAACAACGTTGCGTGTCGGTCACCAGAACATCTCCACACGGAGAGAACCACCGGCTATATCCGGTTACTTTTTCAATCTCCTCTTCAGTTTCTTCCACGTCATTCTAAGTATTCCCTGTCACGGCCGGTCTCAAATCTTATTTCGGGTAATACTATAAATACCTTAAAACAAAAAAAAATGGAAGAAAAATAAAATAAAAATCTAGGAAGGAGAAGGAGAGAGGAGAAGTGATTCGATCGATTCTCTTTTTGGTGATCGAAGCTAAATCTATAAGGAATTTGAATCTTTGTATGTGTTTTTTTCGTGGAGATGAGAAGCGGCGGCTTGGAAATGATGTCATCTTCAGCAATCGTAGCGTTTAATTTGAAGGAGGGTAAGAATTGGTGGTGGGATGTGAATGAATCTCCGGTGTGGCAGGATCGTATCTTCCATGTTCTTGCTGTTCTATATGGAATCGTTTCCGTCATTGCTGTGGTACCGTTTACTTGTCCTTCTGGTTTTGAATTGGGATTGGAATTAGGGAATGTGTTGATTTGGAATCGGAAGATTAGGCATTTAAGGATATGAAATTGAGGAAATAGTTGTTGTATGGAGTGTTGATTAGAGAAAAAAACCCTAAATTGATTAAAGTTTCATTTGTTTTTTTGTAGATTCAATTGGTAAGAATACAATTGAGAGTTCCAGAATATGGCTGGACGACGCAGAAGGTCTTTCATTTTCTCAATTTCATGGTTAACGGAGGTGGGTTTGTTTGTCTCTTGTTAGTTTTTGATTTTGTTTTGTGTATCTTTTGTTGATTGGCTCGTCTTCTTCTTTGTAGTTCGAGCTCTGGTTTTTCTCTTCCGGCGAGATGCACAGAACATGCAGCCAGAGGTTTGGTGTTTCTATTGATATTGTGATTTAGCCTCATTGATGGTCTATTTGAAATTTCTAAACTTGCAAGTATCGTTCGGTTTTTCTTGTAGATTCTGCAACATATCTTACTTGATATTCCAAGTCTTGCTTTCTTCACTACATATGCGCTTCTGGTTCTCTTTTGGGCAGAGATTTACTACCAGGTAAACCTTGATTCTGTATATATTTTCAATTTAGTTTTTCCTGCATTGTTGTTGATATTTACTCTATCTTGGCAGGCACGTGCTGTATCGACTGATGGACTGAGGCCAAGTTTCTTCACAATTAATGCAGTTGTATACGTAATTCAGGTGAAACTAACTACCTATTTGGCCTTTGTAATATCTGAGAAATTTTCAAAGTTTAGAGTTAACCTTGAACTTGGTGGACCTGTGGGCCTGAGCTTCTTATTGAATTTCCTTACGATCCATTTGTGTTGTGGGTTCCTTAGCTTTAATCTTTCATTTGAATGTATTAATTTCAGATTGCTCTTTGGTTGGTTTTGTGGTGGAAGCCTGTTCACCTTATGGTAATCATTTCTAAGATGTTCTTTGCAGGTATAGTTTGAAGTATAGATCATTTTACACAGAGATTGATTTTTTTAATGCACTCTATGTCTCATCTCTTGTGAATGTATATTGCAGGTGTCTCATTGTTTGCGGCCCTTGGCTTTTTATTATATGGAGGAAGGTAAGTATGTTGCACTTGCATATGCTACACGATGATGGTAGCTTAGTTTAAACGCTTGTTACCTGCTGCCACATGTTTTCCTGCCACAAATGAGTTGATGATATCATTTGGAAAACTAGGATTCCTGCCCTCCACTGGTTGCTAGCTAGACAAGATCCTTTTTGTACCATATCAGGATTTATCATATATCATTTCTGTTATGAAGGAAGTTTCTCATGAAGTCGCCTTGATTTATCGTCTTTGATGATTATTTCTTTGCAGGCTTTTCCTGATGCTGCAACGATTTCCAGTAGAGTCTAAAGGGCGGCGCAAGAAGCTACAAGAGGTGAACCTTGAATATTAAACCAAAGTTACCCCGATCTTTAAATTCCGTTTCTTGGATCCTTACCCCCTTTATGTGTTGTACGAATTGCAGGTTGGCTACGTGACAACCATATGCTTTACATGTTTCCTCATCAGATGTATCATGGTAAAGATATACACATCATACTATTGATACCATTAGACCATATCTTGTTGATTGAATTCTCTGTGTTGGTGGATCTCCGAAACCACAGCTAACCAGATCTTTCATATCATCTTCTGTTAATGGTCTAGATGTGCTTTGATGCGTTTGACGATGCAGCAGATCTTGATGTCTTAGATCATCCAATCCTAAACTTCATATATTACTTGGTAAGCTTTCCATTCACCTCTTCAGCTACCATATATGTGCATGTGTATATAGACACACTATGTGAATCTTAGAATCTAAATATGAAGCTTCTTTTAAAAATCTCTAAACAAAAAGTGTGTTCTGTTTACTTACAGTTGGTGGAGATATTGCCATCGTCTCTGGTCCTCTTTATCCTAAGAAAGCTTCCGCCAAAACGCGGTATCACACAGTACCATCAAATCCAATGAACATGTTCAGAGAATCGAAACACTGAGGTAACCTTTACTGGATGATACTATAACAGAGAAAAACATAAGAAACAGCTGAAAAAGGGGTCAAAAGATAAACTGTCTTTCTTTTTTTTTGGTTAAAACCGGAAGTTAATATTGTGTAGGTACCGGTAAACCGAGGGGTTCATGTTTCTTTCATAGACAAAAGTGTAAATTGTAAGGGGTTTCAGAACAATGGATTGTGATTTCTCTCTAACTAATTCAATGCGGTTGATTAGTATAAGTCTCTCTTGTTTATACTGATTCAAAGTAGTTTGGTGTGAGAATGATAGAATCATAGTTACTGAGATATCCAGCTTCTGGTTCTGACTTCTGAGACGGAAGAACAATTGGTATTTTGATGATATATTATGGACATTGGCTTGTTGTCAGTTCATACGAAGTAGTTTTTTAAGAAATGCAAATAGTCATTTGTTGACTGGTTGGTCTTTTCTCTACCGGTCTTTTCCACTTGGTTAATTGAAAGTTAGGTGATATCTGCACGTACTAATTTCGGTTATTATTAATTAATTACAATCGGTATTTTATGATTTTTCTTCATTTTGTCTGCCATGAGAATTTATGTAAACAAAATTTTGTTCAATTCTAAATGAAGTCTGCTTAATCGTTAAAGAGAGAAAACTCTAAAAGAGAGCTGATACAATACAATACATGTCTATTAGATGAATTTTGTTGTAATATGAATTTAAATTAGAGACAACAGAAACCGTGAATCTCGACTTAAAATTGTGGGATTGTTTGTTTGGTCACGGAATTGTAAGAAAATACAAATGTGGAAGACGTCTTCCTCTTTTAATTTTTTTGTCGTCTATACTCTACAACACTCAGAGACACCATCGGATCATAGAAAACAAAATTGTCATTTATGAAGCCACGTCATGTAGATCCCACTATAAAAGTGACGTGATTTCTTCTTCTTCTTCTCTTTTGTGTGATCTTTCTACGGCTAATAGTCTTCACACGTGTAAAATAATCAGCAGATATTTATTATTACTCAACATAGAAGTGGTTTTGAAGTCGGACTGTTGTGAAATAGAATAACAAATTCAAAATTTGTAGTTAATAATTAGTGGATTAAAAAAGTCTGACGCGTACGCAAATATCATATTTTAAAAAGATTAATGACGCGCCAAGTCGTTATCTAACTCATCTAAACGGTTACAGCTGTTTCTTAGCCTTTCTGTTTTCTCTGCATGAACCCTATTCCAATAAAAAAGGTGAGATTTTTTTGCATATTTTGCCATAGAAGGACACTTTGAGAGTCCTTCTGATGAAAATATGGCCAAGGACTCACTTCTTCCTTTATTCCCACTTCAGGGCTCGCTTTTCACCTATTTAAACCATCATTTTCCTTTCTCCATTTTGCCGTCATCACCCAACAACAAAACCCTAGTTTTGGTTTCTCTGGATCTGAAGAATCTCCATGACTATTCTCATAGATCGCCACTCTGATCAGAACGGTTCGTGATCCTTTGTACTCGTTTTACTTTGGATCTTTCTTTCTCTATGCTCTGTTTTGAAATGATCTTATTATAGATTTATTTGATGATTGAGTTTGAGTTACTTTAGATGCAGGAGATGAGATTGTAGAGAAGAATCAGGGGAATGGTAAAGAGGAAGAAACAGAGTTGGTGTTAGATGCAGGTTTCGAGGCTCCTCACACCAACTCTTTTGGTCGCACCTTCAGGTAGATATATCCACATCAGAGATTGCAAGATCAAATCTTTAATCTTTATTTACTTGTGTTGTTGTCATGAAAGGGATTATGATGCTGAGAGTGAAAGGAGAAGAGGTGTTGAGGAATTTTACAGAGTCAATCACATTGGCCAAACCGTTGATTTCGTGAGGAAGATGAGAGAAGAATACGAGAAGCTAAATCGTACGGAGATGAGCATTTGGGAATGTTGCGAGCTTCTGAATGAGTTTATCGACGAGAGTGATCCTGATTTGGACGAACCTCAGATCGAGCATCTGCTTCAGACAGCTGAAGCCATCAGAAAAGATTACCCTGATGAAGACTGGCTCCATCTGACCGGTCTTATCCACGGTAAATTATACTCCCTGATTCGGTTTGATCACGTTAAAATATCGTTTACCGGTTTAATGATTTTGTGTTTGGTGTGTATGTGAATCAGATCTTGGAAAAGTTCTTCTTCACTCTTCATTTGGTGAGCTCCCTCAGTGGGCTGTCGTCGGTGATACATTTCCAGTGGGATGTGCTTTTGATGAATCTATTGTTCACCACAAGGTACATAAGGTCCTTAAACACAATTTAAAAACTTTGTTTGAGTTTCAAAACATATGAAAAATTGATTCCATTGCGGGTTTCTTGATGTAGTACTTCAAGGAGAATCCAGACTATGATAACCCGAGTTACAACTCTAAGTATGGGATATACACTGAAGGCTGTGGGCTCGACAATGTGTTAATGTCTTGGGGACATGATGATTACATGTACCTTGTAAGTTCATTACAATCTCAACATGTGTTTATGATTTACCGACATGTAAGAATAATCTATATGATGTACATAACTGAATTTCACAGGTTGCGAAGGAGAATCAAACTACTTTACCATCAGCCGGTCTTTTCATCATCAGATACCATTCGTTCTACGGTATTTGAAACACAAAGACTGATTTGCTTGAATTTATTGGTTAATAGATGAGTCTAGATTATAAAACTACGGGTTATTGTTATTGTTTTTGGTTGGCAGCTCTTCACAAATCAGAAGCATACAAGCATTTGATGAACAATGAAGACAGAGAGAACATGAAGTGGCTTAAAGTGTTCAACAAGTATGATCTCTACAGCAAAAGCAAAGTCCGCGTAAACGTTGAGGAAGTGAAACCATATTATCTCTCCCTTACCAACAAGGTAGTATGTATATACTTTAAAATGTGTTTTCAAATTTTATATAGCAAACTTTGGTCTATGCCGGCGAGTTTAATCGGTGTTTATTATATTATTTGCAGTATTTTCCGTCCAAGCTAAAATGGTGAAACCCTACAAGCAGAAAGCTTTCTAATAAAATGGATTAGAGAATGCGACCAAAATAAAACCTTTCAACAAAAAAGAAAATGTGACAAAAAAATGCATGTGTAAATGTAAAGGCGATAACGGATATGCCTTGATGAATAAAACAGAGTGTTGTTTCGTTTGTGCCACTGCAAGGGTTACTTTAGAGATGTTACACTCCGGTTGAACTTAACACATGATTATTTCATCCATGAGACAAAAAAAAAAAATCTTGAATTTGTAAATGGATTTAGAATTGAAGATAAGTTTTATCATCAATGATCCAAGGAAGGAGTTATCAAAATTCAAAATTCTCAATGATACACCCGAACCAGCCAACTGTTTTAGGCTTTTAGTATTTTTCCCATATACACATATAAAGTCAATGACTAATAGTTAATACTAATAGATATAATAAAAGCAGAGGTCACAAGACCTTAATCCAAAGGCAAATTAAAATTGAAAGCACTAGTATAAGCTTAGACTAAGCTGATGTCAAAATTAAAATTCAGTTTTTGTTTTTGTTTTTATTTTAATTTTAAGATCAACTCTGGAACGATCGTGTGATGCACTCTTGTTTAATTTTGTAGGTGATGGAATCTACTGTTTTTCTTTCATTCGCTGGTGCATTATGTTATCTCTTTGGCCGTAAAATTAAAAGGTCAATCTCATTCCCAGTCCTTTTCGATATTTGAATGTTAGCAACGCCTTATCAATCAATTTGTAATGTGTTATTTCCTATGATGGCTCAGGAGAGTTAACTCTTTGGGCTGACGTATTACCCGTGTGGACGGCTTGAAATCGTTAGGTATATGTTTTTGTTTAATAATTCGACTTCTGGTTATTTTTCATCTGCATTGGTTTTGGATTAATATAATCCTTTTTAGTTTTTTTCAGATGATTTGCTTGCAAAAAACACCACGAATCTCCTTGTTTTGGTATCCGGAAGAGTTGGTTCCGCAGCTCCCCTCGACTGCAAACACAATGGTCTTTTTGGTGCTTTTGTTGAGGAAAAGGTAAAGATTGCTTTTGTAAACTTGGCATCATGTCATGTGCGCTTACTTTTCTGATGTTGTCATTACACTTATACTTCAGGCTAAACTGGATTGTATGATCGAGTTGGACGGTGGTAGTTTGATAGAGAAGTCTCTAACGATTCTGTTACATCAAAAGGAGACTCCTTGGTATCTTGTTGTAAGATACATTCTAGCGTTCATTTGCTACTTTTTCCCGTAACTTATCCCTCCCTCCTTAATTGGTTATTCCTCTCTCTCACATTTAGGAAGACTGTAGGGGTCAGGTGAATGTAGTAAAAATTCAAGATGATCTAGGATTTAATAGTACTAGATGAGTACCCACGCTATGCGTGGGTTTGTTGTGAAAATTGTTAAGAAAAATTTATATTGATTGTTCTTTATGCTAATTTATATTTACTATTTGTTTATTCTTGTATTGTTAAGAAAATTAGATCCATAATATGTAGTTACAATTTTTATGGTTAGATTCATTTGTAACTCGAAATATCAATTTATATATTTTTGTGTATAAAACTGATTATTTATAAGATTTTAATATTTTTTCACTTCATGAATACATATAACAACAATAATGATATTTTGATACAATTCTGTGAAACTATGTTACTTTTGTGGTTTAAAATTCTCCTAACTCGTTTATAAATCCTTGTTTTATGTACTTCAACAACATTGTGATAGACTCATGATTAAAGTTTGGATTGACATCAACTGAAAAAGATCTGAAGAGTATTCGTACAAAAAAATAAAAAGATAGCAAAAATTGTCATGGGCGTGCTCTTAATATTGGTACTTACTTGACTTTTGTTGGCGAGGTAAGGGAACCCCATGTTCCTTTTGGTTCTTCTTTATTCAGGAAATAATGTGGAATCTTTAAGAATATTGGTGTTTTCGGGGATGTGCAAGCTAAGTTACATCTGATTTCGTCCCTCTTTATAGGATTGGCTTTCCTTCGGGTGGAAGGCAAAGATTGTTGAAATGCTTGGAGAGGCTACTGGCATACTTGCCTCGGTGATGCAAGATACACTGAAACTTTTTAGTTTATGGTCCTTATATTTTTATTATGTTTTAAATATGACCCATAACTTTTGTAATTACAACTATTGCCCCATTATCCTCGAGCTTAATTAACTAAGACTAGTAAAATCATTTGTGAGCCCTTTCGTAATCAAATTTCAGACCAGGTTTACCCGAACTCCATTATATTATGCGAACCGTATTTCAGTGACAAAATGTTGAAAAGTTTTTCTCATCGAATTTCGGGGTTGAGGGCCTTGTGTTGAAATGATTTGGTTGAAGATTTCGGATGATGATCTCCATAATCAATTGTGGGCTTCAGGTGGATGGACGGAGAAGACCACTGCGTTATGGGCTTCGTTGATTTCAAATTGGGCGTTTTCGTGAGATTAGGCCCATTGTTGAATAGTCAGCTTGATTTTGTTGCCTTAGTATTTTACAAAAATTGTTGACTGGTCAGCTGATACTACATTATTCATCGAATGTTTATGAATCTATTACGAATGAACCTTGAGAGAAAGATAGTTTGTTATGAATTCATTCCACATTGGTATTACAATAGATTGATTCGAACTTATACTTATTATATCTAATAAGTACATATTAGAAGTTAACTAATAGTTAGCTAACTTGGAAGGCGAGTCATGTGACAGTAGCATATTTTTAATATTGATTAATAACATGTTTACAAAGTTAATAGTCTACTTTTATTAATGTGGCAAGTACGTGAATGTGTTCCTAATCCTAATTATTCGTAAATATATTTAAATTTTATTAGTTAAACTACCTTTTAATTAATCAAACAATACGAAACTCCATCAAACAACTTTATACAAAAGAACGACACTTACATCCCAAATTAGACAACCATGTTAAAAAATGCTGTATGCAAATAGCTCATTAGACCATGATGAAGAGCAAACCAAACAAATACATATTGTTTTAAAATCATTTCCATGTGTCATCTGATGATTCAACATGTCAATAAGGTCGAAACGTGAAATGGAGCAAACTGATTCTTAGACAACATCCGGAAACTTAATTATTGGTATGAAGATCAAAATGTTTCTTTGGTTTCGACGTTATACCATTAATCTTTCTGCTAAGTATCTGACAACTTGTGATACACGTCAAGTATCTCCCAACTGTGACTAACTTCTTCTTCTTTTTTTCTTCTTCATAAAAACAACTGATTGTTCTTTTGAGGATAAAAGCATCAACGCCTCATTTTACTTACTTACCCGCAAATTCTAATCTGCAAAAAGATAGGAAATACATAGTCATCCATCCTAATGTAGTTCTAACTTCTATGTATTAAAGCTTTGTAGAGTTTGATTTGAATATAATTCACATGAAAATTAACAAAAACATGTAAAACAGTAGTATAAACAAAACCAAAATAATAACAAAAAACATTAACGATTAAACAAATCAGATAAAGACCCTCGCTCTCTCTACGGTATTAAGCTTGAAGCATTCTTTTTAACTATTAGTAGTATAATTTAACTCATTATTAACTAGAGATTAATGACAGAATATTGTAAAACCATCAATTTTGTTTAAAATCATTATTTTTTTTTAATCTTTAGCCTTTCCATTATATTGATCGACAGATATGGATATTATAGTACAGTTCTTAAACGTTAATCACAGTAAAACTGGCAGAAATTTACTGTATTATTACTTCAGTTCGTTGTAGAACATGCCTCAGGAAAAAAAAGCGCACATAAATATTGACCCAAAACAAAAGAAAAGTAAAACGACTTTATATTTCTGGAGTGAATTAAATAAATAGATAAATACAGGTTGTGACTTTAAAAAAAAAAAAAAA
>Ga0041059_1003436_pt1 | contig 10840 bp, 6 predicted proteins | sample AraColnosormetaG_FD_56232 | JGI IMG/M metagenome (GOLD analysis project Ga0041059, IMG submission 56232) | Arabidopsis roots microbial communities from North Carolina, USA - Col MF nosort | ecosystem: Host-associated > Plants > Roots > Unclassified | place: USA: North Carolina | collected 2013-09-02 | reverse complement strand
TTTTTTTTGGGTTTTAAAAGTATAAAAAGAGTGACGACTCACAAAACTACCACCACCAACCTCTTCCTCTCACGTCATTTATGTGATTGCGGAGTATCCAATGTGGCCCATATGTAATTCGTAAAAAGGCCTGATGTCTGGCCCATTATGTTCTGATTATCTCTAGTGTTAATTTTTTTTCTTTTGAATAAAATCTCTAGTGTTAAATTAAGCAAGAGGTACATGACCATTTTCCTAATATTTTTGTTTTCAGAGAGTCGAATCAAAATTTCGTATAATTCATTTCTTATATGCGCATGTTAGCATATTTAATTTTTGCAAACTAACAGCTGCCAATATCAACATTTGTTCAAGTGAATAGTTGTATCATTACCAAAGGCAAAACTTTTTTAAAAAAAATCAGTGAATATCCACAACAAGGATATGTGACAGTAGATTTCATGTGACAGGTGGTTCAAACCTTTTTTTGAGGTATCCCTAAGCTGTTATTTCCTCACTATTATAAAATGTGTGTTAATTACAGCTACTAATTGAAAAGAAAAAAAGAGCTTAATTTGATGTTTGTTTAAGTAGGAGTAAAAACTTTAAAAAACGAAAAAAGGCCAAATAAGAGCTGTGTTAATCATCATCATCATCTGTTCACTTTTGCTCTTTGTTTTTTGTTTGGTTTCCTCAAGCCGGAATAAATAATCTGATCGGAGCTCCGGTTTAAAGGGAAATGGATAGTCACGATGGATGTGGGTACGGGTCGGGTCAGAGAACTTACGGCGTTGATCGGAGGAAGGAAATCGTGAGTGGTAAGAGAAATCAGATCTACGGGACTCGGGATTATCCTCCGTCACTGCCGCCTCCGCCGGGAAAAGTAGCGGCGGGAAGGAGCAACGCGTCGTCGTCTTTGCGAATCGGAGGTTTAAGCGATGCGGAGATGAAGAGGAAGAAGAGAATCGCGAGGTATAAAGCTTATACAGTTGAAGGTAAAGTTAAATCGACTTTGAAGAATGGATTCCGATGGATTAAAAACAAATGCTGTCAGATTGTCCATCGTTTCTGACTTCTGAGTTAGAAACAGCAGTCTCGGTGCATGTCCGGATTAAAAACCATTGAGAGACTTTTTTTGTTTTGGTTATGTTTTCTTTGTAGTCCTACTTAATTTACTTATTTGATTAGCTATTGCCTAGTAGTATATCACATTGCTTCCGTGTTACTTTTTTCATAGACGAAACAGTAACGGAGATGATATGTACTTTTAAAAATGAGACAAATGTTTTATTTATTGGATGTCCTTTGTATACCTCAATGACCCATTACAGACTTTTTATGAACACGAGCCTAGCCCATTAATAATGAATACGAGCCTGGCCCATTACTGAACCTTTTTTTTTAACGCGAATGAAGTTTATGATTATCGTGGTCGCTTGTTCACCAGAGACAGATAAACTTGGGTTCAAAAGAGTTTCAGAACTAACCAGAAATAACCACAGACGTTCTTGATCTTGACAAACATAAAATCTCAAAACAGTATCAGTTATAAACTCTCTCGACTCCTATTCTCTTAGCTTCAAGCTATATGACTTTTAAGAAGAAGCAACGAACGTGGTTAGGATATTTCTCTTGAGAGTGAGTTCATCAGCTTTCACTGGACTTATCGACTTCCCAAGCACCCGTCCAAGCCTCTCCGTTTCTTTGCTAGCATAGTCTGAACCTTTTTCTATGTAGCTCTTTGCGAGTTTCAAGTAAAGCTTTCCATACCTATAGAGACATCATGAAAGCCCAATAATTAAAGAGGCAACTTTCAACACTCACACTCCATGTATCGATTAAGAGTTACTACTAACATACCTCGTGGTGGAGCCCTTAAGGGTACTTGCTTCCTCTTCTATGCGAGACAACACTGCCTTCTTCTCATCTTCACTAGCTGCAACTAACTCTTTTACCAAAGCATCTAAGCTTTCGACTATACCAGCCTATTGAGAGTGTGATAGAATCAACATAAGTTTTCAATTTTTAGTGGGAAATGGTGATTCTGCAGAAGACATGTTTTTACCGAACCTTTGAAGTAAGCTGCCCTTTACTGTCCCTGCTGGTCCCAGATTTCTCGTTGATGAAGCTTACAAAGTCATCTAAATCCCTGCCACCGTCATAATCGTGACCAGCTTTGTTGTCCTTTGGGAAGAATTTCAATGTTGGGAATCCACTCACTCCATATCTGAATATAAGGTACTTGTCTTTATGTTTTGGTTTTATGAAACATAAATGACTTTAAACAGTAAAATCGGTATTAATAAAATGCCTGTCCAACTTACTTCTCGCCAAGGGCTTTGTGTGCATCAGCATCCAAATTGGCGATGACTACACCTTCTTCCTGTTTAAACACTGTGGCTACCTTTTCGTATGTCTGATAATACAAAGAAAAAAGCATTAGTTATGAAGCATAGATGACTATATATCTATAATAAGAGTAAACAGATAGTTGAGCTTACGGGAGCGAGTGATTTGCAGTGGCCACACCTGGAAGATGGAAAATTGATATTAGAAGATAGCAGCATGAAAGCAAAACCATGACGGTGAGGAGAGAGATAACAAGTATGGTTACCATGGTGCATAAAATTCGACTAGGACATCTTTGTTTTGATCCAGAACAATCTCATCGAAATTGTCAGGTGTCAAAACAACCACGTTTTGTGGAACTGCAGCTAATTTTACGTTGGTGCCTGAAACATATTTGTTCAATACGTCAGTTGTTTGCAACATAGGGAGGTATGTCGGAACAAAATTTATCGAAGAAGAATTATAAAGACAACAAGTGGGAGAAACAAATGGCGAGCATATATCCTAAAGTGACAAATGATGGTACATGTCGCCAACTAAATTTTAGTCATAAACCAAGCTAAAACAAGTTTCCCACAAAAGTAAATATCTATAATCCGAAATGATACAAGCTTAGCTACTATCATACCTCCTTCCTTGTTCACGTATTCAGCCAAAGCTTCAGCATTGCGTGGACCCTCATACCTATTCAATAAGATGAACAGAAAAAACAAACAAAATCATTCACTATCTATAAACAAAAGACATCCACCAAATAAGTAATCTGCTTAGAGAGAATAAACAGTAAAAAGCATACTTTTGAGGTTCAAGAGATCCTTTAGGAAACCACTGAATGGTTGGGTATCCACTAACACCATATTTAGTACAGACACTCTTTTGCTCATCACAATCAACCTTCACCACAATACACAAGTTGAAACAATCTATCATTCATCTATCTTTTAAACATTGGAGCTGAATACCGAAATAGAATCACACTAACCTTTGCAATCAACACAGACTTAGCCTTCTTGAAGCTTGCCCCTAGCTTTTCATACTCTGGAGCAAGTTTCTTGCAGTGACCACACCTATTATTAAAACCATGTCCAATTCCATAAATGCAATTAGTCAGATTCAACAGCACACATCAGTAAGCTCTAATTTCTCAGTAAAACATATAAATCGAAATCATGCTTATTAATCCAGAAGACTGCAATCACAGATCAAAACATTTCTCGACCAGAAGATTTACAGATCAAAAAGGATCGCATCCGAATTGAGAGAATTGAACCATACCAGGGAGCGTAAAACTCGACGAGAGCTCCTTTATCTTTACCAACTTCCTTTTCGAAGCTATCGTCAGTCAAAACAACCACATCGTCAGCTACGGCTGAAACCAGAAGCAACGCGAGTAACGCAAAACCAAACCAGATCTGAGATTTCGCCATTTTTTTTTCTGCTTCTCACTTAAGCTTTGATCTTTAGAACAAGTGCTCTGCTCTCTGTTTATTAAAACGTTCTTCTCTCGTTATTATTTCTTCCCTTAGAACAGAAGATACAAAGGAAAAAAGAAAAACAATGACGTGGCGTGATATCAATCGTTGATTTAATCACATTAATACGAACGGTGATCGAGTGGTCTAATTACGTGGCTGGGTTACATGTCGGGCTATGAATGGTTTAGCTCTCCACATAATTTCACGGACAAGACAATTGAAAAAGTCTTTTTCCTAATTAGAGAAAAGAAGAAGACCCTATACTTTCTTTAGTTTCGGAAAATACGCCCTTATTTTAAAAATTAATAATCTGACCAACAATAGAACTGTACGAGGCTGATTAATGGGCTTATAACTGGAATACGGGTAACTGGGTAAGTAAACAAGCCCAATAACGACATGATATATTGCTAGGCTTAACGAATCATCAAAACATTTCAATGTTTTAAGTAGCAATCTTATCTATGATAGTCTGATATCTACAAAGTGTTAACATTCACATTGTTATTTTAAGAGACTCAGATTGAACGTTTCTTTTTTAAAGTTGAAATTTTATATATAAATTAAGAAATGATTTTGATACCTGGCCAATTCTTCAGCGGATCAAAGACTCTCTCCAACATCAAACCTCACAAAACATGACCTTAAGGTGCATTCACTTTGAAAAATCTCTTAATACACACACATAAAACTACAAAAGTTTAGCTGTTTATTAGTATGCCATTACCATATAAATTTCAGTTTTAAAAGCAATTTCTTCAGTTTGTGTGTTGAGAAATTATATTCCAAGGCATACTAACAATTTTCTTAGAGATAATTTGTTTAAACTTTAGATATCACTATGAAATTTTTCAATTTTTTTTATCAATCAATTTTCTTTTTGTTAAACAACATATTAGAATAGAGAAGAAGGAAAAGTACATGACATCACGTGGGCATTCTAGATACCGTGGAACCAAGTCGGACTTATGAGAAAGCGATCTTTTTATTTCTCCCTTATTGTCTCTATTTACAAACTTTTCCTTTGTGTTTTTTGTACATAGCAAATTTGCAAGTTGCCTTCTGTTCATAAATTTAATCTTCGAAACACAAATTTAATGCGTAGGCCGTTGCCCACAAAATGCATATGTCTAGGTCCCTATGATGTTTATAAAAATGAAGTCGTTGGTGCATGCTTGCTATTGGTCATCTAATCACTAGTTAGAAATGGTTGAAATTGTTTTTTTTTCATAAAATTTGCCGAGTTCAAGATTCTTAACTCTTAAGATCGTATATCATTTTCGGTCTGCAACTAAGTTTCAATGCTTCTATACGTTAACTCAAACCATGATAATTACATTAACATTATAAGGACGCATATATTATAGTGTTATCTGTTGTCAACTATATATATATAGATTACTTACTACTCATTTACAGAATTGGGTTAATTTCATGTCTCTACGATAAGAAGGACAAGAGTTAATTTGATTGTTCCAACATCCATAATAATTGAATATATATCTACTTGTTTGGAGTTTCGTACAAAGGAGAGTTGGAACACTCAATGTGAAGATTCGTTCATGTCACGTTCCAGTAATCACTTGAATGGCACGTGATGATTCGCAGATGTGATGCAGCTTTCTGTTGGTGTACAAGAACAAAAAAAAGGGGGAAAAAAACTATGTTTACTCGCTTCAAAATGATTGAGGTAATAATATTTGGCCGGCAATATCACAAGAGAAAAACAATGATAGTTCTCGTCGCTACTCCGATTGTTTGACAATGATGATATGTATTAAATTTTAGGAGATGAGATTGATTACCAGTTCAGAAATATTAAACGTGATTTTACATTCCGAAAGAGGTACATATAATAGATGCTTCCAACTAAAGATTTTCTTTTCTAATTTGGCGTATTTAATGTCAATAGAAATATATACAGCCCAAACAAATGTACACCTACATTTCGTACCCTCTTTATTAAATTACATGAAAATAGTAAATACGTTACAAAGAAAAACATCATATTAGTTTAATTCTTCCACTAAAGCAAAGACTGCAATATTTTAACCTTACGTACAATCCAAACATCCCATGGGTTTTATTGCATTAGATAATTTTAACTAATGGACTAATATTTAGATCCTAAACTTTATGATATGATACGACGTGGAATAGATTCAAACTGTGAATGCACAAAAAAGATTACATAACGGATCAATCAATATCATCATGACAGAAGCCAAGCGACCAAAGCGCTTTCGTCGTCATGATCTAACGGTTCTCCAAAGTTCTCACAATTACTATTCCCGATCGTGGCCTCATCATCACCGTCTAAAAGCCACGAGACCATTGAGTCGGGATTCTCTTTCTCATGCCAAAGATTATTATCACTACCTTCTTGCCAAACACAATCCCAATCGATAAACTCATCCGTCGACGCATCGTTAACTTGGTGGTCGTAGTTGAGAAACGACTCCACCGATGGACAAGACTGAAGAAGACAGTCGAGATTCCCTTGGTTCCAAGTATCCGAGAACCCTCTGGCTCCTTCAGAGTCTCTTATGTTATGCAACTCCCCATCACCACCGCACGTTGTGTTTGTGTACAAGTGGCCAGGATCTGACTCGTCCAACAAAAGATCGATGATATCATCATCAAACGTTAAAACTCCATTATCGCCATTAATGCTCATGAGATTTTTGTTACAATCATCTCCATAGTAGTCACATGGTCGTCCTAGCTCAGCCTCGGCTCCACTTGACTCCACCATTAATGCTTCTTTATCAGCCCCAGCTACATCGGCGTTAGGCTCCGGTGGTGCAGACGTTTTCTTCGTTTTACGAGTTTTTGTTCTGTGGATTTTTGGTTTCATAGCGGACCTACTCGTTCTCCCAAGTCTGCGTTTTGCCTGCGGCGGCGGTGGCGCTGAAGAAGCGTTCGTCATGATTACGGCGGAGACGTCTTGAGAGATGGATGGCTTCCTAATGAAGTTGTGGAGTTTACGGCTGAGATGAGAGTTCCAATAATTTTTTATTTCGTTGTCTGTTCTCCCTGGTAGATGACCCGCGATTAGTGACCACCTACATGCATTGCATTAATCAATAATTAATCCTCTGTTCATTGCATTATATTAATCCTCTATTCACAATTTGGAACAACCTTGATAAAATTAAATATCTTTCCGGGGAATAAGAGAACCTCGTGGCCCAATGAGAATCAATAGAATAGTGTTCTAAATTTGATTTGCCATGTTGATATGACTGCTGACCTAATCATGACATCGCTCGAGCAATGTCAGTAATGAGTGACGATGACTAATTCGTACTACTCTCGTTGAGTTCCTTGTCCGATTTCCAATATTGGATTTATTTTAGCGGACACTACTATGAATCACATATACTTGTTTAACGTTGAGTAATAATAATTAAAATTTTAAATAAACAGATCCTCGCTTTTTTTTTCTCATGTTTACTAGTTTTTCATGTTGAAAACTTGCAATACATATGTGACTGTATTTTGTTTGAAGTGTTGTTGTACAGATGCACATGTGTTATATCAACTGTGTTCCTATTAATGCTTATGTAATATACGAAGTGTAAAAAAAATGAGGTACAATTTAGTTTGTCTCAACTAAAAGAGAAAAAGTCTAACACCCCAATGGTTAAGAGGAAGACCCACAACGAAATAACTATTTCTCATTCGACGATAAAATAGTATTTTTATTTTACCATTTCGACTTTAAATTAAATTTTCCAACCATAAAAATGTGCTTCGCTAAAGTTTATAGTATTTAAGAGAGAGAATAATCGTAATTAAGCCGTCTTATAATACCGAATCTCCACTTACTTGGTCGACATGATATCATTATTATACGATACAGTGCATAAAAACAAATTGAACGAATATAAATGGGAAAAAATGAAAAACATAATAAATAAAATAGAGTTTGGAAAATAAAGTAAAATAATAGAGTACCTGTTTCCCAAAGTGGAATGCAATTTAACAACGAGTTCTTCTTCTTCTGGAGTTATGTTTCCACGCTTGAGGTCTGATCTTAGATAGTTTATCCATCTCAATCTACAGCTCTTTCCACACCTTTTTAATCCTTTTCCAAAAAACAAATAAAAACAATTAACAATATAATAATACACTTCATATTTAGATGCAGATTCATACGTCAAAATATATGTTTATGCAGATTTTGTTAGATAAATTTTGATAAAGTTTTCAGGTATTTATTAATTTAACTAGGGTCTGATGTGTGACTGCTCACGAGATTCTTAGCTTTTTGATCATTGTATTTATTCATATATCTTATGCATATAATATATATCACAACTACAAAAAATTCTCAACTACTACATTAAGTAACCTTCTATTAAAAGCGAGGTTAGAAATCAAATCAAAACTAGTCATATGGTTTTGATCTGATTCTTGAAATGATATACAACGGACAAAAATACATAAATACGCTTCTGTTTGTATTTCCTTTTAAACATTTGTCCATATACTATAAGTCTATAACATAACCTACCCTCTTAAAGCATGCACTTGGCAGCATTTTACATATATCTACATTAAACAACCCACCGTGACTGTGATTCGCACGAAAAAAGAAAAACCCAAAAACTGAAATAAATTGGAAACAAAGATTAGGGTTGCAGTTAAACTTCTAACCTTCCTAAAAATTTAATTTATTTTTTAAAAAACTTACTAACAATCCTTAATTCTTTTATCAAAAGCAAAAAAAAAAAACTGACTAAGAATCCATGTTTCATGAAGATTACGACAAGAACCACGATTATTTCTCTATGTCTTATTCTCTCATATATACATTGTTATAGATTAAATTAAGTTTGTGTTGCATGATCTTGTTAATAAAAGTGTAAATGTTATTACCGGCATTTTTGGGGAGAGATCTCCAAGAACCTTCACCGTTGGATTGAATGTAGTTGGAGAGAATCTGGTCCTCCTCCGCCGTCCACCGCCCTCTCTTGATACCGACCTTCTCGCAACATGGCGCTCTTCCCATTTTCTCCGGCGGTTATATGTGTTTATTCCACTGACCACAAAAGTCAAGGCAATGGAGAGAGAGAGAGAGAGTGTGTAAGTGAGAAAGAGAAGTTACTGAGTGACAGACAACAGAAGCAAAAAGTGACTGATTTAGATATATATAGGGGCAGGTGATATATAGTTAATTAATTAATTGAAAGGGATTAAAAGAGCTTGCGGGTTCGAGGGAGAAGGAGATGATGACACGTGTGTGGTGTAAGAAGCGCCACGTTGGTTTAGAAGGAGACTGAAGTCGTGGCTTATTCACCGTCGAGAGACTCGTGGTCGGTCCGTGCAGGTTCGTCGTGGTTCTCTTAGACACTAATTCTAGTGTGTGCCGAGATCATTGACGTTACTTTTTTATTAACACATAAGATTTTTTCTCTAAAGTTAGTAGATCTTTATTGAAATTAATTGTTGTTTGTCACGTGAATACGTAGATCAGATAGTAATCGCACATTTTTTGTTCTTCTTATAATTTTGATAAAAATTATATAAAGGATTTACGCCGGATCCTCCTAGTCCGTTGACCAGATGGTCTTTTGCTCGAGCTACAAAACACGTGTGCGTTCATATAAACACGTGTAAATTTACGTCAGCGTGTTAGTGATAACCACACAATTCACTTATTGCAATAACACAATGAATTAAGTATGTAACAAGTATATGTTCAAGAAAGAGAGGTCATCTAAATTTGAACTTAGAATAAAGTCATCAGATGGTCCTAATTAAGCAAACGAGTAGTTAAAGTTTGTTAATGTCTATAACAACGCCGGAAGACGATCAATCTGTATAGTCTGCCATATTCGCTGCCAGTCCAAAATACTGAAATATCAATTATATTCGACGGAATCTTACGGAATCTTTTGAGAAATAAATTTTCACAGGTTTCCTTATCTAACTCGATACACGAAAATATGAGGACAACCATCAAAATATGTTTCCCATTTACTGCTCATCTAACTACGTGTTCCCCACATGTCATTATTTGCCGTTTCGTATGGTTTTGGTACTTTCGTTCGTATTTAGATTGGTCTACTAAAGAAAAGACTTTAGTACATACTATTCAATATTCAAAATTAAATACAATGGATTCAATATTTTGAAAGCAACTCTTTCATTTTCTTTCCTATAACTAGAAAAATTTGGACTGAAACCAAAATTACTTTTTAATTTATGTAAGAAAAAACTTAGTATGTTGTCATTGAAATAACTAAATGTGGTTTTATTTAAGTGAAATAGAGCGTCGTTCAATTTGAAAGAAAAAGCAAGAAGTCATTTTTCGTAACACTAGCTAATTTATACCTTACCAACCACACACATCAACTAAAATACATACAATACAATGTTACAAACCATATCACTATCATTTAATTGGTTAAAAGGTCTCATATATAAACCTAGTTACGTTTCATACAAAATCTGAAATATGTAGTGTTGTTAACTGTGACGTGATGTCTTCTGTGGTCTGATAGTATAATATAAAACCCAGTGAAAACTAATATATTTGGCATCAATTTATATTAATCGACTGGAGGACTTGGCTAATGTGGTCGCGGTTAATCGACCTAGTTCCTTGTTTTCTCTAATCTATAATCTACATAATTGTTGTTTGGTTGGTTGTCCAACAGTAATTTGGTTGTTATACTAAATATATTTGGTTGATTTACGTACGCATGTTGTTTACAAAAAGAAACTTTTCTCATCCGTTCATGTCACTATAACTAGAAGTAACACACATGACTAGAGGCCCCTCTCGAATTAAGAGGAAAATTACAAACGAAAAATAGGCGATCGTTGTATTCACAAAGAAACGAAAATGTGTACTAAATCAACTCCGTCCTTTTTGTCTCCTTATGTCCATCATCAACGTAACATCACATGCACTGAAAATCTAGATGCTCATAATAATAAAAGTCTAGCCATTAACTGACAAACCAAAATTTCTCTCATATAGACACAATGCATCGAATATCGTCAAAAAAAAAAAAAAAAAAAAA